>QWCW01001681.1_pt1 | contig 10118 bp, 9 predicted proteins | sample 1972691 | NCBI WGS metagenome assembly QWCW01 (sample SAMN09866698, study PRJNA288562) | Human oral metagenome isolate pre2_saliva, whole genome shotgun sequencing... | reverse complement strand
AAAAGTAGTTATGAGAAAGTTTATTATCCTTCTTTGTGCACTCGTTGCAAGTATAAACATTAGCGCACAGACCAAAGAAAAGCAAGATAGTCTGAACATACCAGTGTTTCTTGTAGATGGAGTTGAGGTACAGAACATCGACAACCTTGACCAAAAAGATATTATCAGTGTAGATGTCATCAAGAATAGTGCGCTGACAAGAATCTTTTATCCACGCACTGGCGGTATCATTAGCATTACAACAAAATCAAAAAAGTATCTGAAGCCTCTTGTTCAAAAGTATCAGGAAGATATGAAGAAAGCAAAGAGTGACAAGAAGCCTGGGCAGGTTTACATAAGATAAAGGTGCACACAAACACCTTTCATAATACGAGAACGCTATTAGACTATAGCTTTTTACATCATAACCCACGTCCAATAGTAGCCGTAATAACCGTCAACTCCTACTATTGGGTTTGGTTCTTGTAAACAAAAGAGACCGATTTCCACGAATTATTACCATGAATAAAAGAATTTATTGTCGTGAAAAAAAATATTTCTCATCATGAAAAAAAATATTTCTTTTCATGAAAATAATTCGTATCAGACCCTCTGCACGCTCTTTTATCTTTCTCTTCACGCTTATAGAATGGCGGAGAATGCGACAGTAGAAAGCATCTATTCACATACTCTCAACAACGTTCATAGCGCATGAACGACAATGGGCTGAATCAATAAGATATCCATTAACAACCTTATTGATACAGCCCACATTATTTATATATAGGTCTTATCGATTGAAAGACTTACTTTTTCTTCTTCATATCAAGTACTAACTTACCGACATAAATGGCATGCTTACCATTCTGATCATCGCCAACCATCTTGCCATCAAGGTCTTTCACGTATTCTAACTTAGTCAGGAAGGTATGCGAATGACCACCCAAAACGAGGTCAAGGCCACGAGTTCCTGCAATAACCTCCTCATCACTGACCCCTTCTATATTCCATCCAAGATGGGAGATACAGATAATCAAATCGCACTTCTTTGCTTTTAACTCGTCAATAACCTTCTGTGCACAAGCCACAGGGTCGTTATAAACAATCTTACCATAGTTAGCTTTCACCACAAGACCATCCAACTTAGGAGCAAGACCGAACACCCCTATCTTTAAACCATTACGCTTCAAGATAACGTAAGGCTTTACCAAGCCCTGAAGTGGCGTACCCGTAAAGTCGTAATTAGCGCATACAATAGGGAACTTAGCCATCTTAAAGAGGCGAACCATATTGTCCATACCAAAGTCGAACTCATGATTTCCTATCGTAGCAGCGTCATAGTGCATCTGATTCATTAGTCCCACTTCAACGTCACCCTTGAACATTGTATAATAAGGAGAGCCTTGTGAGAAGTCGCCACTATCGAAGAGTAGCAAGTCAGGTTGCTTCTTTCTCTCTTCTTTAATCATAGCCACACGACGCACGAAACCGCCTCGCCCAGCCTTCATCGTATCTGCGAGATTTGTATTAAGCGGATAGATCTGACTATGCGCATCGTTAGTATGCAGAATTGTTAAGTGCTTATTCTGACCGAAAGCGAGAACAGCCAGGAAGCAGAAAGTAATCAATAATATATTTCTTTTCATACATGTGTATCGTTAAAAGATTATTCCACTCGGATACGTCCTTCTTTATGTGAATTGACAACCTTACCTTGAGCAGTCTGCTCCTTAAAGTAGTTCATGATAAGGAAGCGTGTATTATTACTGCTTGCTTGGGGTGATACGACATTAGTAGCCGACTTGAAAGCCTCCATCTTATCATTACCTTGCGCCAAGTAGTCAAGAGTTGCAATACGATAAGTTGCCTTTGGGTCAATCTCCTTACCATTGAGACGAGCCGATTTCAACTTGTGGTCACGTGTGAAAACGAGTTCTACCCCATGGCTGACAGCCTCACCACCAGTATGTGCCATCTGTGAGAACAACTCTAAAACCTTCTCACCTGTGAGTGTCACAAAGCATATCTTATTCTCAAAAGGAGCAATGTCTAACACATCTCCGTAGGTCACTTTACCCTTAGAAAGTGCTGCACGGATACCTCCCATATTGTAAACACCAAAGTCAACCTTCTCATTATAGCTGCGAGCAGACCATACCATAATATCTGCTAACAGGTTAGAAAGGTCGCTCTCAGGCCGATGAGCCACCATCTCGTGGTCGACCTCGCCCACAACAGGTCCCATCACAGAGTCAACCTTATGCTTAAATGGTTCCATAAACTTTGCTGCTTCAGCATCAGGAGTAGCATCATACCTACTGTCAACCAGCACACGTGTACGCTGAATGCCCGCTAACTCATAATGAGAAGCACAGCCTGTCAACGCTAATACCGCCGTTAGTCCAGACAGATAAACTGTTTTCTTATACATATATAATGACATTTTATAGTTCTCATAAAGACCTGTCAGAACAAAGAATACACATCCTTTATTTGATAACCGATAATTTCCACCTATTATATATAGGTAGCATCGCAAACTGACAACATCTAAAAAGACAATGCAAAAGTAAGAAAAAAAATCGAATACACTGCTTGTCTAAGAATGAAAGATAGTCTCTCTTTTCATGAAAGGACAAACGACAGCATCCCCTACGACCCTAACTATACCTTGTTTTAGGTATTGTGAGTTTGAAAGATTATTTATACTTTTGTAACCAATTATTAATATTTAACGGATTGTGTTCACATGAAGAAAGAAGTAATTTACCTATCTCTTACAATGCTCACAATGGCTGCAATGCCATGTAATGCACAAGCACAAGAGATGGAAGACACCACATTACAACTCAAAGAGGTAACGATTAGTACAACACGTATGCCTGAAGTAAAGCAGAATGCGGCTGCTACTGTTACCATCATTGACCAGAAGCAAATAGCAGAAATGAGTAAGGCTGCACCTGACATCACCCACCTTTTGGGTATGCTCACACCTGGTATGGCTCTATCGAGCAATACTACCAGCTCGCGCTCACAATCACTTCGCGGACGAAGTGCACTTATCTTGATTGATGGAATCCCTCAATCAACTCCTTTACGTTCAACCGATCGTGACATAAGAACCATTGACATCGCTGCTATCGACCATATAGAAGTAGTGAAGGGATCTACTGCTCTCTATGGTAATGGTGCTATCGGAGGATTGATAAACATCATCACTAAGAAGAATACTACCAATAAGTCTTTTGCAGGAGAGACGACTCTCTCAGGGTCAACCTACAATTTCTTCCGTAAAGGAAAAGGCCAGGGTTATCGCATCAACCAGCAAGTCTATGGACGTGTGGGTAACTTCGATTATCTCGTAAATGGTGCTTTCGGACGTACAGGTAGCGCTATTGACGGTGACGGAGAGTTTATTTCTCCACGTTACGGACTCGGTGATACTTACACTACGAATGCCCTCGTCAACCTCGGTTACAGCCTGTCTCCAAAGAACAGAATTGAGTTGATGTATAATTTCTATCGTAGTTTGCAGGACACAAAACTGATTCCTTTCGGTGGAAAGTATCTCCAAAGCCCTTCCATTGGTGTCATTGGTAACAAGGACCCACAGGCAGTTGACGAGGGAACAAGGTACAACCACAACGCTTACCTCAAGTTTACTTCAAAGGACATATTCAAGCACACCGACTTAGAAGCGTCTGTTTATGGTTCAAGTTTATACACCGTATTCGATTTCCGAAAGGCTAATCCAGCACAACCAAGGTGGGAGGAAACAAGCGGACAGTCGGCTGTTAAGGACCGTAAATTCGGTGTTCGTGCTCAGTTTAATAGTCGTCTTATATTCTCTGACGATGCCTTTGCGCACATAGTCTACGGTTACGACTACCTCTATAATAAGACTTCTCAACCCTTAGTAGACGGCAGGTATTGGATGCCATGGCTCACAAGCAACAACCATGCACCCTTCGTTCAAATCAAGACAACGCTCTGGCAGCACCTTAACGTCAAACTTGGAGGTCGTTACGACTACATTAGTGTGAAGGTGCCAGACTATGACGTGCTGCGTAATAAGCTCTCTGACCCACAGGTTCAGGTCAAGGGTGGAATGTTGAAGTATAACAACATGTCCTTTAACGTAGGTCTTTCCTATAACAAATATCCTGTTTTTCAACCCTTCGTAGCCTACTCTCAAGGCTTTTCTATCTTCGATTTAGGTCGCACACTACGTGCTGCTAAGGCCGATGTACTCACTAAGATCTCCACAGAACCAGTCAAGACTAACAACTACGAGATTGGTGCTTACTCTAATATCAACCATTGGTTGCAACTCAATGGTTCGTTCTTCTACACCTATTCTAAGTTAGGAAGTGACCTCAAGATAGACCACGGCTTCTGGGTAGTCAATCGTACTCCACAGAAGGTATATGGCGTTGAGTTGAGTGCAGACGCACAAATCCTCAGCAACTTAAAGGCTGGTGCTAACTTCTCATGGTTCGAAGGTAAGCTCAAATCAGCTACTGGTGATTGGGACACATACATGTCGAATATCTCCATCCCAGCCGCTAAGTTGGCAATGTATGTCAACTATGCTCCAGTCAAGAACACCTATCTCCAGCTGCAATACATGCACACTGGTAAGCGCGATCGATTTGCTCCTAACGCATCAGGACAGTATAATGAAGGAGAAGGAATAGTAAGTCGTATCAACTTACTAAACCTCACTGCAGGTGTTAAACTGAAGGTTTGTGACTTGAGTTTGGCTGTATCTAACTTGCTAAACTACACTTATTACACACCAGCATCTATGATGATGGCACGTAATGCAGAGTATGCTCATGCTGATGGACGCAAGATTACGCTCACAGCAGTGTTTAAGTATTAAGATTGAAACACTCTCTTAAAGATATTCACTGGTGTTGGGAGTTTCTTGAATAACGAAGTGGAGAGTGATTAAGCAGTCCTCTTACACTTATACAAAAGGTCCTTTTAAACACTGACACACCTTATTTATATATCGTAACCCACAGGCAGGGAAGACGGAAAGCAACGCATGTTGCTCCTCTTTCCTGCTTTTCATTTACTATCTTAAAGCCTTTATCCTATTAGCACGATTGTTGTTACGCAAACGAAGAAGTATTACGACACTATAATATAAGGTCACACTATCAGCCCTTTATACGTCAGGAAGCCAATAGTTGCAACCCCTCAGAACGACAGTCAATGCAGAATGCAACTATTAAAAACCTATTAAACCTTTGAAAAACACGTACAATTCCCTACTTTTGCAGCATATAACACATATCAACTTAAATTCATTAAAACAACTATTCATTATGAGAAAGAGTTTATTCGTAAGCTTTGTTATGCTATTAATAGGCATGACGGTGAATGCTCAGGATTACAAGAAGCAGTCGTTCATACCAGAGGCTGACATGCCAGATGCCGGTATCTACCTCCCAGCCCCACCAGACACAGCATCCTATCAGTTCGACTATGACTTCCGTCAGTATTGGTGGGGTCGCAAGATGAGAGAGGACAAAGAGCGTGCTGCACAGGCTAAGTTCGATGCTAACTTTGATGTTGATTCAGTCCTCGTAGGCTTTGCTCCTTCCTTTGGCATGCTCATCACACCAGAGAAGACACCTGAGACTTACAAGCTCATGTGTATGATTGGTATTGATGGTAACCATGCTGTCGACCGTGCCAAGGCTAAGTATATGCGCAAGCGTCCATTTGCTCAGTTCCATGAGCATACCCTCCAACCACAGTTCGAGGCAGAGTTAATCAACAACGGTTCCTATCCTTCTGGTCATACTTGCCGTGGATGGATTTTCGGATTGACCTTAACAGCGTTGAACCCATCCCGTGGCAACGAAATCATGAAGCATGCCTACGAGTATGGTCAGAGCCGAGTAATCTGTGGATACCACTATCAGAGCGATGTCGACGCAGGCCGTCTCTGTGCAAGTGTAGGCTTTGCTGCCGTACAGTCATCAGATGCTTTCCAATTAAAGTTGCTGAAGAAGCATTTGCAACCGGCAAGCAGTTCCCAGAGTTCAAGGCTGGTGACACTATCACTGTCGCTTACAAAATCGTCGAGGGTAATAAGCAGCGTATTCAGCTCTACCGTGGCGTAGTAATCAAGATTTCTGGTCATGGAGAGAAGAAGCGTTTCACTGTTCGTAAGATGTCAGGCACCATCGGTGTTGAGCGTATCTTCCCTATTGAGTCACCTAACATCGATTCTATCGAGGTGAACAAGCGTGGTAAGGTTCGCCGTGCGAAACTCTACTACCTACGTAATCTTACAGGTAAGGCTGCACGCATCAAGGAGAAGAGAACCGTTGCTGTTGAAAAGTAAATCCTTGAGAATCCAAGAAAATAAAAGCTCAAAACCATTGGTTTCGGGCTTTTTTATTTGTCTCTCAAAAGGTTTATTTGCCGTTACCTCACCTGTGACACGTTAGAAAGAGAGCGAAACCAATAATCCTAAGAACTTACATACAAACTTACATCTCACTTTTTGCTTAACCGTGAGACATGATATTCCTCTGTCAAAAGTGGCATTAAAACAATGTAGGGATATACGCCTTGTTTATCTCATAACAGGCCTTACCTGCGGATAAACCTACCGTATGTCCCTACAAATCCTCACAGATAGTCTTTCAGCATCCAGTCTTCAAGACCATCCCTTACCCCATCATACAATGGAGTACTTAATCTTCATAATTCAACTTCGCATCGTTTTCGCCATGCAAAGCAGCACTTAAATCCTTCCAGTTTTGGAACCCTGCAAAGAGAGCCAGCCTATCTAATGTTTTTTTAGAAGGTTTTTCTATCCCCTTGAAATAGCCTATCAGCTTCTTCAACGATGCTGAACCCAAGTGGATGTGATAAAGTGCTAACCTGTCAGACAATCTCTCCAAATCGGAAGCCAGCTCTTTACGCATATACGTCCTTTGCCCAAGCTCCTCGATAATGGTTCTAAACTTCTTTCTCATACCTCATTCTCCAGTATAAATACTAACGTGTTACAAAAGTAATAAAAGAATAAGTAATTAAGTAATATTCAACGACTTTTCTCAACGTTAAATATGTTAATTAAACTTGTGAACGAAGGGGTAATAATTTAATGAGTCCCATCACCATGCGATACCACTTTGACTTAGAACGCCTTACGTCGTTTTCTAATAAAGAAAAATCTAATCTAACAAACCTTATTCTGAGTTATCTAACGCCTCATCCGCCCCTTTCTATCCTCCATTCCAACAGCATTTCGGAATGCGATTAAGCCCTAATACCATTCGTGCGAACACACCATATAACGACAGAAAAAGGGGTGATTATCGTCTTTCCTACCCTTTCTATCTATCTTCCTAAGCAACAAAACGTTCCTCTTTTAAGCTTTTCTACCAGTGCATCCGACTTTTTAATGAATGTTCCATACCTTCTTCTCCCTATCTCAAGGGCATTTGTAGATACATAAAAAATCATTACATATTATAGAGAAAAGCTCTCTCATAGCAGGAATATAATATCCTCAACTATCAAGCTTATAATCCTCACTATATCAGAATATTACAAACATCATTGCAGAAGACGCCCTTCTTGCATCAAGAAGGGCGTCTTCTATAAGCAAGAAGGGCATGTTCTGCAATCTAATTAGGCCTCATCTCTTAGCTTGAGGGGCATATACTGCTTCCAAGAGAGGCGAAAATTATTTACATCAAAACGATTGGGATAAATCAAGATAAGCGTTACTCGTATGTAAACATCTGTGCCATTCCCTGAGAGAACAGCCCATCCTCTCCACAAGCTAAGAGCATGCGATTAGATAAATCACACCACCTTACTTCACAGCAATGCACTCCACCTCAACGAGTGCACCCTTTGGCAAAGCTTTGACAGCGAAGGCTGAGCGAGCAGGATAAGGTTCCTTGAAGAACTCAGCATAAACCTCATTCATCGCTGCGAAGTTCTCCATATCTGAAAGGAATACTGTTGTCTTAACGACATGAGACAGGTCAACACCAGCAGAAGCCAACACGTTACGTGCATTCGTGAGTGATTGGCGTGTCTGTTCCTTCACACCTCCTTCAGCGAAAGCATTGGTAGCTGGGTCAATAGGGAGCTGACCAGATGCGAAAATGAAACCATTAGCCTCGATGGCCTGGCTGTAAGGACCTACTGCAGCAGGTGCCTTGTCTGTGTGTAATGCTTGCATATCTATTATAATTTGTAAGGGATTAAAGGTAGCCGAGGGTGTATAGTCAATGACAAGACAGCCCTCTATGCTCCAAAGATTAATTTTTATCGAGTGTAAAAGTAATGATTTCTTTCAAAAGAAACAAACCTGAAGGGCTATTTTTACTTAAAAACAACGACCGTAACAACGTATTCCATTATTTTTCCTTACCTTTGCATAACCATTTACATATACCACATAAGTTATATGAAAGAATTAGCTCTTAAGTACGGATGCAATCCGAACCAGAAGCCTTCACGTATCTATATGGAGGAAGGCGAACTCCCCATCACAGTTCTCAGTGGTCGTCCAGGCTACATTAACTTTCTTGATGCACTCAACAGTTGGCAGCTTGTTAAGGAGCTGAAGGCTGCTACGGGTCTTCCTGCAGCCGCATCGTTCAAGCATGTCAGCCCAGCTGGCGCTGCAGTAGGTCTTCCTTTGAGTGAGACACTCAAGAAGATTTACTTTGTCGACGACGTTGACTTCGAGCTTACACCGCTTGCCAGTGCCTATGCACGTGCTCGTGGAGCCGACCGTATGTGCTCATTCGGCGATTTCTGTGCCCTTAGTGACACCTGCGACAAGGAGACTGCGCTACTTATCAAACGTGAGGTTAGCGACGGTGTGATAGCCCCTGACTATACTCCGGAGGCTTTAGAGATTCTAAAGGCGAAGCGTAAGGGGACATACAATGTTATCAAGATTGACCCTGACTATGTACCTGCTCCTATCGAGAGAAAGCAAGTCTTCGGTATTACCTTTGAACAAGGGCGCAACGAAGTGAAGCTTGATGACCCGAAGCTCTTCGAGAACATTCCTACAAAGAACAAGACTTTCACTGCGAATGCCAAGCGAGATCTTATCATATCGTTGATTACTTTGAAATATACTCAGAGTAATTCGGTTTGTTATGTGGCTGATGGACAAGCTATAGGGATTGGGGCTGGACAGCAGAGTCGCATCCACTGTACTCGCTTAGCTGGTAATAAGGCTGACGAATGGTGGTTGCGTCAGTGCCCAAAGGTTATGAACCTCCCATTTAAGAAGGATATTCGCCGTGCTGATAGGGACAATACTATCAATATCTACATCTCTGACGAGTATGAAGATGTACTGCAGGATGGCGTATGGCAACAGTTCTTTACAGAACGTCCAGAACCTCTGACACGTGAGGAACGCAAGGAGTGGATTGCCAAAAACACTGGTGTTGCACTTGGTTCTGACGCATTCTTCCCATTTGGCGACAATATTGAGCGTGCGCACAAGAGTGGTGTAAAGCCAAGAAAAAGAAGTATATTACTGGTGCACACGGCTCTGGCAGTGCAAAGCAGAAGGCTAAATACCGTCAGCAACGTGCTAACCGACACAAGTAAACAAAACAACGAACGCCCTCATTTCTCCGTCCTTATCAAAGGGAACTGGAGAAATGAGGGCGTTTGTTATTGATGAAACGGCTGTCTATTCATAGCCATCACCAAAGTCTTCACCAGGATACTTCCTTAATAAGCTGGCAAAACGAGGATTATAATGAGACAACATAGCCGAATGGAAGTTTGTTGCCATCGTTATATCAGAGCTATACTCACGGTCGTTCTTTTTTGATGACAAGGCAAGTGTTGCATCAATAAAGTTGTAGGCCCACTGGTTGTTGTAGGCCATTACAGCCTCAAATAAGTATTTGCTACGTGGCAGCATACTATTATTATCCTTCTTAACCTCATCGTCTCGGATACGCATCAACATCGGGATAAATTCCTGACAAGGCCAAATCGTAACCGCTAACAAGGCTTTATTGGTTTCATCATCTTCCCAATCAACATCTTCATTCTCATTATCATAATGTGATAAAGCATCCAATAAGATAGATTTATCCTCCTCTCTACGATAG
>QWCW01004912.1_pt1 | contig 10145 bp, 8 predicted proteins | sample 1972691 | NCBI WGS metagenome assembly QWCW01 (sample SAMN09866698, study PRJNA288562) | Human oral metagenome isolate pre2_saliva, whole genome shotgun sequencing... | reverse complement strand
GATCTATATAAACCTTCAATATCTCGTGTAAAGCCTATAAATTCAACATAAGAATGCATTTGATGTGCATCTATATAATCTTTTAATTTCTTAATTTGATCCTCTGTACCAGCCCCCGATATAATCAATCGAACATCGGGATTGTTTTGATGAATCTGTTCCAGAGCGCTTAAAATCAGATACAAACCTTTCCGTTCTGTTATACGCGCACTATATCCAAAGGTTCTAACCTTATACTTCATGGGAACAGCATCTGAAAAAGACTGGAATCGGTTCGGATCAATACCATTATATACAACATGATATTTGCTAGTATCCTTAATAGCAGGCGTCATAAGATCGTCATAAACAAGTTTAGACACACAAACGAAGGCATCTACTTGTGCATTGATCCATCTATGATATATATCTGTTTTACCAGGTACAAGATTATGCTTTATAAACACCAATTTAGCACCTGTTAACTGCTTAAGAGCAATACAGAATAAGATATATTTACCAGAGTGGCATACAATCGTATTAATCCCCTGTTCTTTCATCTGTTTGGCCACGGCATTAACAGATAGAAAACCCTTCAAGGTATAGAGATTAGCAGTCATCACATGGCCCACTTGGGCATAGCGAGATTGCATATCTTCATTCGATTGGTCCACTAAGATGTACGCAGTCCTATGTCGTTGTTGTAATTGCTTACAAATATCATATACATATTGTTCACCGCCACCCCAAATTTTGGCGCCTACAACATTGATTATAGACATAGGTTCCTCCTATCATACACATATCAATACACATATAGTAGTATCTATTGATGTATACGAAATACTGATTACATATACATCAATAGACTATTATCATTTAATTATACTACGACTTATTCATGCTGTCCTCATGATTAATGAGCCACATGGTCAACATTGTCCAATCTCGCGCATCGTCCCCATGATTATTAATAGGGCGAATTGGCTCAACCGGTTTATAGGACGGTATATTACTTTCACCATAATCCATGCGAACATCGCCCATCATATGCGGCGTAATCCACTGGTACGGCGTAACCAACGTGTCGGGCTGTTTATCAAACAAGGACGGCACAATAGAGTAATATTCAAAACCCTTTGGTGCAATGGCTTCAATGATCGTAGGCATGAGGCTCATATGCGTGCCAATGGGCGCCGTAATACTGTCCTTAGTGAAAGCAGGATGTTGCAATAGTCCTACGGTACAGAATGTGTCGCGCAAGGTATAATCCCGTTGAATTAAGGATGTATTATTCAAAGAGCCAAATAAATTAGAGTGGTCACCAGTAACAACGAATAAACTATCAGGAAAAGCCTCTTTCATAGCATTAACAAAGTTAAAAATCGCCTTATCACTATAGCGATAGGTAGCCAATTCCTTATTGCGTTTCTTATTGGATTTTAAATCATCTCCCAGGTTCGGCATGACCTTTTCAGGATCATAATTTAATAAGGAATCCTCCATTTTATAAGGGCCATGATTGGATGTAGTGTAAATAAAATGGAATGTAGGATGTTCTAACGATTTGATTTCCTGTTCAATATGTTCTAAAAATACATGGTCATAGACGCCTACCCAAGTTTTAGGAGCATCGGGACCACAGAACACAGAAGCGCTTTCTACGCGGTCAAAGCCTTGAGCCTTACCAAAGTGATTAAAGTTGCCATACGACGCATTACCACCATACCAATAAATCGTATCATAGCCTAATCGCTTCATTTGAGCTGCCAAAGAGGTCGGCAATGGTTCATGCCAAAAGGCTTCCCGTTCATTGATTTCCATACCCGCATCATAGACGCCAGATAATAGACTTACAATGGATGGGCGAGATACATTACCAGCAGGCAAGAAATTAGGTACTTGCGCTGTGTGAGGATCATCTTTAAAATCCCATAAACCAGGACATATATTGAGATCCTTATAAGGTTCATCAAGAGACCATTGTGGGATACTTTCACCAACAATAAAGAATATATGTTGTGGTCTATCAATACGAGGACCTGATGCAACGCGCTTGAATGCATGAAGCGGTGTATTCAAATCCTGCCAAGAATCTTTATATTTCTTAGGAACAATACGGTGAATCGCGTCATCAATGTCCTCAGCAGATGCGGTATATTCATCACGAAGGGGATGTTTTAGCACCGTTTCTAAGGCACATAGATCTGGCACTGTAGCACGAGCAAAGAATATATCCTCTTTTACTACTGTAGGAATCGTATCCCATTCTGGTTTATCATCATGAGATAAGGTTCCACCATAGCGGAACCAATAAAACCCCAAAACGGAGGCAGCCACAAGACCTATATTCCAAGCTACAGTAGGCCAAGTTTCTTCAATAGTTGGATAGGGTATTGATGGCAAGGATAAGAAGAAATCTCCCATATACCAGGATATAAACGTAATAGGAATCAATCCTAAAATGACGAGAATTCCTCGATCTTGATTAAAGAATACATCAATCAAATTACGTTTCTCTGCATGATTTCCATAATGAACCATATAGTTATACGTATCATGGAAATGCTTATAAAAAATCATTTTTCCTGCAAAAGCTGCATATAATACGCAAGAATAAATGGTTAATCCTACCAATCGTACAACATCTTCTATTTGGTGATACCCATCAAATAATAATGCAGGGAGCGTCACCAATACTAAGGGTATTAAGAATACATAAGCATCAAAATCCATGCCCCACCAAAAGCCATAACGCAATGAACCTAATACAGATTTCCAGCGTCCCTTCCATGTAGGGTAAGGATTATACACAATCATGAATATGATTCGAAAGATGGTGCTCAATATAGGAGCCCAAAGCATTAGTTTTATATTTTGTTGTAGGGATAGAAAAAATTGTTCACTCATTCATACTTCCATATCTACTTCAAGAACAATAATTCTCCATAGCAATTTACTATACTAAATTACTAATTATAATTGCCCATTAGATTTGTTTAAATAATATAATTTTACATATTTTGTCATAGTATACATCATATGGTAAATAGATAATAGAAAGCCTATTTTCCCATCTAATATGCCACCTTGCAAAATATATATCTTAAAAAATGCCCATGTTGGACGCAATATAATATCCCCTAAAAAACTACAAGATTTCCCTTGTTTCTTGTACTTGTTAGCCGCTGCTGTAGTGTATTTATTAAACTTTTCAAAGAACTGATGCCAGTTATCATAAGTGTAATGATACAATTTACCTTCTAATGTAGCTTGTGGATAAGGACTAATAAAAGTCTCATGGACTGCCCCCTCCACTGTAGCCCCTTCACGAGGCATTAATCTCAAAACCTTATCAGGTCTTACTACGCCATGAGTAGCTGGATTGTGATGATGTGGTATAACTTTAGCCCCCAAGTTAGTAGCAAGAGGTACCGTTTGATCTGTACTTCCATCATCAATAACTAATATTTCATCAGCAAATTGAATACTTTTAATACAATCTACAATATGTTTTTCTTCGTTGCGAGCTAAGATAATAGCCGTCACAGTGCTCATAGATCATCCTTTAACTTACAAATCCCTTTAATTCACTATGTAGATACATATGGTAGATACAAATATGATATCTGCCATATGTATCGTATACAAAAATTATTGAATACTATCCCCATGTTTAATACGCCATGCCGCGAGTTCGCGCATGTTTTTAATCATATCCCCATAGGATTGAGGCATATTCGCACTTTGTTCTAAAACTTTGCCATTTTTATCTAGATATAATCTATGGTTAAAGACAAATTCCTCTTGTGTAAACAAGCTTGGCACCATCGCTTCATAGGTTTGACCAGGTCGCCCTGCTAGTTCTGCCAAGGTCGGAATGATTTGAATGCTCATGCCAAAAGCGTTTGGAGCGAGCCAGTCTTTATGAATGCCGCGACCGTAGAAGATAATGGGAATCGTAGACGCCACATTAGGACCTACTTCACGGGCAAAGGTAAATCGTTCGCTATGGTCCCCAGTGATAACGAAGAGCGCTGATGGATCTGCTTTTTCTTCACTAGCGATAAACTCGCCCATCACATGGTCCGCATACCAAATATGACCCATTTCGTTCAATTGCTTGTCAGTTTCTGCAATTGTATCAGGCAAATGGCCTTTTACCTTATTCACATCATAACCTTCTTTAGCGACATTAACGCTATATGGAGGATGATTAGATGTGGTCATAATGACATTGAGGATTTTTTCCCCTCTATGTTGATTCATGTAAGCGGAAATGGCTTTAAACATATACTTATCCGCTACACCCCACGCATTGCCTTCATCGCTTGGCATTTCAGACGCATCATGGAATTCATCAAAACCTTGAGACAAGGCGAAGTTCTTCACATTTTGCCATGTACTAAAGCCGCCGTACCAGAATACAGTTTTATAGCCTAGCTTTTTCATAACAGAACCAATGCCTAAGCCATACGGTTGTTTGAAACTTTCACCTTCGTAATTAGGATATAGACCTGTGTCAGGCATACCTGTGAGTAAACCATTGATAGCAGGCATCGTGCCCGTACCTTGAGCAAGGGCTAGCTGCGTGCTCATCGCTTGAGGGCTAGCAGCGTATTTACGACCTTGTTCAACAAGGTACGCACCAGGTTCGTTGTATTCAGCGAGGAATGGCCACAAACCATAGGACTCACCGAGAACTATATTGATGGACTGTGGTTGCTCCGCTAAACGCTCTGTCGTAATAGTTCTTGTGAAAGAACCATCAAAATCCTTACCATTAAAGGTACCTCCAATGGCACTGATTTTCTCACTCAATTCTTGAGGGGTTAAGTTGATAACCTCTAACTCATCCGCGCGTTTTGCAATACTTTTAACACGATAAAGAGCCTGCACATCGTCGAGGATAGTCTCGTTTAACAAATTAGAACTGAGGCGTGCCGCACTTTCCCAGTTAATGGAATTCGTATAGTTAAAAGCACCACCAAATCTAAAGAACAGACCTAATACACCGATAGCTACAGTCAATCCAATACCTGTGATCCATTGCGTTTTCTTCGTCTTTGGATACCAAGTAGAACAAACTAATTGAGTATCAGCGTAATCACTATATTTCTTTGTACCCCACGCCAAGAATTTAACGAGGAAATAACAAAGGGCTGCACTCAACACAACGGCTCCAACGATATGTCTTGAGACTCAATCTAAAGCCTAGCCATAAGGACGTGAGGATATTCTCCATCGTCACAGATGCTAGCTGTGATTGAAATACTGCAAGAAACACGATTCTAAATGCAGTCAACAAAGCAGAGAAAAAGATAAATACCTTAATCTCTGTCTTTATGCCTTCAAATAATCGTTGCCATCGGTTCATCATTAACCCCTACTGTTCTCATATAACGTAACTACTCTATACTACCTAACTGTAATTATGTTGGATATTTCTTACATTTAGGTCCCTTACACCATTTACATTTACCGCATCCGCGGTCGATAGTTCCAGCACTGGCTGATTTCTTCGCACTAGTACTCTCCTTAGCTCTCTGTTCATAGGCCTTACTATTCCGTACAGAAACTATCGTTTTTGCTTTTTTTCGGATCCATCCTTTTCGGACTTTTTATCCTTTTGCTTGTCTTTCTTCTTATCTTTTTTCTTGAAAGTATCGCCTAAAAAGACGGTTTTTAACTTGTCATTTAAGACCTTAAGCTTCTTTTCAGCCTTGTCTTTCTTTTTCTTTAACTTATCTTCGGATTTGGAATGTTTGTCTTCCTTAGACTTTTTATGTTTTTTGTCCTTTTTATCCTCTTTAGACTTTTTATCATCTTTGGACTTTTTCTAATGGATTTACATCCATATGCTCTACAATGTCTTCATCAAGGTCCGATATCTCATGTTGGGAGCTTTCACCAGATCCTGTAAAAAGACCGCCCATAGAATGCAATTCGTTCAATTTAATATGGTTCATGCCCACTGTAGAATCATGCTGCACAGGAATATCCGATAATTGGACCTGTTCCATAGCGTATACATCATTATTATGACTAGCACCCTTGCCAAGATAAGATCCATCAGAAATGATGATATTCTCTTTATCGTCGCCTAACACATTGCCGAACAAATCCTCCTCAAGAGAATCATAGGTATGCAACATGGACATCCGTTTTTGAACCTCTTCAATTTGATTCCACAAATCAACGAGAGAGGATCGATAGGTTCTTCTTGTTCGAGTCGCACATGGTTATTTAAGAAGTTTTCTACCTCTTCGTTAACATAGTAGAAAAATAATTTGATTTCACGCGGATGATGATACAGGGAATCAAAGATATTTCCTAAAACGCGCTTAATCGTATGGAGTGCAAAGGGATTAAAGAAAAAGCATCGATCTGCTTGATCTGGCAATTCATAGAGCGCCGCATCACCCAGCACAAAACTCACCCGATTGCGCGCTGCTGGGCTTTCACCATTGGCAAGAGCCTTTTCATACAATCGTTCATCGTATTCGATTCCGATGGAATGACAGCCCGTTTGGTAGGCCATAAAAATGCTAACACGGCCCTTGCCACTGCCATAGTCGATAAGGGTATGTTTCTTGCGAATATGACCTCTGTTCGCCAACCGCTCTAGGACACAATAATCTGTCGGCTCGTACGGATGATGCTCTGTATCAGACCGACTATCATCGCGCCCTGCTGTTTTTATTTGTAAAACCTGTTCCCATTCCTGTTCACTTGTCATATATCTAATACCATCATGAGTTCCCAATTGTATGACTATTCTCATGTGCAGAATGATATGTCATTAAAAAGGAGTGTCTACTTACATGGACAGTGATCTGACCTTAGATTTTATAATTATCGTCGTATTAATCATAGCAAACGGCTTGTTCTCTATGACGGAGTTAGCCATCGTCAATGCGAAAAAACGTAAACTCGAAGAAATGGCAGAGGCAGGCAACGAGCGTGCTAAAAAAGCCTTTGAATTAGCAGAGAATCCAAATAACATGTTTTCTACTATTCAAATTGGTATTACTCTCGTTGGTATTTTAACTGGTTTATATTCTGGTGCGACCTTCTCTGGTCCATTAGAAGAGATTTTAGTAGCTAATATTCCAAGTATTGAGCCCTATGCAGCATCCATTAGCTCCTTACTTATCGTTGCTATTATCACCTATTTATCTCTCGTTATTGGCGAGCTCGTACCAAAACGATTAGCTTTAAATAGTCCTGAAAGCATCGCCGTAGTAGTAGCAAAGCCGATTTATTGGTTGTCTGTAGCCTTAAAACCAATCGTTGGCTTCCTCGGCGTTTCCACAGAATTCCTCTTAAAATTACTAGGTGTGACTGTGAAAGAAGAGGCTCCTGTTACAGAGTCTGAAATCAACAAGATGCTCACCGAAGGCGTTGCTATGGGCGCTTACGAAGAAGAGGAACCAATTCTCGTAGAAAATATCTTCCACCTTGCAGATATGAACGCTGGCGACATCATGACACCTCGTACACAGCTCAAATGGATCGACCTTAATGGCACAGAGGACGAAATTATGGAAGTCCTCAAAAATGCTAACCATTACCGCATTCCTGTAGGTACCGATTCCTTGGACGAACTAAAGGGTCTCGTAACTGTATCTGACGTATTGGTACAGATTATGCAACGTCCTAGCGAACGCTCTATTCATGATATTATTGAATCTTGTTTGAAAGAACCATTACTCATTCCAGAATCCATTACGCTCATGAAATTATTGAATGTACTCCGTACAGAAGGCGTTCATGAAACGATCGTTCTCGACGAGTACGGCGGTTTCAGCGGTCTTGTAACATTACATGATATTATGGAAGAAATCGTAGGTCTCATGCCTTCCGGTGAAGAAGAAATCATGGAAGAAGAAAATAAAATTGTCGAACGTGAAGACGGCTCCTGGCTTGTAGATGGACTTCTCGACGTAGACGAATTTAAAGAATTCTTCCACATCGATGAAGAATTACCAGGCGAAGAAAAAGACTTGTACAAAACAATGGGCGGTCTATTAAACGTTCTCTTTGGCCGCATTCCAAAAGAATTAGACAAAGCAAAATGGAATGGCTATACCTTTGAAGTGATAGATATGGATAACACCCGTATCGATAAGATTCTTGTAACCTATGAAGAACCTATCGTAGTACAAGAAACAGAAGAAAAAAAGTAATACCTACTAGCTTCCTACTAGCTTGTAGATTTATGAGCATTGTAGATTTATAAAGAGTGAGTTCTCCTATGGAGGACTCACTTTTATATATACCCCTAGCCGTTTACATATAAATATAGTATTATTAAATTGTATAAAATATATAATTAAATCTAATAGATTTAATAGAACTATTATCTACTATATATCTAATAGCTAAATTAGATATATTCTCATAAAATATATAGTCCTATGAATGCTACCTATATGTAGTTGTGTGCCATAGGGCTTATGTGTGGTATAAAGGAGAGATTCTATGAATCAAAAAGTCATAGCAACCATAGGAGCCCTTTTAATAGGAACTGCTATAATCAGTGGTTGCGGATCTGAAAAGCAATCTGAGGATACTAGCCTCAAGGTGCGCACCATCACCATCGGTGAAGAATCTGGTACTACTAGTGCTGGCTATGCAGGCACTATCCATAATAAAACGGAAACAAACTTAGCCTTTCAAATTGGGGGTCGCGTCATCAACAAATTTGTCAATGTCGGTGATACTGTACAAGCAGGCCAAGTAATTGCTCAAATTAATGGTTCAGATACATCAGCTCAAGTACAAAATGCTGAGGGTGCTGTGAAAGCTGCTCAATCGGCCTATGAATTAGCAGAAACCAATGCGAAACGATATCGCGAGCTCTATGCTCAACAAGCGATTAGTAAGTTGCAATTAGATCAAGCAGAAAACCAATTGAATGCCACATCTGCTCAATTACAACAAGCACAGGCCAGCCTCAACTTGAGTAGCAATCAAAATAGCTATACCAATTTGACGGCCCCTGATACAGGTATTATTACTGCTTTCAATATTGAAGCAGGCCAAGTCGTAGCTGCCGGTCAAAGCGTTGGCACCTTAGCGGCCGGTCGTGATCCAGAAGCGGTCATCGCTTTACCTGAGCAGGAAATGAGCAAGATTCACGTTGGTAGCCCTGCTACGATTACCTTCTGGGCCTTACCAGATGTAAAGGTTCAAGGCGTTGTGCGTGAGATTTCACCAGTTCCAGATCCAGTAGCGAGAACGTATACAGTAAAAATTGCCTTGCAAAATGCACCTAGTGAAGTACAACTAGGTATGACAGTTAATGTTAATCTCACAACTACAGATACGAGTAATATCAGCATTCCGTTAACGGCTCTTGTAAAAGACTCTAACGGCAACAATGCAGTCTACATCATCCGCGATAAAAAGGCTCATCTCGTACCAATCAAGACTGGTGATTTTGGTCAAAATTCTGTTATCGTCACATCTGGCTTAGCTAAGGGTGACATTGTCATCACTGCTGGTACCCAACAATTACAAGAAGGGACGGCGGTAACTCAATGAAACAATTTAACTTAGCCGAATGGGCTTTAAAACACAAGTCCATTATCTACTACTTCATGGCTGTGCTCCTCACCTTTGGCATCTTCTCGTACACCCACATGGGACGTATGGAGGATCCAGACTTTACGATGCGCACCATGGTAGTCGGCGTTGCTTGGCCAGGGGCTTCCCCACAAGAAATGTCGGATCAGGTAACGGACAAACTAGAAGAAAAACTGCGCGACCTACCTGGCGTGGATTATACAAAATCTTTCACAGATGGCAGCAAATCGGTGATTTATATTAATCTGAAAGAAGATTTGCCATCTGAAAAAATTCGTCCCGCTTGGGAAGAAGCGCGAAATATGATTAACGACGAATGGAAGTCACTGCCCCAAGGCGTTCAAGGGCCTACTATCAACGATCGATTCGATGATGTATACGGCATCATTTACGCCATCAGTGGTGATGAATATTCGTACGAAGAAAAACGACAACAAGCTGAAGACTTAAAACGTCAATTGTTATCTGTTCCAAATGTTAAGAAAATCAGCCTCATTGGGGTGCAACAACAAACCCTCAATGTAACGATTAACAAGGATAAACTCGCATCCTATCAAGTCAGCACGCAACAGCTA
>QWCW01001062.1_pt1 | contig 10148 bp, 11 predicted proteins | sample 1972691 | NCBI WGS metagenome assembly QWCW01 (sample SAMN09866698, study PRJNA288562) | Human oral metagenome isolate pre2_saliva, whole genome shotgun sequencing... | reverse complement strand
TTCTTGTGGGAAGTTCTCGATTGGTGTGTCTTGTGGGAAGTGTCCCTTCTTGAATGCTACATCTTGAAGCATCTTCGGAGTGACTGAATTTTGAAGCATCAAATCCTTCAATGCTTGTGGAATAGAGTTTGGTATAGTGATTGATTCTTTAATAGGGAACGGATCTTCTTGAGTTTCTGCTCCACTCGTTCCTGCTGGGATAACTTCATCGACTGAGGGCACTTGCTCAACAATTTGAGGCTCGCTTACTACTTTTCCAACGCCCACCTCTTGAGCTTGTTTCTTTGGTGCTTCTTGAGATGAAGCGAAGATGTGTGCGATAGCAGCATAGTCCATTGGAAGCTCATCTGGGAGTCCATGACGATTCTTCGCATCCCAAGCTGGGTGATGTGTCGTGTACATGACACGTTGACCGCCTGTCGCTTTCTTCTTCTTAGATTCTGATGTCATCACCATTGTCTTGTAATTACAGAATAGAAGTAAGTCGCACCATTCTTTGACTACGGGAGCGGTTTGCGAGCTCGTCTTCTTACCAAGTTTTAATTCGTAGCGGTCGTAAGCCCCATCTTCATCGGGCTGTTCGAACTTGCGAAGTTGAGAATGTGCGGTCAAGACCACGTTGATTCCAATGTCCACTAATTCTTGAAGCTTATCTAATAAGCGACCCATTTCTTCTCGGACATACGTGTATCCATTCCCATAGCCGAAGTCTTCGATTCCTCTCTTTCCATGCATCGAGCACACACTCTCGATTGCTAGTGATTCAGCCCAATCGATTGTGTCGATGACTAGCGTTTTGCACACAGTCGGATTCGCTTTGACGAATGCGATTTGATTCATGAGCATCGTCCACGATGTTGGCTTGTCCATACGTTTAACATCCATGTTCGATGTCGAGCCTTCTGTGTCGATGAATAATGGATCCGGGAATTGTGCTGCGAGTGTTGACTTGCCAATCCCTTCGGTCCCGTAAATCACTACACGTTGGGCTCTTGCTTGTTTACCAGATGTTATGTTCATGTGATTTCTCCTTTCTTATCCTTAAAACTTCCAAGTGTTCGTTGGTTCTGTGTCTTGGAATGGTGTGACGGTGTCTGATACGACATAACCATCCTCGATGATGATTTGGCATTCCTCTCCACTTGATACTCGAGTCGCAATGGCTTGAAGTCCCTCAGACTCTAACCACTTGCCGAATTCGTTTAATGTTGGAATGTCCATTTGTTCGAGCTTGTCCAAAAGCACAAATCCACATTCTGGTTTCAACTTTCGAACGATGGCGGTCGCCACTCTTAATTGTTGAGAGCCACTCATGTTGTCCCATTTTTGTCCTTCGAAGACCAATTCTCCATCTTCGACAGATAGTCCCGGCAACGGTAAGTCCGCACTATCGAGTAGGCTTGCACGTTCATCTCGAACATCTTGGATTTCTACTGAGAGCTTGTCATATTGAGATTTGTATTCTTTCGCATCTTCTTCGGCTTTCTCTTTGTCAAGATTTGCTCGAACCTTGCGATTGATTTCTTCGATATTTGCGATTGAGCTTTCAATCTCATCCGTTGATTCATCCACCAAGTCTTCAATGGACTTGTTTGCTGCGATGTAGTCGCTCATTAGACTCTCGTGAGTCGATTCTTCTTGAGCAAGTTGTTCTTTTAATTGTTTCAATCGAGCTTCTGAGAGATGCAACGAGTTCACGATGTTTTCTCGATTTTGTCTCTTTTTGGCGTTCTCACCGTTTCGAGCAAGAATCTCTTGTTGTTCGTGAATCAAGTCCGCAATGCTTACTAATTCATTCGGAGCTTCGGGATATTGAGGCTGTTCGGCTGCGTATTTCTTTTTCTGATCCGCAATCTGTCCGATTGTTCTTCGCTCGTTGTATAGTCGTTCTTCTTTACGGTCTAGCTCCCACAATTTCTCCCCAACTCCGATGATTTGAAGAAGCGTGTTCGCTTTATCCTTCGCACTTGATTCGATGAATTTTGGAAGATTCAGAGCGAGCTCTTCCACGAATGAATCAAGCAATTGTTGACCTGCTTTCTGTCCGCTTGGATCCGTAACTTTCAAATCTGAATTTTTGCCCTTTCGTTCCACGATGAGTCCATTTGATAGTTCTACTCTTAGCGATGGTGGATTCATGGATCCGTCACGAGCTGCCTTACTTGGTTTGTACTTATTGCCACCCAACGCCCAAGCAATTGCATCGAGGATACTTGTTTTTCCTTGGTTGTTGTTGCCACCGAGAATTGTGAGCCCGTTTGATGTAGGCTCGATTGTGACAGCCTTGACACGCTTCACATTCTCGATTTCTAGTTTGTTGATTTTTACTGTCATTTTTAAACTCCTTTATCAAAAATTTCTATTTCATCACTAACTTCAACATGCTTTAACGCAAAATTAAGAAGTTCGGTAGTGATGTCATTTTGAGTATGTCCAGTTACGAGTGATAATTTAACAATTTCTTCATAAGTTTCTCTTTCCACTCTAATTCTTGGGTATCGTTCATTATGAGATATTGGCAATATAACTTTCTTTTTAAAAACAATTTTTTCTTCCACGGTTTTGAACTCCTTAATTTGCTTTTTCGCAGTTGTTTTTTTATAATTTAATTGGTTTTAGGTCGATGATTGTTTTCATCGGCTTTTTTTGTTTTCCATGTGTCTTGAAAATCGGGCTCCACATATTGCCCACTTCTAATCAAATTAACTTTTGTTTGGTGATTTTCTACCGCCTTTCCTACAAACAACAGCACCATTAATGTGATCACTAGAAATGCACTAACGCATCCGAATATGATTCCTAACCACTTTAAATACCAAGCTAAGAATTTCTTGAATGGTACTGTGTTCTTTAGTCTTCGTTCTGTTCTCATCGTTTTCTCCTTCCGTCCCATACCTTTTGAATTTCATCGATCATGCTCGCTTGATATTTGTATGGGCGTGTATCTGTTCTTCTTGCTGCAACCACCACAGGATGGTTTCTAATTTCACTTTTGTGCCACGAACTGGAACTCGTTCCAATTGCTTCACATAACTCTTCAGTCGTTATCCACCTTTGATTATTTCTTGAGTCAATAAACGGTTTTATTAATCCAACAAATTTTTCTGGATTTCTTTTTACGACTTCGAAGAATATTAGTTCGTAATAATCAATTGTTGCTTGTTCCATGGTTTCACTCCTTTCATTTTTTCATGTTGTTGTAACCTTCTTTCAAGCCTATAATTACTTTGGAAAGGAGGTGTTATTTATGAATGAATACAAAATTCAACATCCGTTATTCCCAAACATGAATGAATATGTTCAAATTATCAGCCAAACAGCAGAACAAATTATTTCACGTTTTGAATATCCAGATGGAACGATATTCGTTTTTATTCAGTCTGCAGAAGAAATTGAAATGAGATGTAATAAAGTTCTTCATGCTTCTGAAGATGAAAATGGTGTAATAAATATTATTCCTGACATTTATTCTCCGAGCTCTGTTTTTGTTGATGTAATATAAGCTTTGGTGTTTGAATATTTATAGATTTTCTAGTAATCGTCATACTAGATTTTCCAATAACAAATGAGCGGTTGTTTTTAGACTGCTCTTTTTTGTTTTTATCTTTCAAATTTGTCTCCTTTCTTAAATCGTTGCTTTTCGGGAACGTTTTATGTAAAAAAAATAGACAAGTCATCAACTTTTAATACTGTCGCAATAGCTGCCAAATCATCGGCACCGACATCTACATTCCCATTCTCTCTTTTTGCCAACCAAGTTCGATTTTTGCCTAATTTAATTGCCACTTCTTCTTGAGAGAGATTTCTTGCAATTCGTTCAGCTTTCAAACGGTTAGGGTTAAATAGAATCTTTTTCAAACTCTCATCACCTCCTTCAATGTATGTTGCATTTGTGTGATCGTTTTATGTGTTTTGTACGACTAATTTCTTAACCGTGAACTAATAATATCACTATCGTTCCCGTTTGTCAACACATAAAATTGAAAAAATAAAAAAATGTTTCTTTTTGGGAACATTAGTGTTATAATAATCGCATAAATAAAGCAAAAGGAGGAGCTTCAAAATCATGAGAACTAATTCCGAAATCGTTGATATTATTATCGACTTATGTAATCAAAAAGGATGGAGCTTGAGTGAGTTCGCTAGAAAATTGGGATTGCCTAAATCATCCATATCAAGATATTTTAATAAAAGTAGACAATTACCAATCAATAAGATTAATTTATTTTCTGATGTTCTTGGGGTCAGTTCTGAATATCTTCTTGGCATTCAAACCATAGCTTCAGATAGAAACAAAACTCAAAATGAGTTACTGAATGTATACAACAAACTAGAATCCAAGAGACAGTCTAAAGTATACAACTTTGCTACTGAACAACTTAATGAACAAAAAAATAAGATAACAAACATCAACGATTATATTGAAGAAGAAACAGACTGGTATGAAGTTAAGTTTTATGGAAGTATTTCTGCTGGTACTGGATTGTATCTTGATGATGAGCAAGTAGAAACAATTAGCTTTGGTGCTGATATGGTTCCAAGTGGTACTGATTTTTGTTTAAAGGTCAACGGTGACTCAATGGAACCGATGTTCAACAATGGAGATTATGTGTTCATCAAACGAGAAACTGATTTTAGAAATGGAACAATCGGTGCAGTAATCGTTAATGGTGAGGCTTATCTTAAAAAGATATATATTACAGATAATTCTATTAGATTGGTATCATTAAATAAGAAATATAAAGATATTACAGTATCTGAAGATGATACATTAAATTATGTTGGAACTGTAGTGTTTTAAAACAAAAAAACACCGTGCTTCAATTCTTGGCGGAATAGCACGGTGTTGAACAAAATTCACCCTAAAATAGGGCTCTTTAATATGCCCTATTTTACCACAAATAGAAAGGTTGGTAAACTATGGCAAGCATTTATAAACGTGGAAAAACGTGGACGTATAAAGTTTACTATTACGAGAATGGAAAGCAAAAAGCAGTTTCCAAGAGTGGATTTAAAACAAAAGCTGAAGCCAAAGATGCATCCATAATAAGAGAAAATGAAATGCTTCAAGGAAAGAACTTTGCCAAAGAAAGAATGCTTCTTGCAGATTATATGGAGAATTGGAGAAAGCTATACAAAGATGATGTTGTGTCATTAAAAACATTGCAACAAATCAAAAGAGTTACTAACTATGTAAGAGAAAACTATAATTTGATGCTCAAAGATATAACACACGAAAATTATCAAGAGTTTTTAAATACAGTTGCAGAAACACACGCTAAAGAAACTGTAAAGAAGTACCATACCTATGTTAAGGCAACGTTGAAGTATGCAGTAAGAACGAATGTATTAACTATCAATCCAGCCGAAGAAGCAATTTTAAAAGGGGTTGATTCTAAAACAAAGAAGGAAGAATTGAAATTCCTAAGCTTAGATGAATTCAAAGCACTTGAAGAAGCTCTAATTAGAGATATCAGAAGTGATTATACAACACGTTACATAATATTATTTAGCATGTATACTGGGGCGCGTTTTGGAGAATGTCTTGGATTAACTTGGGATTGTGTAGATTTTGAAAATGAAAAAATAAGAATAGAAAAAGGATTTGATTACCACTTTACAAATGATTTTACAGAAGGGAAAACAAAAAGCAGTAAGCGCACAATTGATGTTTCAACAAAATTGCTAAATTGGTTAAAAGAACTTCCACAAGATCATTCATTTGTATTTGAAAGAGTGAGCAACAATGCAGTTAACAAATCTTTACAAAAAGCACTAATTAGAGCAAAGATTAAAAAGCAAGTTACATTCCATGCATTAAGACATACTCATGCAAGTATATTACTTTCAAAAGGGGTTCAACTGCTCACAGTTAGTAAAAGATTAGGGCATGCAGACCCTAACATAACATTACAAACCTACGCACATATTTTAGATGAAATGAAGGATTCTGAATCAGATAAAATCAAGCAAATATTTTAAACACGGAACAAACACGGAACAAAACCTTTAGAAACGTTGATATATAAGCAGTTTCCACTCCCCTAGGCGACGTTTTTTAACGTTTCATGACGTTTCCTATCGTTGCAAAACGTTGTAAAATCAATGTTTTTAATTCACAACATTTCACAACATTTCCAATCTCACGGAACAAATACGGAACAAACAAACAAACTCTTTAAAAATGCAAAAAAATAAAGCCTACCAATTAAGGTAGGCTCATTTTTTATTATTCGAAATGCATTGTACCATTCTCGTCTACATAAACCGCAGCTCGTTCTAACATCTTACCGCTTTTGTCAAAGTAATACCATTTGCCATTCACGTTCCTTACTTCTTGTGATACCATTTTACCACTTGTTGCTTCACAGTAATACCACTTGTCAAAGTATTGGACCCAGCCAGTCTTCATCTTACCGTCATTACCAAAGTAATACCAGTAATCGCCAACTTTCTCCCAACCTGTCGCCATGTGACAACTGTCTTTAAACCAATAGTATGTGTCGCCTTCTTTGAGCCATTGATTTTTGTAAGCATAACCTTTGTCATTGAAATAGAACCAACTTCCGTTGATTTTTTCCCATTTCGATTTAGCATAGTCACCATTATCATAACGATAATACCAACCTGCGCTATCTTCAACCCAACCTTTAGTAACCGCAACACCTTCGTCTACTTGGTCGTAGTTAGGACGAATATATCCAACAATACCGTCGTATGAACGAGTACGGTAACGAGCTGGTCCGCCCACTTCTAAATAATCCCAGTTTCCGTCTACGTTTTGTTCGATAGTCTTAATTGTGTAACCATCACTATCTTCAATAACGACACCTGTGTGTCCATAGATAGAACCAGGTACTTCCATTACGAAAATGTCACCTTTCTTCGCAATAACTCCTGGAGCTTCATAAATAACAGGGATTCCTTGAGTTTTTGCGGAATCTAATAGGTTGATAGCATTACCCCAAAGTTGTTTGCCAGTAGCACGGTAACATACCGTGTTAGAGGCGTCTACACATTGCCATCCATACATCCCATCAAAGTCAATACCTGAATTGTTGTTTGCAGCGTCTTTCAAAGGCTCTAGAGCATAATCTGCTGTAACCATATATGCACCTCCTTATTATTTAACTGTAATCAATCCAGTAGGTTCAACTGTGAATTCCGGTTTTTCATCTAGCGTTCCATCTTCTTTCACATAGTACCATCCTTTAGCACCTCTAACAAACGCATTCGATTCCATGAATCCATTGTTTGTGTTGAGATAATACCACTTATCATAGTATTTAACCCAACCGGTAACCATTGAACCATCTTCCTTGAAATAGAACCATTCATTGTTAATTTTCTTCCATCCAGTAACCATTGCGCCACGATAATCCAACCAATACCATTTTCCATAACGTTTAATCCATTGATTAATTAGGCAGTAGCCTTCACTATTAAAGAAGAACCATTCATCTTTTACTAACTGCCATTTATCAGCCGGATAGCTACCATCTTTATTTTGGTACCGCCATCCTTTTGCATCCTTTTTCCATCCTTCTTGGATTTCTTGCAAACCTTGTTCAATGTCGCGCTTGAATTGCTCACGACTGATGCCCCACTTAGCAAGATAAGGATAAGGATCCACATGGTCGCTATAATTAGCCGGTTGATTATATGTGCAGTATTCATGCGTTTTAATTCCGCTTAAATCATCACTATCTAATGTTTTAGGAATTCCCGCTTCATCAGCAAGATTTCTTAACAATTCAATATATAATCTATAATCTTCTAAAAATTCTTCTTTGGTACTGTGGCTTTCAATTAATTCTACTTGCGCATAACCTTCAAAGTTCCAACCGCCACCAACATCCCAAGCACCGATATTTGTTGGAGCAACTTGCATTACTCTGCCATTCCCTACTAAGTGAGAGAAAAAGCCTAATTCCGGATTTTTGCGATAATGATAATCCGCTTCATTTTGAACTGTTGAATTAGGATTTCCAGTAGAGTGTGCGTGGATTTGATGGTAAGGAGTCTGTAATGTATGAAATATTAGATACCCGAATATCGCCGATGTCTCTGTCGGTTGGTACTGGGTCGTTGAATTGGAAACGCATGTGATTTGCATCGCCATAACCGCCTACATACCACGTTCCGTATGGGACACCGTCATCGTTGAAAATCTGACCGATTAGCGAACCAGACGTTCTATATCCTAAAGGTATACCGCCGTTTGCTATAAGGAAACATTTCTTTTCACGGTTTCCTGGGTGCCCGATAAACGCCGGATTACCACGTCTAACAATTCCGAACCAACCCCATTGTAGTCCTCCGAATTGATAAGATACGGTATCGTTAACTCTTCGGACTTGCATATAAGAATTACCTAATTTAGACAGTACGTTTAGTTTTTTCCAACCTGTATCACCGTCTAACACAAACCAACCTTGGTTACCTGACGCTGTACGTTTAATCCATTTCAAAGCTCCGTTAGTTTTCTTAGTGTCAACGTATGTCTGTCCGATAGTACCATCGACTTTACCGTTTGGCATTCCTTCGCCAATTAGTTCGCTAGAGGAAGTTGATGGAGTAGGTGCATTTTGACTGGAAGCAGGTAGATTTACTGTTCCACCACCGTGAGATAGTGTTAGCGTGTTACCGCTAAGCGATAGTGTTTGCGGAATGCCGACTCCGTCAGCGCCTTTTGGACCAGTTAATCCAATAGGCCCTTGAGGTCCAGCGGGGCCAGTTTGTCCGATTGGTCCTTGTTCCCCACGTTCCCCTCTCTGTCCGTCTTGTCCTCGTTCTCCTTGCAACCCTTGAGGTCCTTGCAGTCCGTCCGCCCCTCGTTCTCCTTGTGGTCCTTGTGGTCCTTGTGGTCCTTGTGGTCCAGGCTCTCCTCGTTCGCCACGCTCGCCTGATTTTAATTGAACGGCTTTTAGCTCGTCTTTAGTCGCGAGTGTTTCCGCTTGAGTTTCCAAATTTTGAACTCGCATTTTTAATACTGTATCGTTGTACGGTTGCGGTATTTCCGTTTTTTTAGCGTATTCTTCTAGGCTCTGATGCTCGGTTAAGTAGCCTTTAGATTCCAATTCTTGCTTGGTAACTAATTCGCTAGTATTCACGCTTGGTTTGTGTTCCAAAACTTCCAAGCGTTGCTTGATTTCTGTATCGTTATATACAGTATCATTATCTGTCTTGTTTTCTAACGCTGTTACACGCTCTCTAAGGGCGCTATCGTCATAGACGGTGTCTTTATCCGTCTTTGTCTTTAAAGCTTCAATTTCTGCTGAAATATTGCTGATTTCAGCACGTTCAACTTTGTTTTCTAGTTCTTGTTTCGTAGCAAAAGTGCTTGTATCAATTTCTGGTTTCGTTTCAAGCACTTGTAAACGTCGTAAGATCTCAGAGTCGTCAAAAGTTGCGCCCTCGACATGAATATTCTTGATTGCTTCTTCTAATTCAGCCTTTGTTACGATATCAGTTAATGCTACAATGCGTTTTGTGTCTTTCTCAATGACTGGCAATTCGCTATGTTTATCAATTTCTGATAATCGAACCCAAAAAGAGAATTTTAAGATGTCCGCAGATTGCACGACTTTCTCAGCATAAACAAACCCATTCACGATTTCATCGGTTGTAATTAAGCTAGTATCGAATGGAACAGTTGCGATATTATTTTCAACCACTCCAGCGACTTCCAAGAAACGATTTGTCGTTTTAAAGTGAAATAACACAATGATTTTTTCAGCGCCTACTCCATCTAGCTGTAACTCGATAAATGCGTTGTTCTTATCGTGTGAGTAAAGTTCTTCTTTTACTTTGTAATCTTTCTCTCGGACATCGACACAAACGCTAGCTTTTCGTTTAATAATTTTTTTCAAAGATTATCCCCCTTTCACACAAAATAAAGAGGAAGCCTTAAAAGCATCCTCTTTTCAGTTTTAATCTTCGAATGGTTCGTGATAATCAAGCGCTCTTGTGCTGTCAGTCAGACCAGCTGTTGTCGGGTCGTTAACAATACCAACAATCATTAAAACAGCAAACAAAGCGTTGATAAACACTAATAATTTATCGATTGTTTCGCCTAACTCTAAACGAACGTTAAATACAGCTAGAAACGTTTGTAGCAATAGCGCCAATGCAGGCACTAAAGTAAG
>QWCW01002256.1_pt1 | contig 10203 bp, 6 predicted proteins | sample 1972691 | NCBI WGS metagenome assembly QWCW01 (sample SAMN09866698, study PRJNA288562) | Human oral metagenome isolate pre2_saliva, whole genome shotgun sequencing... | reverse complement strand
TAACAGAATAATAAGTTATTAGCCTAATTAGCCCAATTGGACTAAATAGCCTAATTAGGCTAATAGGAATAAATTGTTTGTAGACGACAGATAGACATCACACCTAATTACATTTATCATATTGTTTCCCCTCCCCTTATAAAACAATCTTATTGGAGGTAAGCTTACCATGTATGTGGATTAATCTCATTCTATGAACAATCTACACATTTAACGGAAGAACCAAAAAAGCACCTATATAATAAAAATAAAAACCTATATAATAAAAACAAAAAAGGAGGACTAACCTCGCGGTTAACCCTCCCCAACATTAAAAATTATAGGTATGAAAATTATAATTTACTAATGATTCCAACCTCTGTACCCTTAACAAACTCGATAATATTACTTATCTCAGTTGAGGAAGGAACCTGTTGTTCTATTTGTATACAAGCATCAAACACCGATGTTTGACCATAGAACAAAAGACGATAAGCATTAGCGATATGCTTGAGGGTCTTCTCTTCTACACCAGCAGACTTTTGAATCGTGGTATTAACACCATGGAATCCAACTGGAGAACCTCCCGCAATAATATAAGGAGGGACATCACGAGAGAATGTTGTACCCGCTTGTACCACAGCATACGCCCCAACACGGGTGTTAGCCTTCTCTACAACGTTAGAAGAGATGACTGCACCTGTGTCAATAACACAATCGCCAGCAATCTTCGCACCATACCCAAAGACACAGCGGTCGCCAACGACGGTATCATGACTGATGTGTGCACCCTCCATCAAGAAATTATCTGAACCAATGACCGTCTTACATCCACGGTGTGTAGCACGGTTTATTACTACATTCTCACGGATAACATTATTGTTGCCAATTATCAATTCGCTCTTTTCTCCTACGAAGTTGAAGTCCTGTGGCAATGCAGCAAGAACAGAACCTTGGTGCACTTTGTTCCCATTCCCCATTCTCGTACCATTCAAGATACTAACAAAAGGAAAGATAATACAGTTATCACCAATGACAACATCGTCTTCTATGTAAACAAATGGGAATATCTTACAGCCATCTCCAATCTTTGCTCGTGGAGAAATCTCGGCTTTTGGACTAATTACACTACTCATACTTTTGAATACTAAGAATTAAACAAACTTATTACTTAGAGCCACCACCGAGTGCATTATACAAGTTCACGATAGATTGTAGCTTCGTAAACTGCTCACGAATCTGTGAGATTTGAGCATTAAGTAAGCTCTGCTGAGCAGTGATAACCTCAAGATAGGTGCTTGAACTTTGCGCATAGAGCATCTGTGTATGTTCTACATTTTGCTTTAAGACATCTATTTGCTGTTGTTGTAACTTCTCTTTCTCGTTAGCAGAGTTGTAGGCTACAAGTGCATTACTAACCTCTGAGCCTGCCTTAAGAATACTGTTTTGCCAAGTATTATACGCCTGCTTATACTTGTCTTCAGCCACTCGTAGACCAGCTTTCAGCTGTCCACGCATGAAAATAGGCTGTGTAAGACTACCCACTACGCTCAATAACAACTTAGCAGGGTTTACCATGCCGTTGCCATTACTCCAACCTCCGGTAGGAGAAATGTTCAATGCTGGATAAAAACGGCTACGTGCCTGCTGTATATTATAGAAGCATTGAGCCAGCGCCATCTCGTTTGCATGAACATCAGCACGATTGCTTAACAGCTGAACACCAATGCCTCCTGCAAAATTCGTTGGTAGACTCTGATTATCAAGACTCCCTCGTACAATTCCTTGAGCAGGTTCGCCAAGAAGGAGACTCAGTGAGTTCTCTGTCTCACGAATCTGACGACGAATGTCTGCAGCCTGTGTCTGTACGCTATAGTAAGCCGCCTCAGCACTCTGAACACTCGTTGAACGAGCACGTCCAAAGTCCATCTGCAACTTCATCATGTCCCAAGTGTTCTTTGTCAGACCAGACATATCATCGACAATCTGCTTCTGACGATCAAGCATCAACAGTGTGTAATAGAGATTAGCTATGTTACAAATAAGACTGGTCTGTACTGCTACCTTATAATCCTTTGACTTAAGAAGAAGCATTTGTGCTGCTTTCTTCTCCGAACGAAGCTTCCCAAAGAGGTCAACATCCCAACTTGCAGCAATAGGGAGCATATAAGACTGTGTTGAAGAGGTATGCGTTCCAAAATGAGAAATCGTACCTGTTGGTGCGAAGACTACCGATGGTAAGAACGCCAACTTCGCCATCTTAACCTGCTGCTCAGCAATATCAACATTCAAAGCAGCATTGAGCAAATCAGGATTATTATTAAGAGCTTTCTCTATAAGTGCCTGTAATTGAGGGTCGGTAAAGACACTACGCCATGAAAGATTACCGAAATCGTTAGCCCCCTCAAGTGCGGTCTTGTCATCAACAGGGTCACGCACAATCCCATTCGTCTTAACGTCTGGACGTTCGTAATTGCCATAGAGGCTCTTACAGCCTGTCAATGACAGGGCTGCAAGGGCTATGATGATTATATTCTTATTCTTCATTATTGTTCTTTTAATATAGTACTACTCTTCTACCTTATAGTCATGCGCAGGACCTTTAGCAAATTGTTCAAGTTCCTTAATGACGTCATGATTAGCCTCATCTTCAAACTCGAGAGGCTTAATACGCTCCTGTAAGTACTGGAAGCCAGCGAAGAGAGCTGGTACAACAAATACCTGACAGAGTGTACCAATCAACATACCTCCAACGGCAGCAGCACCTAATGTTTGGTTACCATTACGGCCTACACCACTTGCGAACATCAATGGCAACAATCCAATAACCATTGCCAAAGAAGTCATCAAGATAGGACGAAGACGTGCACCAGCACCTAAGATAGCCGCATACTTTATCGCCATACCCGTACGACGGCGTTCAAGAGCAAACTCAACGATAAGAATAGCATTCTTCGCCAACAATCCAATCAACATAATCAAGGATATTTGCATATAGATATCATTGTTATGTCCAAACAGCAAGGTGAAGATGAACGCACCTGCAAGACCGAATGGTATTGACAAGATAACGGCCAACGGAAGGATATAACTCTCATATTGTGCACTAAGAATCAAATAGACAAACACAATACAAAGCACGAAGATCATCGCCGTTGAGTTAGAAGACTCTTGCTCAGAACGTGTCAAACCAGAGAACTCGTAGCCATATCCCTGTGGTAATATCTGCTTAGCAACTTCCTCGGCAGCCTTAATAGCCTGACCAGAAGACACTCCATTGGCAGGTGTTGCACTAACGGCAATAGAAGTAAACAGGTTGAAACGAGTGATATTTGATGGTCCATAAACACGCTTCAACGTACAGAACTCACTCACAGGAGCCATACCAGCCGTTGTACGAACATAGATATTATTCATGCTCGACTCGTCCATTCGACTCTCTGCTGTTCCTTGTATCATCACACGGAAAAGCTTACCGTATGCATTGAAGTTGGATGCGTACATACCACCATAGTATCCCTGCAATACAGAAAGGATAGCTGCTGGAGATGTACCAGCCTGCTTTGCCTTCGCAACATCAACGTCTACCATGTACTGAGGATAGTTAGGATTATATGTAGTGAGTGCACGGCTAAACTCTGGACGCTTGTTCAGCGCAGCAATGTAATCCTGTGCTATCTTAAAGAACTTATTCAAGTCGCCACCAGTCTTATCCTGCAAAGAGAAGGAAAGACCATTGGTCATACCATAACCAGGAATCATTGGCGGTGCAAAAGCAATAATCTGTGCGCCCTTGATACTTGAAGTCTGCTTATAAATCATACCCAAAACCATATTTGAAGAAGTTGGGTCAATAAACAGTCCGGCAATACCAGCCCCTTCGAAGACAGACTTAATACGTTCTATCATGCCATATTCTCGCTCAGCGAAAGGCTTCAACTTGATAATAAAGGTTGACTGGTTAGAACCCTGTCCAGCCATGAAGTTATAACCAACAATCTGTTCACGACGCTCGATATAAGGGTTACTTGCCAACATCTTATCCACCTGGTCGGTCACCTTCTGCGTCTCTACTTGAGAGGTTCCAGGAGGAGTACTAATCATAACAAATATACTTCCTGTATCTTCATTAGGTACAAGGCCAGTCTGTGTAAAGGTCATTGTCAGAACAAGAGCTATAACACCAAGGACGACAGATACACCTGATATCCAACGATGATTGATAACCTTCTCAACGGTTTTCTGATACTTACTATTAATCTTCTCATACTGAGCATTGAAAGCCATGTGGAACCTGTCTATGCGTGACAGTTTCTTGTGCTCCTCATCATCACCATGAGGCTTCAAGAAGATAGCACAAAGTGCAGGTGATAACGTTAAGGCGTTCAATGCAGAGATAACGATTGACACGGCCATTGTCACACCGAACTCACGATAGAAAGTACCTGAGGTTCCGCCAATGAAAGATACAGGAATGAACACTGCTGCCATCACCAAAGTAATAGAGATGATAGCGCCTGAAATCTCGTTCATAGCATCTATGGCAGCTGTCATAGCACTCTTATAACCTAAATCGAGCTTAGCATGAACAGCCTCAACGACCACAATGGCATCATCGACCACAATGGCAATCGCTAATAACAATGCTGACAAGGTTAAAAGATTGATTGAGAATCCGAACACCCATAGGAAGAAGAAGGTACCTATCAATGCCACTGGTACGGCAATCATAGGGATTACTGTTGAACGGAAGTCCTGCAAGAAGACATAAACAACGAAGAATACCAACACAAGGGTGATAACCAATGTGCGAATAACCTCCGCAATAGAAGCAAAGAGGAACTCTGTTACATCCTGCTCTATCGTAACCTTCATTCCTGGTGGCATCTGCTTTTGAGCATCAGCCAAGGCTGTCTTCACATCTTCAGCTATCTGAGTAGCATTCGAACCAGCAACCTGGTTGACCATACCTAACACAGCTGGTTGGCCATTGTTACGCATGGCAACAGAATACATCAAGCCACCTAACTCTACCTTAGCGACATCTCGCAAATGTAAAGTCTGGCCATTTGTATTACTTGAGATAATAATATTACCATACTCTTCAGGCGTTTTTAAACGTCCCTTATATCGCATGGTGTACTCGAATTTAAGCTTGCTTTGCTCACCGAAAGAACCTGGTGCTGCTTCTATATTCTGTTCTGCTAATGCACCAGAAATATCAGAAGGCACAAGACCATACTGCTTCATCTTATCTGGTACGTCACCGACACCATTGATACGCTTCAACATTGGCACGATATTGATATTGTTATAGTTCGTCAAGAACTCATCATCATATCGTCCGTCATCTGTTGTCAATGAATACATAACAACAGTTGAGCTCTGACGCTTTGACACCGTCACACCCGCACGTGTTACCTCAGCAGGCAACAACGCCTGTGCTTGTGACACACGGTTCTGTACATTGACTGCTGCCATATTAGGGTCTGCACCCTGCTTGAAGTAAACAGTAATCATTGCCATACCAGCATTGGTTGCTGTTGACTCCATATAAGTCATGTTCTCAACACCATTGATACTCTCCTCCAATGGTGTAATAACTGAATTCAATACGGTCTGTGCATCAGCTCCTTGATAAAATGTCTGAATAGAAATCGTAGGAGGTGCAATATTCGGATATTGTTCAATAGGCAGTGATATCAGACCAATTATACCCAAAAGGACAAAGAAGATGGATATAACAGTTGATAATACCGGTCGTTTAATGAAATTCGTAAATGTCATAATACCTAATTATTTATTTAGGGTTTAGAAGTATTGAATGAGTTAAGCAATACATCATCGCCTATCATTCAACACTCATCACCTACTTATCGTCGCCCTTCATTGCTTTAAGGAAGCCTGAGGCAGAACTCTGCTTCTCTCCCAATTTCTCTGCTTTCTGAATGGCTTTATCATACTCTGCAGGGGTTAGAGCCTTAATCCATGTACCATCTTCAAGACTTGAAACGCCTTTACTTACAATACGATCACCCATCTTAAGACCACCTGTCACGATATAGTTGATACCATCATTCTGTGGGTCAATGCTTATCTCACTATAGCGTACTGTGTCTTTAGCATCAACCTTGTAGACAAAGACCTTATTCTGAACTTGTACGGTAGCCTCCTGTGGTATCAACAATACACGATTGTTAGTCTTTGCTATAACTATCTGACCACTTCCACCACTCTTCAGTAAGTGTTCTGGATTAGGGAAACGAGCAATAACACTTACTGTTCCTGTTGTAGGATCAATAATACCACTGGTCTTAACAACGACTCCTTCATGATTATAGGTTGTTCCATCAGCCAATATCAAGCTCACACCTGGAAAAGACTTGATGGCATTACTCAATCCATTATTAGTACGACTGAGCTTTAAAACATCCGCTTCTGTCATAGAGAAATAAACTTCTATTGAAGAGTTATTGCTGACTGTGGTAACTGGCTGTGCTGAAGAAGCACTTACCAAAGCTCCCTCCTTATATGGGAGGCTACCAATATAGCCTGATGCGGGGCTCTTCACATAGCAGAAACCAAGGTTATCTTTAGCTGTAGCAAGCATAGCTTGAGCCTGACGAACAGCTGCTACTGCTTGAGTCACAGCTGTCTTAGCTGCGACAACACTACTCTGTGCTTGACTAACAGCCGACTGCGCTGTCTCGTATGCATTCTTTGCTGACTCCAACTCATACTCACCAATCACCTTATTATTATATAGGTTCTTGCTGTTACTATATGTCAAACGTGAAGTGGCAGCCTGTGCGTTGGCAGAATTGAGACTTGCATTTGCCTGAATGACACGAGCTTGTGCACCAGCAACACCACTTTGTGCTGATGCTACCTGTGCCTCAGCTTGGCGTACTGCAGCTTGATAAGTAGAGTTATCTACTACAAATAGCACCTGACCAGCATGAACATACTCACCTTCATGTACATACAGCTTTGTAATAAAGCCGCTAACCTTCGGACGAACCTCAACATCCTGTACACCCTTGATGGTTGCTGGGAATGTTGTCTTCAACTGTGCATTAGCTGCACCAATCGTTACTACTGGATACTCATTACTTGTAGGAAGACCCTGTTGGCCTCCCTTACAGCTGGTAAGTAACACTGCCGCTGCTGCAACAGCAGCCAGTAAGACACCTTTTTTCTTCATACCTATTAATATTAAATATTCTTTTTCTATATTCTTTCTCACAAATAGTAAGACTCTAACTATGTACCTCTAAGGGGTTTTATCAGTAAGTCTAAGCCCTTATAAAACCAAAACTAAGTGTTTTAGTTTTCGGTATGCAAAGATACACATTTTTATCCATTGACATCGAACAAGCACTTACTTTTTTAACATTTATTATTTATATCAATCCTAACTCTTTTGCTTTTACTTGTAACAAAGCTAATAGTGGCTCACGCTCATTGGGTACCTTATTATCAAGAACAGCATCCTTCAATGTCTTTTTCAGTTCTCCCACCTCTCTACTCGGCTTCAGATTAAACATCTCCATAATCTCATTACCGTCAATACAAGGCTGTAACAAACGCTTATAATCACGGTCTTTCAGGTCTTTTAGTTTCTCACGAACAATACGGAAGTTATCTAAGAAGCGCTGTTTTCGTACCGCATTCTTACTTGTTATATCTGCTTCACAGAGCGTCATCAAGTCATCTATGTCATCACCAGCATCATTCATCAATCGCCGAACGGCTGAGTCAGTCACCTCTTCATCGGCTATGACTATCGGACGCATGTGTAGGTCTACTTGCTTCTGCACATATTTCATCTTGCTATCCATCGGGAGCTTTAGACGTCGGAAGATTGTTGGGACCATCTTTGCACCCACAAAGTTGTGGTTATGAAAGGTCCACCCAGCCACTGTATCCCATCGCTTACACTTTGCTTTCCCCACATCATGTAACAAGGCTGCCCACCGCAACCATAGATTATCCGTATGTTTACAAATATTATCTAACACCTCTAAGGTGTGATAGAAGTTATTCTTATGTGCACGTCCATTTCTTGTGTCTACAACATCAAGTGCTACAAGCTCTGGAAGAATAAGCTGCAGGAGTCCACAACGATATAATTCTATAAAGCCCTTACTTGGAGTTGTAGTCATCATAATCTTATTCAACTCTTCTTCTATGCGTTCCCCGCTGATAATCTTAATTCGTTCTGCATTACGTTCCAAGGCTTCAAAGGTCTCATCCTCTATAAAGAAATTAAGCTGTGTAGCAAAGCGAACACAGCGCATCATGCGCAATGGGTCGTCAGAGAAGGTTACATCTGGATCGAGAGGAGTACGGATAATTCCATCCCACAGGTCATCAATACCTCCAAATGGGTCTACTAACTCACCGAAGCGTTCTTTATTCAAACAAACAGCCATCGCATTTATCGTAAAGTCACGGCGGTTCTGGTCATCCTCTAATGTGCCATTCTCTACTACAGGTTTCCTACTGTCGTGGCTATAACTTTCCTTGCGTGCCCCGACAAACTCCACCTCTATATTCTTATACTTTACTTGTGCTGTACCAAAGTTACGAAAGACTGACAAATGCGCCTTCCTCCCCAAGATGGATTTTAACTCACTTGCAACCTGAATACCACTTCCTACAACCACAACATCAATATCGTTTGACGGACGTTCCAAAAACAAATCACGAACGTAACCACCTACGACATAACATTCTAAGCCAAGTTTATCTGCTGCAGATGAGATGTGATGGAATATGTCTTTATCTATAAGGTGTGCCAATTCGGCATCTAAAAGATCTCGCATAAAATAATGTTATCTTTAATAATAAGAGTCATGCAAAGATACATAATTTCCTTAACTCTCACAAGACTAAAAGTAGGTGAATACGCTTTTTACAACTAACTATTTTCACAATAACGCAAGTTACAAGTATAGACAAGCATGATGTAAATCAAGTACATTGGTAAAAAGAATACACAACATTCATCTTTACGCTTACAAAAGTGGCTAAACTTAAATGGAAAGTACCATTAGGCAAACGTTAATATATCACAATAAGAGCTGTTTAATCACGACCGATACGTTAATTAAAGTTTTGTTTTAGAAAGTTTCCAATAAGCTTTTTTACTGTTTACAGAAGAATGATTAATTTTGCAATCCACTAAAAAAAGCGACGGTAAAGGACTTGGTAATAAGTCTTTAAGACCGTGTAAAGATAAAATAACCACCGAATACGAATTTGCGATATCAGTACTTAAGGACTCCATCTAACGGAGATGTCCAGGAGAAAAGGACTGACGACAAAGTAAAAGACATAAAGAAGTCGGTCACGGATAACAAAAGAATCAAAAGAAAACCATGATATCCAAAGAGAGTAAATAGGATAACAAAAAGGAGAAAAAATGAAGAAAGTATATCAAAAACCATTTACCCTTCTGGTCAAAATAGAGACAGAAGGTGATTTCTTAATGGATAGTGCGCATGGTACTCATCACGAGGGATTTACAGAAACTCACGACCCTAACCTCAGAGTTGAAGATGGTACTGACGATGACTCACCATTTTAACCACAAAGGATTAAGCTTATCACAAAACGAACAAAAAATCAAAAAGAATTATATGAAACATTTTAAGGCATACTTACTGTGCTTAGGACTTGCACTTATCACAGTATCATGTTCTCAAGACGACTTCGGAAACGGCGACAGTGACAGTGAGAATCTCGTTGAAATGAGCTTTATTGCAGGCTCTTCACAGCCTGTCACACGTACAGTACTTGGCTCAGACGGTGCAACTGTTACTTGGCAAGCAAACGATAAGATTGGTATTGGCTTTAAAGGGAACCAACCCAAGAATTATCCCTTCACAACTCCTACTTCAGGAAGTGATGTGCATTTCTGGGGACAAGCACCTGATGTCAATAACGTATCATACTTCATGATGTATCCTTTTCAGCAGGACGCAAAGATTTCAGCAAACAGTAACACCCAAGCAATATACCAATACAATTTTCCAAAGGATCAGAACGCTATTGCAGGCACATTTGATCCAAAGGCGAATGTATCTGTTGGTATCATTCCACAGCGTGGAAAACCATTCATTGCATACAATGTTGGTGGTTTGCTCCGCTTTACCATCAAAGGAACTTCAAACGTAAAGCAGGTAAAGTTACTTTCTATTGGGCAGGAGAACCTTGCTG
>QWCW01000752.1_pt1 | contig 10222 bp, 11 predicted proteins | sample 1972691 | NCBI WGS metagenome assembly QWCW01 (sample SAMN09866698, study PRJNA288562) | Human oral metagenome isolate pre2_saliva, whole genome shotgun sequencing... | reverse complement strand
AGATAAAGTGCAAAAAGATGCAAAGAATTCGATAATTCTTTGCAGTACTTCGTTCACTTGATATGTCATTGCTAATTGTTTCACGGCGGCAAAGGTAAGGCTTTCCTTTAGAACTGCCAAATAATCAGCGAAGAAATATCGAAATAGACTAGAAGAAATAGGCTACACCCACCTGCCAAGAGTTGTTGCGACTACTCTTCTTATTGAAGACAGACGTTGCAGCATCAGTAGCTGTCTTCCACGTTGCATGCCCAGTCTTCCCGCAGGCAATATTGTAATTCGCACTCACTTGCAGGTGCTTAAACGCAGTAACACCAAAGCCAAGGTTTACACTGAAGTTACTATTCTTCAAAGCGTATGTACTCTTCATGTTCCATTGATATTCTTTCTCACCAATGTTGAAAGCAACCTGCGGTCCACCAAAGATGAATACACTTGCCATGCTACCTAAGCCGATAGAGTAACGAGCATTCACTGGAATTGCAATCTGTTGCTGCTTAACAGTCTGCGTCATCGTGGCATAATCGAGTTTTGCTGCACGATAATCGTATAGAACAGAAGCATCCATTCCTAAACCAACAATGGGTAATGTGAATTTCACCGTTGGTCCAATGAACCAGCCAGCTTGGTTCGTTTTGTCAAAGACTTCACTATCAAAGTAGAAATCACTCACATTCAATCCTGCCTTCACACCAAACTTCAAAGGTTCGTCAGCGTGAACAGGAATGGAGAAGAGAAACGAAAGGACTAATAAAGCCGATGAAATAATTTTCTTCATAATCATAAATATTAATGATAAAAGAACTATAATGACTATACATTAATCGTTCTCAAATGGCTTTTATTACCTAATTGAAGAAATTTAACAGCTATATTAATGACGCTCACGGCGAACAGTCACTCGTGCTGGAGACACGCTCGCACTCCCACTGGAAGATGGGCGACGTGTGCGCCTAACGCTACTTGTTGAGGAACTTGTACGACGACCACGAACAGTTCGTTTGCTTGCTTTCGCTACTTCTTGGTTTGCCGCAATACTATCAAGACTATCCTTACGAGCAGGATCACCATAGATATGCTTCTCAAAATCAGCAAGCTCACGCTCTATCTTCTTCTGTTCTGTAGCCATTGCAGAATCGTTTGGACAATATTGTGCAAGTGTTTTACCTAACAGATTAGTGGTCTTGTAAATCTTTCCTTTGTATAAGTTCATAGTGAAATAATCATCTACACTCATCGTAGCTGCATTGTTTAAGTTGCTAGTCATCATGGTTTGCTTAGAGAGGAAAGGAGCAAGATCGTCATAGCGAACCCAGAATAATGGGTATTTCACCTCTCCATCTCCGAAGTCATCTTCGCGATACATGATTGGACAAAGCGCCACCACCTTACGATGGAAAGTTGATGTACCTTGGTCATAATAAGCACTTTCCTTTAGATAATACCCTTTTACCTCGCTCGAAGGGATATCACTATTATCAAGACGGATGCCATGGTCGGTGCGTTCATAATAGATATGATAGTTGTCAAGGAACTGCAAGGGCTTTACACGAGCAGAGTCGGTAAATACTTCGTTACCATCCATTCGATAATTATAAGCGGCAATCCCCCCTCGATTAGGACCATTCATCATCAATTTAAAGATATAAGTAAAGAGGTTCATCTGTGATCCTACGGGTTCAACAGGATAATAAAGTCCTGCATTCGCATCCTCATCCAACTTCAATTCACGATAGATATCACGACGCCAAACAACATCTTCTTGCAAAGGAGCAGCTGTTGGGAAAGATATCTGCGCACGTGTAGTAATGGTGTTAGCAGGTGATTGCGCCCTTTGCTGGTTACGTCTAGCAGCAGGCTGAGCACTGATGGCTAGTGCAAAGAAAACCGTACAGGTTATGAGAAATATCTTTTTCATTGTTTCTTTGTTTTATCTTTATGAGAGGAAAGAAGACCATCCCCTATATTATATTCAGCTAGTTTTATCTAACAAAAAATTATCGAACAATAACCTCCATGTTGCGCCCATTGAGGGTTCGAATGATTCCATCAGGTCCATGAACAACAACATTGGTAATATAGAAGCGCTTATTACGACTCAACTGACGGAACTGCTCCTTCTGTTGAGATGAGAAGGAAGCGCCATTACTAGCCAATGGAACGGCATTACCCATATTATCAAAGAAGACAACACGGAAGCTGGTCACAGTGAACGGAATATCAAGTAGTCCATCATCAATAGCCGCATGAATACCTGGAGCACCCATTAAAGCAGCTTTAGATAATGGTCCACTCTTAAAGCGATCACCCCCCATAGCAATGTAAGGAGATGGGTCTGGTAACTTACGGACACGGAACTGATAGGCACCAACCTTGCGCCCCTTGGCTGATACTGAAATGGTAACAGGACTGCCGACAGCTGATGGTCGTGCTATGAAATGACCGCCACCACGGGCAATAAGTGTACCTCCTGACATCGTTGCTTGTACATCGTTTTGAGCAGTATTAGGAATACTTATGGTGATTGGATTATCAAATCCAGCATACAATACATTCATCAGATCAGCTGCAATTGTTGCCATCCCATCGAAAGGAGGTGTCTTTTGCATACCACTAGGATTAATGTATTGCTTAGGTTGTGGTCCACCAGTAACCCAATAGTCTTGTGCAAAATTACGGCGCAAAACATTACCTGCCATATCCTTCATAAGCATGTATCCACTCAAAGTATGCTTACCAGGAGCACCTGCTTTCACAGTTACTTGATTTCCTTGAATTAGTTGACCATTAACATACACCTGTGGTTGTTGGGTGGAATCTACTGCTGCCATAAACATTTGAGCAGTCATGGTTTCACCTGGATAGAGACGAGTTTGACTCGGAACAACGAATGCTTGCAATTTGTTAACACGTAAATCCTTCAAACCAACATTAGCCACTAATGAGTGCAGGACTTCGCCTTCTGCATAACGAACGTCGCTCTGTAACTTTGATAACAATGTTACAGCAGCTGCAACAGGCATATTCTCGAACATATACTCCTCCCAATTCTTTCCCATTGAGTGTTTCGGCACTGTCGTTGAGAGGTTACTTGCAATAATACTCTTTTGTCGGGGGTCTGTTACAAACTGCAAGATTCGACTGCGATAACTATTGATTGCATTGTATAACTTGCGCCCTTGCCCATTAGCAGGGTTCAACATTATATAACTGGCAGCCTCCAGATTGTCTTTACCTTCAATGTGCAAAGGATTACCTTTTTCACCATCTGCTTCACGGACAATGGCAACCTTCAATGACTGAGCATAATTATAGAGAGAATCACTCATCTCTCTAACCGTCGATGCCATCATAAACCACTCCTTAACCTTCTGTGGATTCTTCTGCATCATTTGGTCTAGTTCACCAAAGATCGCTTCATTCTCTTTCGATGAGTTATTCGTTGTACGATTCAAACTCTCCTCAACAACAGAGAAGCCATTGAGTACCTCCGTAGAGATATTCAATGCCAACATTGCCATGAGGACAACGTACATGAGGTTAATCATCTTCTGGCGTGGGCTAACCTTTTTCTTTTTAATAGCCATTAATCTTATTTATTAGTATTGAAGAGTATCTTTTACGAGACCTCCCCTTACCTTCATCTTTCTGTTTATAAGCTTTCAGGAGTTGATTGTTGTGTAGCCGCCCCTGGTGCAGCAACACGCATATTAACAGTCATTGCCTCAATCATACGAGCGTAAATACTATTAAGTTGCTCTATCTGGTGAGCCATCTTACGGGTTTGTTCATTAATCTGATCAATAGTACCAATCTGCTGACTTGCTCCCTTAAGTTGCATTTCATAAACCTTTGCAATACCTGTAAGAGTACGATTGAGGTTCTCCATCTCTTCACTATCACGTGTAAGACGCTGACTCTGATCGTTAACCTTACCTAACATCTCTGTTAGATTCTGCAAAGCAGAGACGTAATTTGTTTGTGCCTCTACCATCTCTGGCGTTTGTTGTTGAGCATCAGCAATAGCCTTGCTCTGTTGTCCAACAACTGCAGCAGCTATGTCATCAGCAGATGGCATAGCCTGCTGTACACGCTCAACATCTACCGATGAAACCGCAGAAGATTGTGGTTGTACAGCTGAAGAAGTAGACCTATTCTCTTCTTTCCCAGCTAGGTACTCATCTGTAACATGCGTCGGCAGCTCACGACCATCATCTGTTTTATCAAACGGACGATCGAATGCAGAGAGGAAAAACACTATAACCTCAGTACCCATACCAAGGTATAGCATGATGTTAGCACCCGGTAAGTGAGTGAGCTTAAACAAGGCACCAAGGATTACAATTGATGCTCCCCAACTATAACCATAATTGAGGAAAGTTTGTCCAGGGACACTATCCATCCACTTTTGTAGATGGTAAACGAAGTTGAATTTACTATACTGTGTCATTATCTTTTCCTTTTCTTACTGCTTTTCTTATTCTCTTTTGCTGCTTCACTAGATGAACTTGCGAGGCTACGAACACAACGGAATCCAATGTAACTACGCGGTTGATTCTGATATTCCCAAGTACGCCATGCACTGCGAATGTAACTCTCAGGATCCTTCCAACTGCCACCTCTCACACTCTTCTTCTTGAGTCTATAAGGGTCTTCTTTAGCAGCTTTATAGTCTAACTGTGGGTTTAAGTCATTCATCGCATCCACACCTGCTTCAGTATAAACGGTACTTGTCCATTCAGCAACATTACCTGCCATATCATAAAGACCATTGGAATTGGCACCATAAATGCCCACCTTACTTGTAATCAAGTTTCCATCCTTCGTATAATTACCACGATCTGGCTTGAAGTTAGCATAGAAACAACCATTTCCATTCTTGACATTCTGGTTGTCCCAAGGGAACTCGTCTTGATTCTTTCCACGTGCAGCATACTCCCATTCTGCCTCTGTCGGCAGTCGATAACGCTGTACATAACGAGCCTCACGACCTAATCCTTTCAATAGATATTCCGTCCTCCAAGCACAGAAAGCATTGGCTTGTTCCCATGTAACTCCCACTACTGGATAGTTATTATAGGTTGGATTGCTGAAATAATTACGTAAGTATATCTCATTATCAGAGTTTCGGAAGTCGTTTACCCAGCAAGTTGTATCTGGATAGATATTAACGATGTAAGTATTCAAGAAGTCCCAAGGACCTGTCAAAGGACGATTGATTGTTTCTTGGTGAATGTTTCCTTCATCATCAACATAGGCTGTATCCTTAGAAATCATCACGACTTCGCTAGGATCAACCTTTATATCTGTATTCAAATTACGCTCCTGTGGATTCAAACGATTACGACGCAAAGCCGCTGTTGTATAGTCATAAATCTCATAGCGATAATTCATCTGTTTCGCATCAAGACTCTTCTCCCCTGTTACAGGATTAGTAACAAACAGACTTTCATAAGCTCTTTGCTCATCCTCATTGAACTTTCGTGGCAATCGTTTATTCCAATTGATATGAGGCTTAACAGGGTCACCATTCTTATCTTCTGTAATCATATAGGTTTCATCTCCACCATAAGCAGGATCTGCCAAACGTGTACGAAGAATGGAATCACGCACCCACTCTACAAATTGCTTATATTCGGAGTTGGTGACCTCGGTCTCATCCATCCAGAAACCATCTACAGATATATCCTTTACTGGAGTCTTCTTTCCCCAAAGAGAATCTTGTTTGTCTAAACCCATGTGCAGCCATCCACGCTTTACAAGGGTCATACCATAAGGTGTTGGTTCACGGAAGCTACCACCTCCACCAACACCAGTGACCTCACCACCGCGCCCTGACGTTGATGCTGTTTTACCAGAAAAACAGCCAGTGAGAGTGCCTAGAAAGAATGTGCTAAGACAAATGGTTAATATACATTTCTTCGTTTTCATATATCGTTCTTATAGAAATCTTACACTTTTATGTTTGTTTCGACCTTTCTTCTGAAGGTTTATGTCTGTTTGATAACTTACAAACAACTCATGACTACCATTGCCAAAAGCTGCAGAACCGGTGTACATCTCATAGCTATACCCAACATTTATCCCATGAAAAGTACCACCAACATAAGCGGTAACTGAATTTGTTGGACTATAAGAGACGCCCCCATATAGGACTTTCTTATCATTCGTATAGACCAAACGTGCCGTTATATCTGCCCGATAAGCAGTACCATCATAGCGTGCCAAAACAGACATTGGTATACTTAGAAACGGATTCCTCAATTTTATATTGTATCCTCCTGTCAAATAATAGGTACGATCTATTTGAAATTGGTTTCTGTCACCAAGTTCTAGCAAAGGGGCATTTAGATGCTGAACAGATATTCCGGTATACCAGTTTTTGTGAGTGTAATAAAGTCCTACTCCTAAGTCAAGACTATTACCATTACCCTCTGTTGTAAGTAAAGCGGGGTCATTTGCTTCCGCAGGATCTAGCTTACTACCATCAAACTTATCAAACAGAACACCTACTTGCACACCTGATGACAGCATTCCTCCCCATAAGTTCTTACGAAAAGCATATTGTCCTGCTATCCGTTGATGTGTGAACGCTCCTATCTTATCATTCAATATTGACACGCCCACGCCATGGTATTGTTTCATGAAATAAACAGGCATATCCCCCCCCACATAGAAAGTATTTGGATTATGCTCATAGCCTGCAAAGTCTAAAGCATAGGCTCCAATAACATTTAATTTATTATCTTTTCCAACAGTTGCAGGGTTGAACGACGGCTCCATAGCCCAATAGTGACTATAGGACGGATCGAACTGTGCTTTGACAGAAATTACTGCTAAGCTCGTCAGAATGATTATAAGAAATAAGCGTTTAAACACGCTTTTATAACGGAGGGTGTAGTAGTTTATTGCTATTAAGAGCAATTTTTATTTATTATATCAGCATACTCTTGGATAACAAAAAAGGTTACTCACATCTTACACATGAGTAACCTATTTCTGTTTCAACGCCTTAATATTCATCTTCATTCCACAAGAAATCATCCTTAGAAGGATAATCTGGCCAAATATCTTCTATGCTATCGTAAACATCTCCTTCATCTTCTATCTCTTGCAAGTTCTCTAGAACCTCAAGAGGTGCACCTGATCGCATAGCATAGTCGATTAACTCGTCTTTTGTTGCAGGCCATGGAGCATCTTCCAATTTAGAGGCCAATTCCAATGTCCAATACATATTCTTATTTTTTTACATGTTCTTAGTTCGTGCAAAAGTAATATATTATTTCCTATCTACAAGCATTTTCCCACGTTTTTTCACTATTATCAGTCTTTAAGTTTAAATAACGTGACAAAACAAAAAGATAATCTGATAATCTGTTCATAAAAGGAAATATATCTCCAGGAATTTGAGCTATTTTAGATAGTGTGATAATACGTCTTTCTGCACGACGACATACCGTCCTACAAACGTGACATTGGGCTGACATAAGGCTACCACCGGGATAAATGAATTCGTGTTGAGCTGGAATTGACATCATCATCTCATCTATCTTTCCTTCTAACCTTATAACCAAGGAGGCTACAGAAGGTAGTTTTGATAGAGTTGAGTTATCTATTGCTAATTCTCCTCCTATCACAAAAAGTTCCTTCTGAACATCTTCCAAGAAAGAAATAATCGAAGACTTCAACTCTTGCTGACTCTGTTCTCCACTACGAATATTACTCATTGGAGATGATTGAAGATACGATTTTAACAATCCAATATGGGCATTCAACTCATCAATAGTTCCATAGGATTCTACCCGTATATCGTCTTTTGAAACTCGTTTACCACCACATAAGGAGGTCATACCTTCATCACCTGTCTTTGTATATAGCTTCATTTTAGAAATTAACAATATAATCTTGCTTTATCATGGACTTATTCAGAAAGATTAAACCACAATAATATAAATCAAAGGTAATACCTGTACGATTGTCAGCAATCAACCTTTTCCAGTATGCCCGTGTCTCTTTATCACGCTTTATATGCTCTAGAATCAAGACAGATGTGGAGGGGAGTAGCTCGATTGCTTTATCAATAAACTCACGATAGTTACCTCTTAAACTAACACGAACGATTGTATTATCACCCACCTTATCAAGTATTTGTGCATATTTTTCAGGTCTTATCCCTTGAGAAATAGACTGATAAAGCGTATTCTTAGCTCCTGTCAATACATAAATCTTATAACAGGAGGAGGAGGGAAGATAGTCTATAAAACTATGAGGTTGCTGAAAATTAGCTATACGAAAATAGAGTTTACAAAGTTTACGAACCCGCTTATCAATCCCATAGACCTGTTGCTTTAATTGTGCATACTTATAATATGGATAATGCTCATTCACAACATAACGAATAAACTTATATGCCCAAGGCGATTGTACACCGAACCCTCGAGAGTACTGTGCACGTCTTAGCCATACAACGGATCGTTTAATAAAGTATATCATATTAATGATTATTCGACTAACAAAAGTAACGCTTTTTTCTTAAACATCATATATATACCACATAAAAACAATAAAAAATCATACATATTAGGTACGCTTTTCTTCCCTGTAATAGCTATTACTAATACTAAAAGGCGCTTCTTCAACCAAAGAAGACGCCTCTTTAAAGGCAAAGAAAGGCTCTTCTTGAACAGAGAAGAGCCTCTATTACGATTCTTCACACCTACACATCAAATAAAAGATGGAACAAGAAATAACGATGAGCTGTAATTTTATTATCTTTGCAGTAATATAATTAAAATCTATATCACAATATGAAAAGAAGATTCTTAGTACTACTATTAACTGGTATTGCTCTCTCGTTGAACGCTCAACAACCCAAACACGAATTAATATGGAGCTTCGGATTAGGGGACGAGCCATATTTGAAGAGTGTTAGAAACAATTACGTTAAACAGTTTCAACTTGAGGATGATGCTTCATTATTCTCTTCGTTTCAGAATATCAAAAGCTCTCTTAACATGGAATATATCTATCATCTGAATAAGAGATGGGCGGTAGGAGCAGATATTAGCTATACTGAAGCAGCTGCAAAAGGAGCACATCGACCATTGACTGAAGAAGAGAAGGATAACCCTTTCAGACTTATTTTTGAAGGACTTTTCTACTCTATATTCCCTAATGACGAACTGAAATTATCGAGTAAAGCATGGACTGTCATGCCAGAAGTGCATTACACATGGCTCGGAAATAGGAACTTTACACTATATTCAAAGGTCGGGATGGGGATAAGCTACTATCAACTAAGATCAAATAGTAGCAACTTTCCTAATATCAAAGAGAATAAAATGAGACTTGCCTACCAATTATCGCCTGTTGGCATAGAGCTTGGAAGCCACCGTCTCCGCTTCACTTCAGAGCTAGGCTATGGTCTGCAAGGTATATGGAATATTGGTCTCGCATATTATATAGGTAAGAGCAATTAAACACATAGCACAAGAAACTCAAAAAATTGTTCGCGAACTCTTCTTGAATTGTTCGCGAACAATTTTGATTTTGTTCGCGAACAATTTTTAGCCTGTCTTAGAAGTGCTTCTTCTTGGTGCTTTCATAAAGTCTTATTGGCGTAAGATTATTAAGGTAAGGCTCAAATTGTTAACATCTACGAAATATACTTTCGTGGGGCACAGGTTATACTTCCGTGCCCCACGGGCTATACACCCGTACCCTATAAGTCCTACTACTCGGATAAGGGTATTAAGCACTCGTGGATAAAGGTGTTAAACACTCTTGAGCAAGGGTGTTAAACACTCTTAGGCAAAGGTCTTAAACACTCTTGGATAAAGGTCTTAAACACTCTTGATGCTCATTTAAGGTATCTCGGTAATGCCTCTCTATCAGCATTACTTTCCTACGGACAGAGAGCAATCGTTCGGAGAGGAGTGGGGAGAAAGTTGGGGAGAGGTTGGGGTAAGAGTTAGGGAAAGAATTAGGAAGGAACTGTTGAGGAAGGATGGGGCGATGAGGGTTGAGAGTTATAGCATTGAGAGTTATGGGGTTGAGAGTGGTACAACAAAAAAAGAGAGCCTCGAAGATCTCTCTTCAAAGCTCTCTCATATTAAAGAAGGCAGCCACCTACTCTCCCGCATTGCATTGCAGTACCATCGGCGCAGACGGGCTTAACTTCTCTGTTCGGAATGGGAAGAGGTGGAACCCCGACGCAATAACC
>QWCW01000804.1_pt1 | contig 10223 bp, 9 predicted proteins | sample 1972691 | NCBI WGS metagenome assembly QWCW01 (sample SAMN09866698, study PRJNA288562) | Human oral metagenome isolate pre2_saliva, whole genome shotgun sequencing... | reverse complement strand
TATAATGCTCGTCTTACCTCCGGTGGACGCATTATTCCGCTTATCCTGATTTTCTGCGTACTGCCCTTTATATTCTCACAACCTGTACGCCGTATTATACGTACTTATATTACACTCGGAGGTAAATTCAATCATGTCCAACGAAGTAAAGAATAATCTTGAATCTATCTTTCAAAGTTTTCAGGAAATGATTAAAGTTGAAACAGTCGTCGGCGAAGCCCTACACATCGGTGATGCCATTCTCGTCCCCTTTGTAGACGTAACCTTCGGGTTCGGCTCCGGCGGTTTCGGCGGTAAAGGCGACACCGCTCACGAAAGTGGCGGAGGCGGAGGAGGGGCTAAGCTGGAACCTACGGCAATTCTGGTCATTAAAGGAGAACGCGTCGAAATGTTCTCTATTAAACAAGACGGATATCATGCATCGGGCTTCGAAAAGCTCTTAACTATGGCTCGAAGAAGCACATTAAAAACTCTATCGTGTTACAAAGTACCAAAATCCATTGTGCTTTTCACCGTTCTTTGTTATAATGGGCAAATGAAAGACAATCTTTCGTTTCAGGAGGTATAGGAATATGAATTTGAAAAAACAACTTGCATCTTTTGCTGTAGTCGGTATGCTCGGTGTTGCTGCCGCAACTTCCGCGTTCGCAGCCGGCGTAGGCTATGTAAACTTTGATGCATTAATACAGGCTCACAAAAACTATCCGAAAGCTACGGCTCAAATGCAAAATGCCGTTAAAAAAGCTCAGGATGAATATAAGAGCAAGAGTGCAAAAATGACAACCGACCAACAGAGACAGGAACTTGGCAACAAACTCAGCCAAGACCTCAATAAGTTGGAATTTGATTTGCTCAACCCTATTCAGAAAGATATTCAGGATAAGGTTGAACAAGATCGCCAGGCAAAAGGTTTGGATGCTATCGTTGTTCAGGGATCCATCATTGCCGGTGCCGACAAAGCGGTTGACGAAACACAGGCAGTTGCCGCATTGCTGAAATAAGAAAATTCATTAAAAGCATGACGAATCATTTCGTCATGCTTTTTTATTTACCGATTTTATATTTTTGACTCGAAAATCGCCCTTCGTAAAATGGATTATAAGCCCTTATTTTTAATTTTAAATCCATTTATATGAAAAAGTATCATTTTTCGTTTAAACGCAAAATAAGGTCATTTTTCGCCCTTTTCCATTTTTTGAAAATAATTATTGACATATACCCCAGTGGGGTATATTATATTATTATTCTTAAATATATGTTTGGGAGGTTCACATGACAGAGAAAAAATCTTGCTCATGCATGGCTGATATAAAACATAAGCACAGAGAAGAACAAGAGTATAAACAGTTAGTCTGTCGCCTTAATCGAATTGAAGGCCAAGTCAGGGGTATCAAAAAAATGTTGGAAGAGGAACGATACTGTGTGGACATACTGACACAGGTCAGTGCCGTCCAGTCGGCATTGAATGCCTTCAATAAAGAACTCTTAGGCGAGCATATAAAGACTTGTGTAGTCAACGATATTCGACAGGGGAATGACGAAGTTGTAGACGAGCTGGTCTCATTACTGCAAAAAATGATGAAGTAGGTGATTATATGAAACATGAAAAGTTTATTGTAACAGGTATGACCTGCTCTGCCTGCTCCAGTCGTGTCGAAAAAACGGTTTCCCAATTAGAAGGCATGGAAAAAGCCAGCGTTAATTTACTGACCAACAGCATGCAAGTGGATTACGACGAAACAAAACTATCCTCCCAAGATATTGTTGATGCCGTTATCGGTGCCGGTTACGGAGCCTCATCCTCCGACCAACAACAAGCTGAGAATGTTGCTACTCCACCGACCGGCGGATCTTCAACAATAGTTGATGCTCTAAACGCCATGAAAAAACGGCTAATCCTATCCGTTCTTTTCCTCATTCCCACAATGTATGTATCATCGCACGGCCTATTTAAAGCCGTCTTCGGTTTACCTGTTCCGGATGCAGTCGCCCGTATTTTCGACGGTCCGGAAAATGCCATGATTTATGCATTTGCTCAATTTGTCCTGGTCTTGCCCATTATTTATTTAAATCGCCATTACTATATTAACGGCTTCCGCAATCTCTTTAAAGGGGCCCCCAATATGGACAGCCTCGTAGGCCTCGGCTCAGCGGCTTCCGCCTTTTTTGGTATTTTCGCCATATTCCGCATCGCTTGGGGGCTTGGTCACGGTGATTTAACCTTAGTCGAATCGTACAGTACAAACTTATATTTTGAATCGGCCGGTATGATTGTCACCTTAATCACAGTAGGTAAATACATGGAAGCCCGTGCAAAGGGTAAAACAAGCCAAGCCATTGAAAAACTTATGGATTTGGCCCCTAAGGAAGCACGAGTTATTCGTAACGGCAAAGAGTCGACAATTCCGGTAAGTCAGCTCCGAATCGGTGATGAAATTGTTGTTCGCCCCGGCGAAAGCATTCCTGCTGACGGGGTCATTTCCGAAGGTACGACAAGTATTGATGAATCAGCCCTTACAGGCGAAAGTATTCCCGTTGATAAGCAAGTCGGTGACACCGTTACGGCAGCCACTATGAATAAGGCCGGATCCATTCATATGACAGCAAAGCGAATCGGTGATGATATGACTATCAGTCAGATTATCCGTCTCGTCGATGAAGCAAGTAGCAGTAAGGCTCCTATTGCCAAAACAGCTGATAAAATTGCAGGCGTTTTTGTCCCTATAGTTATTACAATTGCCGTTATTACGGCAGCCGTATGGTATTTCTTAATGGGGGCTTCCCTTGAATTCGCATTTTCTCTCGGCATTTCCGTTCTTGTTATTTCTTGCCCTTGTGCACTCGGACTGGCAACGCCAGTTGCCATCATGGTCGGTACGGGCAAGGGGGCTGAAAACGGAATTCTTATCAAATCGGGAGAAGCTCTTGAGTCGGCTCATTCCATTGACACAGTCGTAATGGACAAAACCGGGACTATTACGGAAGGAAAACCCGGTGTAACAGATGTCCTCCCTTTGAATACGGAGCTTCATAACCTTCTTTCCGTTGCCGTAGGCTTGGAAAATAAAAGTGAACATCCTTTAGGTGCCGCCATTGTTCAATACGGTAAAGATAAAAATATTGTTCCCGCTCCCGTATCGGACTTTACCGCCATTTTCGGCAAGGGTATTCGGGCCACTGTAAACGGTACGACTTGGTATGCCGGAAATCGCCGTTTATTGGAAGACGTAGGAATTGATACGACTTCTGTTATCAACACCTTGAATCGCTTAGGCGATGAAGGTAAGACCCCCCTACTCTTTGCAACAGACAAAGCAATAGAAGGAATCATTGCCGTTGCCGACATGGAAAAAGAATCCAGCGCCAAAGCCATTGCTCTCTTCCGCCATATGGGTATTCAAGTAGTCATGCTCACAGGCGATAATGAACGCACAGCTAAAGCGGTACAACAGCGATTACAGATTCCCAAGGTTATTGCCGAAGTATTACCCCAAGATAAAGAAAAACATATTTCAGCCTTACAGGCGGAAGGACATCGAGTAGCCATGATCGGCGACGGTATTAACGATGCACCGGCACTTATGAAGGCCGATCTGGGTATTGCCATCGGCGCCGGCACAGATGTAGCCATTGAAAGTGCCGATGCCGTTCTTATGAAAAATGATCTTCTCGATGCCGTAACAGCTGTAAAACTTAGTAAGGCCGTTATTCGCAACATTAAAGAAAATCTTTTCTGGGCTTTCTTTTACAATGTCATCGGTATTCCCTTGGCTGCCGGAGTCCTCTATCCCTTATTCGGTATCAAACTCAGCCCCATTATCGGTGCGGGCGCAATGAGTCTCAGTAGCTTCTGCGTCGTCATGAATGCATTGAGGCTTCGCTTCTTTAAAGTAGAACACGGGGATGTTTCACGTGAAACAAACTCGAAAGATGCACAAACTCATACTGTTTCTACAACATTAGTTGTTGACGGCATGACGTGTGCCCATTGTAAAAAACGTGTAGAAGATGCTCTTATAGCAATTCCCGGTGTCGTCTCTGCAACTGTAGATTTATCCACAAACACGGCTATTGTCGAAAGTAAGCAGAATATACCCGCATCCGAATTCAATCGTGTAATTACAGATGCCGGCTATATATTAATATCTCCTAAGGAGGAAAAGAAAATGGAACAAGTGTTAAAAATTGAAGGTATGATGTGCGGCCATTGCCAAAAACATGTAGAAGAAGCCCTCTCTGCCATGGACGGGGTAACATCTGTAACCGTTGATTTAGAAGGTAAGAAAGCAACAGTTACAACAAACAAAGAAATTTCAACAGACCAATTCTCAAAAGTCATTGCTGATGCAGGTTATGAACTCGTAAAATAGGATCTTTTGCAAATGTTGGGATCTAGCTAACCAACAAGTTTTTTGGGCACCGAACACCATTGTGTTCGGTGCCGTTCTTTTTGCTCAACAAGAGGATACGAGTTCGGAAGCGGCCAAAGTGTCTAAGACCGTAACTTATTCGTTTCAATACTTTGATCTTGTTATTGCACCCCTCCGTATAGCCGTTTGAAAAAGGTAGTAAGAACGCATTGGTTATCTGCCCTTTCCATGAAACAAAGGATGTGGAAAAGTTCCTAAATTCCGTTAACTGAGCTGTCTTTACACTCTTTAACCACCATTCTAAATGGTACGTAATTCGTTCCTTACCCTGTCTTTCAAAGATATGAATGAACTCTTGTTTTAATTTGTATGCTTTTCTTAAGTCATCGGAAACCCGTAAGATCTCTTCTAACTTAATAAGCTCAGCATCCGTTAATCTACCGGGGTGTTTCATGAGTATCCTCTTGTTGCTTTTTAGCATGGCTGAATAGCGTACCAACTTCTTTTTCTCACGTTTTCTAACTCGTTCTACTGCCCAATCCACTAAACGGCAGACATGGTAACGGTCACACACAATATGAGCCTGAGGGAACAAGGTTTCCATGACGAGCCTAAATTGCGGAGACATATCCATCACAATAAAACGAACCTTTTGTCTTACTTTTCGGCTATAGGATGCGAAATACCGACACAGTGCATTCGTATCCTTCTTCGATAACACATCAATAATATGATGGCTATCCGGGTCGGTTAAGATGACCTGATATTTTTGCCCGGCTACATTGCCTCTAAACTCATCTATACCCAAGACGGTCGGCAATTCTTTGGGGCGAGAAATAGAAATAAGGGAACAATACCGAATGACGGTAGTTACGGAGACATGGCAAGCTCGAGCGATAGTCGTGTAGTTCAGCCCTTCATGTAATAAGCGAAATATTTCAGCAATGGTGGTCATACCTAATTGTTTATAACGCTGAATAAAGGGATTTTCTTCTGAAAATGAATGGGTGCATTAAGGGCAAGAATATCTACGTTGCTTGTATTTAGCACAAATATATAAGCCGTGGATACTCCCTAAGTTGATCGTACGGACTCGGTAGTCCTTTATGTATTTCGTAGTCTGCCCGCAACGAGGGCAGGTATGCTCTGTAACAGGAAGTATCACTTCATAGATTAATGAATCATCTTTCCGGTAGGAATTGGTAATAAATTCCCCTTTAATATTGAAGAAGGGTTGTATATAATCATTAGTAGGCATATGAGATCGCATCCTTTCTTTAGAGCTTGGACACTTTTATTGTAAAGCATGCGAGCCTCATATGCTTTTGTTTTGCAAAAAAATAATGCTGAAGTCAGCACCTATTCGGTGCTGACCCCAACATTTACTATAGAACCCAGAAAAAGTGTTTCACGTGAAACTACCATATTATATTAACCGACACCATCGAAATACTATAACTTAAAGTGTCGGCCTATTCACATGATTACAACTTTCTTTGCCTAATTCTTTATAATAAAAGTTCATAAATTTTTCCATGTTTTCAGGTTTACGTAACCAGGCTTCTACTTCCGGCGAAAGAAGATCTCTATGAACTCCCGTTCTCAAATAATATTTCGTTACGCCTAAAACAGGAGCTAATCGGGTTAAGACAGCTTCTTCTACAGTGTCTACGACTCCCTTTTCCCATTCATATACAGTTCTGGCCGATACATTTACCATACGAGCTAATTCATAAACGCCGAGCTCTTCTTGCTCTCTTAATCTGTTAATCCGTTGGCTTACATTTTCTTCCATCATGTATCACCTCTTAATTAAGATATACTATTTATTTTAGTACCCTATTTCCTATACTATAGTCATTCTACCATTGTCATCTTGAAGGCAAAAGTTTACTTTTATCTTCTTGTCTTTTTTATATCACCATTCGTAGTTCTATCTCTTTCATTCATTTAACAAAAACTGTAGTAAAGATAAAAAGAGGACTGTTTCTTGTGAAACAATCCTCTTTACCAAAAAGTATTCTAATGAGTAGTCGTTTATCTTATTTGTTGCTTTCCATATTCATTTCATGACCGTTATGCTGACCCGACATGGATTGATTATTACCGTTCATTTGCATATTCCCGTTACCTTGCATATGATTATATGCATTTCCCGGGCAGTTATCCGGCATCTGATTTCCATCCATATACATATGTCCTTGATTGTTACCGTTCATATTCATATGCATATTCATTTGGCCTTGAGGCGGAACATACCCGCCTAATTGCGGATCAATCATGCCGAATACCATAGCCAAGTGGGTAAGTGCCACAAAAAGAAATACGGTCAATGCATGACGAACAACTTTGGTATGTTCATTCCAGGCCTTACCTACAATGCCGATTTCTATAAAAAGTAAATAGACGGCCGGAATAATAGCTGCTAAGAAGGAGTAGATAGACAGGCGATCCAAGGGTCCCTTCCAAGCAACTGTCGGTATGTATGCGACAACAAGATAAATAAACAAGAAAATAAAAATAATACTTAAACAAATAGATGCCCCTTTTCGTAAACCGGGCCATGAGTTCTCTGCTTTTTCTTTGTTAAGCAGTGAAAAGATTTCCGAACAAAGAACCAGCTCGGCTAAGGTCATAGGCACTACCATGAAAAGAATTAAAAACCACGGTGCATACATACCCAGTAAATCCATATAGTTAGACATTACCATAGTAAATTCCTCCTTATTAATTTGTCTAACTCATTATACCCCACCGGGGTATATATGTAAAGAGAAGCGTCTATTTAATCCTATGTTTTATAAGCCTTCTATGTATGTGATAAGCGTATAGAAAGCATTTCGGATTATTTATAAAGAAACCTGCCAGCCGTAAGGGCAGCAGGTCCTTTACACCGCTTATACGTTATTTACTTAAATTAATAGATCCTATTTTCTCACGTAAGGGCAGAACTGCCGGCGGGCTCACAGAAAGTTCATCTACGCCCATACGCAGGAAGTCTTCCGTAAGACTTAAGTCTGCACCGAGTTCACCGCAAATACCTACCCAAATGCCTTCTTTATGACCGTTTTTAACCGTCATTTCAATAAGTCGGAGAAGGGCAGGATGGCGGGGATCGAAGAAGTTATCCAGGTCCGTCTGTTGCCGATCAATAGCCAAGGTATACTGGGTCAAATCATTAGAACCGATGCTGAAGAAGTCCACTTCTTTAGCCAATTCGTCACTAATGAGTGCCGCTGCGGGCGTTTCTATCATAATTCCCACTTCCATCGACTCATCAAAAGCAATTCCTTCATGTCTCAGCTCGTTCTGCACTTGTCTCAATAACTCTCGACTGCGACGCACTTCATCAACGGAAATAATCATGGGAAACATAATGGCAATCTTTCCGTACGCACTGGCTCTACACAAAGCTCGCAACTGTGTTTTAAAAAGAGTCGGTCGAGTTAAGCAAATACGAATAGCACGCATGCCCATAGCCGGATTTTCTTCAGCCTTTAAATCGAAGTAATCAACCTTCTTATCCGCTCCTATATCCAGGGTACGGATAACAACCGTTTTTCCTCCCATCATTTCGACCGTCTTTTTATAAGCTTCAAACTGCTGCTCTTCCGTCGGATAGGTAGCATTTTCCAAATATAGGAATTCGCTACGGAAAAGGCCGATCCCTTCCGCATCATTAGCCAAGGCTTGAGGTACATTATCAGGATTTCCGATATTCGCGAAAACGTTGACCTTATAACCGTCTACCGTAACGGATTCCTTACCTCGATATGCTTCTAAACGAATTTTACGTTCCTCAGCCTCTGCCTGTTTTTTCTTCATCTTATCCAACGTAGCCGAATCGGGATCCAAATATACGGTTCCCGTAAAGCCGTCAACAATAACCGTCTTGCCTTCCACATCCGTATGCAATTGCGTTCCCGTATTGACTACGGCTGTAATTCCCAGTGTACGAGCCAAAATAGCCGTGTGGGAGTTCGTGCTCCCGCCGGAGGTAACAAAGCCCAGAATCTTATCCGTATCGAGTTGTAGCGTTTCACTGGGAGCTAAGTCGTCGGCGGCCAAAATAACACCATCGTATGCCGAGAAATCATTGGCTTCACCGCCACAAAGCTGTACCTGTATACGTCTTGATATATCCAATACGTCGGCTGCCCGTTCCTTCATATACGCATCATCCATGGAGCGGAACATTTCGGAAAACTGCTGCGCCGTTTCTTCTACAGCTGCTTCGGCATTTATTTTTTTTTGAGAAATTAAAGTAACTATATTATCAATATAATCGTCATCATCAAGCATCATCTGATGAACTTCAAATACGGCCGCTTCCTCTTCGCCAACCTTTTGAACCGCCTTCTCATACATGTCTTTCAACTGTTCAATAGATGCTAAACGAGCTTCTTGAAAGCGTTCCACTTCTGCATCCGTATCCTTTATACGTCGTCTGGCCGTAGATACGGTATTTCTATGGAACAAAGCAAGGGGACCCATCGTAATGCCGGAAAAAACCGATTTTCCCTTTACAACTAGCATGAATACCTCCTTTAGAAATTTTCTTTAAAGAATTTTTCTATTTCATGTACAGCATGTTCTTCATCTGAACCGTCTACAGTAACTTTTATTTCTTCACCTTGTTTCACGCCCAGAGCCATGACCGTAAAAATCTTTTTCAAGTCACCTTTTTTAGACCCTTTTTCAATAGTAATCTTTGATTCAAATTTTTTAGCTTCCTTAACGGCCAATCCAGCCGGACGCGCATGAATCCCTTGGGGATCCGTTATTGTATATGTAAACTCTTTCATTTTAATGCCTCCTTAAAATCAACTTAATCGGTATTCTTTACTTTAACGTACTTTTATAAGAAAAACAATAGTCTAAGCATTCTTTCTCGTTAATCCCAACAAGAGAGCCGCCACTACGGCACCGGCAAAAAGAGCTGCCAAGTACATGGGCCAGTTCGTAACGACACCGAATACGAAAATCCCGCCGTGAGGGGCCGGAACGGTACAATTAAAAAACATGGACAGAGCCCCGGCTACAGCCGAACCGACGGCACACGAGGGTATGACATGAACCGGATCGGAGGCGGCGAAAGGAATAGCTCCTTCCGTAATAAAAGATAACCCCATAATAAAATTCGTAAGTGTAGATTGTCGCTCCTTCTCCGTAAACTTGCCCTTAAAAACAAGCATCGCCAAAGCAATTGCAATGGGAGGAACCATACCTCCGATCATGACGGAAGCCATGATACCCGAGTTGACAGCTGCCCCTGATGCATCGACTAATGAAGCTGTTCCGAAAACATAGGCTGCTTTATTAATAGGACCACCGAAATCGATAGACATCATACCGCCTAAAATAAGACCCAAGAAAATCTTGCTGGTCGCAGTCATACCGGCCAGAGTAAACGACAGCCATTGATTGAATACGGCCGTAGGCGGATTAATAACAAAAACCATAATAAGACCTACGAGAATAAGACCGCAAACGGGATAAAGCAATACGGGCTTAGTTCCTTCCAAGGCTTGAGGCAGTTTGGCAAAAACCGTCTTTAAAAAGATAACGACATACCCTGCAATAAATCCGGCAAAAAGGGCTCCGAAAAATCCCGATCCTCCGTTAGCTGCCAAAAAACCGCCGATAATACCGGGCATCAATGCCGGTCGTTCACCTATGCTGACGGCAATATATCCGGCTAAAATAGGCATCATCATACTGAATGCCAAACCACCGATATCTTTCAAAAAGGCTGCTACAGGCGTTCCCGAGCCGAAAGTGGCCGTCCCGGCATTATTCATGTCAAAAAGGAAGGCCAAAGCAATTAAAATACCGCCGCCGATAACGAAAGGA
>QWCW01002704.1_pt1 | contig 10270 bp, 7 predicted proteins | sample 1972691 | NCBI WGS metagenome assembly QWCW01 (sample SAMN09866698, study PRJNA288562) | Human oral metagenome isolate pre2_saliva, whole genome shotgun sequencing... | reverse complement strand
TTAGCCCTTTAGCCCACCGGAACGTTAACGTTCACCAGCGAGTACAGATCCTTCGGATCATCCGGGCTAGCAACCAGGTCAATGAACTGCTGCAGGTCGGTGTCCTGCGTAGCCGCACGGGCATAACGCAGACCCGAGAAGTCAGCAATCGCGAAGCCCACCGAATCAAACAGGGTAATCTGCTCATCCGACACGCGGCCCGGCTCCTCACCGGTCAGAACCTTCCAGAACTCCACCACCGGGAAGTCCGGGTCCTTCTGCTGAATCTCGCCCTCAATGCGGGTCTGCGGCGGGAACTCAACGAACACGGTGGAGCGGTCCAGAATTTCGCTTTCCAACTCAGTCTTGCCGGGGCAGTCGCCACCAATAGCGTTCAGGTGCACGCCGGGCTTCACCTGGCGGTCCAGCAGAACCTTCGCCTGCTGCTTATCGGCGGTGCAGGTGGTAATAATGTCGGCACCCTCAACAGCCTCGTCCACGTCCTTAGCCAGGTGGATGCGGAAGCCCAGCGGCTCCAGGTTACGGCGGAACTTCTCCATCGCGTGCGGGTCAACGTCGTAGACGGACAGGTCCTCAATGCCGAGCACCGCGCGCATACCCAGCGCCTGGAACTCAGACTGCGAGCCGGTACCGATCATCGCCATCTTCTTCGAATCCTTGCGTGCCAGGTGCTTAGCAACCATGGCGGACACGCCAGCGGTACGCAGCGCGGTCAGCAGGGTCATTTCAGCCAGGAACACGGGGTAGCCGTTGTCAACGTCAGCGAGCAGACCGAACGCGGTCACAGTCTGGAAGCCGCGTGCCGGGTTCGACGGGTGGCCGTTCACGTACTTGAAGGAGTAGGTGATGTTGTCGGAGGTGGGCATCAGCTCAATCACACCGAAGGGGGTGTGGGAGGCGACGCGCGGGATCTTGTCGAAGCTCTGCCACTTCTTGAAGTCTTCTTCGAGGAAGTCGACCATGCCGGCAATGATGTTGCCTACGCCGTCCTTCTGAATCCACTTCGCCATCGAGGCGACGTCAACAAATTCCACCGCGTGTGCGCTAGGACGTTCAGTCATGATTTTCTCCTTTGAATATCTGCACAAAACTTCTTTGTGCATCTGGTGGTCACTGCGGATATCTATTATCTCAAAATATATTGCAGGACACACCGTATTAGAAATGCTGTAGATATGTACTTTGCTTTATGTATTACACGGATGTAATACGGAACGAACACGAAAAGACGTACAGGGAGGGGGTTCTAGAACTCCTGGAACCTACGGGCTAGGGTCTAAAACCCCCTCATCGCCTTCACCGGGATATTACCGGGATTACAGGCAACCGGTCGGGTTAGCTACCCTTCGGGTTGTCCTCGTCCTCAAGGTCACCCAGGTCAATGTGGGTACGAGGCTCCGAAACGAGCTTCTTCACCACGGGGCGGGCAGCAATCACGGGCACGGAACCGGTGTAGCCTTCACGGACGCGAGCAATCTCGTTGACGCGGTCACGAACCGTGTACCAGCCGATAATCAGCAGCGGGATAACCAGCAACAGCGATGCCAGGGTGTAGGTGCCGACCGGGTAATCCAGTGCCATCAGCACCAGCACAACAGCCAGGAAGACCATCACAGCCCAGTCGCTGAAACGACCGCCGGGTGCACGGTAGTTGGGGCGCTTGTACTTGCCCTCGCCGACCAGCTTCAGGTACTTCTGGTGCGACATTGCGATAGCCGCCCAGCTAGCCATGGTGCCCACCGAGGCGATGTTCAGCACGACCTCGAACGCCTGCTCGGGAACGAAGAAGTTCAGCACAACACCGAAGAGGCCAATCACACCGGTCAGCAGAATACCTGCCACCGGAACGCCGGAGCGGGACACCTTAGTGGTGAACTTCGGTGCCGAACCTGCAACACCCATCGAGTGGAGGATACGACCGGTGGAGTACAGGCCAGCGTTCAGCGAGGAAGCAGCCGCGGTAATAACGACCAGCTGCATAATCGGTGCGGTGCCTTGAATACCGATAGCGTCGAAGAAGGTCACGAACGGCGACTCTGCGTCCTTGTATGCGGTGTAGGGCATGAGCAGGCAGAGCAGAACCACGGAGCCAACGTAGAAGATCGCGATACGCCAGATCACGGTGTTGATAGCGCGAGGGATAACCTTCTCAACGTTCTTGGTTTCACCACTGGTGGTGCCGACCAGCTCAATACCGGCGTAGGCGAACACAACGCCCTGAACCACGATAAGAGCGGGAAGAATGCCGTTGGGGAAGAAGCCGTCATTGGCTGCAATAAGGCTCAGGCCGGGGGTGACGCCGTTGATGGGCTCACCGAAGACCAGGTACCAGATACCTACCGCCATGAAGGACAGCAGGGCAAGAATCTTAATGAGTGCGAACCAGAATTCCAGCTCACCGAAGAGCTTCACGGAGATGAGGTTTAGAGCCACGGTGATGATAACGACGATGAATGCGCTAAGCCACTGGGGAATGTCTGCGAAGAACTGGTTGTATCGACCGAACCAGCTGATGTAGATGGCGATAGCGGTGGCGTCTGCAACGGCGGTCATTGCCCAGTTCAGCCAGTACAGCCATCCGGATACGAATGCGGCCTTTTCGCCGTAGAATTCGCGGGTGTAGGAGACGAAGGAGCCCGAGGAGGGGCGGTGAAGGATCAGCTCGCCGAGGGCTCGAAGGATCAGGTAGCCGAAGAAGCCGATGACGGCGTAGATGACGGCGAGCATGGGGCCTGCGTCCTGCAGGCGGCTACCGGTGCCCAGGAACAGGCCGGTACCAATAGCGGAACCGATGGCAATCATCTGGAGCTGACGTGCGCCAAGCCCCTTGTGGAAGCCTTCCTGTTCGTGTGCGAACGGGTCATCTGTGGGGGGCTTAGTGTACTGATCCGCTGCAGAAGTCTGCGGGTTCTTGTTCGGTGAGGTGCTCACGCTATACCTCCTTGGATAGTTACGTCTGAAGCACGTGTTACACGAAATGTGGTTGGGAACACGTCTGCGGGTTGTAATGACTATAGCACGGTAATTTAGGTAATATAACTCGCATCACGTAACAATTTATATACATATAATGCATATCTTATAAATATATTTGGTTCATGTTGTATTGTGTGGTTTTCATTGTTTTGTGAAATAGATTAATTGAACCCTGAGTCCAAAAAATCAATTATCCCACCACCGCACAGCACAAGAGCACCCACAACGGGGTGCTCTCACAACCTATTCAAAACGGGGACTTAGCCCTCCATCAGGCGGTCAATCTTCGCCCGCAACGCGCGCTCACGACGATTCAACCACCACCAGCTCGGCCAACGCATCAACGACTTACGGCCCACCTGCACGACCGAGGGGAGCTTCGCCTCCGCAAGCGCCACATCAATCTCGTGGTCACTCGCACCCTCATCACGCATTTTCTCCATCAACTCAAGGGATTTCGCCATATCGCCATGCCCCAAAACATGCCGACTCTTACGCTCCAGAATCTCATCCAACTGGGCGCGCACCGGGGCAATAGCCGCCGCATTCGGATGCTCACGCTCAGCACGACGCTGCGCCTGGCGGGCACGCTTCTCACGTTTCGCGTCGAGCTGTTTTGGATTATTTTTAGCGCTCGCCTTGCTCATGGGAGGTTCCTTTCATCGCGTCCGGGTGATGTGTACGCTGCCCTGCACGCACAGAAGACATCAAGTCATTAACACCTCTACTTTACCGCGGTAATTCGCGGAAATTTCGCTGCAGTAAACCCAAAAAAACCCACAAAAAATTAACGATAAATAAGTCGTATCTTGGTAAAATAGTGCGAGTAGGAGGCGTCTCGCGCGCCAACAAAATATGGTGAACCGGCCCAGCATCGGTAACCGGTCGCATCTATCCAAGGAGTCAGCATATGGCTATTGCAACCCCCGAAGTTTACGCAGAAATGCTGCAGACCGCGAAGGAAAAGGGCTTCGCGTACCCCGCAGTGAACGTGACCTCCTCCCAGACCCTGAATGCTGCAATCCGCGGCTTCGCAGAGGCTGGCTCGGACGGCATCATCCAGGCATCCACCGGTGGTGCAGCATACTGGTCCGGCGCTTCCAAGAAGGACATGGTCGTTGGCTCCCTGGCCTTCGCAGCATACGCACGCGAAGTTGCTAAGCAGTACGACGTGAACATTGCACTGCACACCGACCACTGCCCCAAGGACAAGCTGGAAGGCTTCGTCCTGCCCCTGCTGGCAGAGTCCGAGAAGGCTGTTGCTCGCGGTGAAGACCCCATCTTCAACTCCCACATGTGGGACGGCTCCGCAATCGACCTGGACGAGAACCTGAAGATTGCTGCTGAGCTGATCGAGCGTACCTCCAAGGCAAAGCTCGTTCTCGAGGTTGAGATTGGTGCCGTTGGTGGCGAGGAAGACGGCGTTGAAGGCGCTATCGACGACTCCCTGTACACCACCGTTGCAGACGCAATCAAGACCGTTGAGGCAATCGGCCTGGGCGAGAAGGGCACCTACATGGCTGCTCTGACCTTCGGTAACGTTCACGGCGTGTACAAGCCCGGTAACGTTCACCTGCGCCCCGAGCTGCTCAAGGAAATCCAGACCGAGGTCGGCGCTAAGTACGGCAAGGGCGACAAGCCCTTCTACCTGGTCTTCCACGGTGGCTCCGGCTCCACCGAGCAGGAGATTGCAGACGCAGTGTCCTACGGTGTTATCAAGATGAACATCGACACCGACACCCAGTACGCATTCACCCGCCCCGTTGCTGGCCACATGTTCAGCAACTACGACGGTGTGCTGAAGGTTGACGGCGAGGTCGGCAACAAGAAGACCTACGACCCCCGCGTTTGGGGTGCAGCTGCAGAGGCAGGCATGGCCGCACGCGCGTTTGGGGTGCAGCTGCAGAGGCAGGCATGGCCGCACGCGTGGTCGAGGCTTGCCAGCAGCTCGGTTCCGTCGGTACCTCCATCAAGTAAGGTGCTGTTCGCCCGCCGCAGCTCCCGTAGGTGCTGCCGGGTGTGAACCTAAGCTTCGTTAAGCGAAAGCGGTGCCCGCTTCCTCATCATGAGGAGGCGGGCACCGCTCTTTGTTTATGCAGTTCTTTGGGTGCGCAGTTTAGAACCGGGTGAGTCGGGCGCTCGTTGCCGGCAGGGGTGGGTTTACTTGCCGCCGCAGCCGCAACCACCGCATCCGCAGCCGCCGGACTTCACAGCCACCGAACCGGAGGTGGGGATACCGTCGCCGGTGTCGCCACCCATGAGGTTCACGCGGTTGCCAATCTCGGGGCCGCCGACCGGCTGGGGTGCCTTACCCGCCAGGGTTGCCGCGAAACCGGCGGGTTCGCCGCTCAGGTTCGGGATCATCGACGCCGCCGGGGAACCGGAGGGGCCGCACGCAGCCGCTGCCGCGTTCGCCTTCGGCTGGGCGACCAGGTGTGCGCGGGAGAATCGCTTAATCTGCTCGGCAGTCGGGTAGGAGAAGGACACCTTCACCTCACCGTTGACGAGCATGAGCGGCAGAACCTCGCGGCCGTTCATCTCAATCTGCTCGGCAACCGGTGCGCACTCTTCAAATGCGGACGGGTAGGAGTCGGTGGAGTACACCTCAATGTCCACGCCCGAATCCAGCGCCTCCTGCGCGGCACCCAGGAACTCGGAGCGCTCCATATCCTGCGGATCCTCCGGGTTCTCGCCGGGGCCCGGAATAAATACTTCAAGAACGGTCTCAGCCGCTTCAGTCATCAGTTTCAGCCTTTTCTCTCTTATGGGCACCGGCTCGGGGGAGGGGTGCCAGTCCTTCACTAAGTGTACTCGCGACCTCAAGAGTGCAGAAGTGTGAGTTGAAGTTCCAGATTTGCGGAATATTTGCAGAATTCGAGTCGAATGACCCTCAGCTCGTGAGCTACGGGTTTAGGTGTTGTATTCTGAGTGCATATGCACCGGAGTGTGCGAACCCTGCAATTCAGGCAGGCGCCGCCCGGTGTGAAACCAAGAAGGCAACGACGCCCGCATCCGACGCGGACGCATCAGCGCTACAAATACACGCTATTCATAGCGCAACACGACCAGAAGGAGCATACATGTTCGGTTTCGGCAAGAAGAAGAAGGAAGCTGCCGCACAGGAAGCATCGTCCGCAGACGTCTACGTCGCACCTGCTACCGGCGAGTACCTGCCGCTGAGCGAAGTCTCCGACCCCGTTTTCTCTCAGGGCGTTATGGGCGACGGCTACGCAGTGAACCCCACCGCAGGCACCATCGTCGCACCCGTTGCAGGCACCATTGCACTGATTCAGGACACCCTGCACGCATTCATGCTCCGCACCGAAAACGGCGGTGAGGTACTGGTCCACATCGGTATCGACACCGTTGAGCTCGGCGGCGACGGCTTCACCAAGCTCGCTAACGTAGGTGACAAGGTTGAGGCAGGCGCACCCATTATCGAGGTCGACTGGGCAGCTATCGAGGGTCGCATCCCCTCCAAGGAAACCATGGTGATGATTACCAACACCGCAAAGTTCAACATCTCCAAGGACTCTGAGTCCCGCCGCCCCGTCGCAGCCGGTGACCGCGTCGCTCAGGCATCCAAGAAGTAAGCTGAACCAGCGAAAATAGCTCAGCTTCAACAGCGGTGAAAACCCGCGAAAATACTTAACGCAAAAGGTCGCGTCCTGCAGGCTCAATCGGGCTACAGGCGCGGCTTTTTTCGTTACACGAGAAATTTTTTAACGCCGCATGAAATGCCGCTATTAAAAGCGGCGGAAAAGGAGGAACACATTCACCCGCATTGCACAGCGGGTAAGAATGAGGCGCACATAATACCCTATTTTCCTGTAAACGCAGTGAATCACCGATAAAAAATCGTTATCCTACATAGAGTTGCAGTTTGAGTTGAGAGAATCCGGACCCTCAGCTATAAACCAAAACTTCAATGACCAGCCACACACATTACGCTCAACTCATAAACGAAAAAGGACCACTACGGTGACTGCATTCCCGAAGACCTCTAAGAATCTGAGCCGCCGCGGCTTCATCGGTGCCTCCGCACTGGCACCCGCCGCCCTCATGCTCCAGGCAGGCGAAGCCCACGCCGCAGCCAGCACCCGCGCACAGCTCGCGGCAGTACACAGCGGCTCCCCCGCACATCAGCTGCTCTACAAGACCGATGAATTCTTCATCGCCCACCGCGGTGCCGGCAACATCAGCCCCGAACACACCGCCTACGCCTACGCAGAATCCGTACGCCGAGGCGCCCTCGCCGTCGAAATTTCCGTACGCACCACCAGCGACGGCCAGTTCGTCTGCGAAATTTCCGTACGCACCACCAGCGACGGCCAGTTCGTCTGCATGCACGACACCAACATCAAGCGCACCACCGGTGCGTCCATGGACGTGCGCGGCCACACCCTCGCCGAACTGCGCCGGTACAAGGTCAACATGCGCAAGAACCTGGGTGAGAAGACCGACCTGTACGACATCCCCACCCTCGAAGAGGCCATCGCAGCGGTTGACGCCGTGCCCGCAGGCGGTGAATACGCCTCCGTCGGCGGCAAGAAGGTCGTACTGTTCCTCGAAGCGAAGGACGGCCCCGCACAGGCAGGCCTCGTCAAGTTCATCACCGAACGCGGCCTGCAGCGCCGCACCGTCATCAAGATGTACCGCGACGGCAGCGGCGGCTTCAAACCCACCTCCCGCTACCTGAAGCTTGCCAACTCCGCAGGCTGCGCCACCTGGTGCTACTTCGACGGCGGCGACCCCATCGACAAGATTTCCGCAATGGCACGCCACGAAAACGTGGACGCCATCGGCGTACCCTACTACGAGAAGCCGACCGGCGCTTCCCAGGGCTCCATGAGCGAGGAGAACGTACGCGCCCTCACCGGCCTCGGCAAGGCAGTCATCGTCTGGGAAATCCACCGCCGCTCCGCCTACGAAAAGTACAAGGCACTGGGCGTGAAGGGCTTCATGTGCCCCGACCCCTACTGGGTAATCGGTGACCCCTTCGACGCCAGCGTGAAGATTAAGACCGGCCAGCGTCCCCACGGCATGCTGCCCGCCGACCCCTCCGTCGCAGCGGACATGCCCGACCTGACCGGCGTAGCCATCGTGCACAACCAGCGCTACGACGAATCCGTACTGCTCGGCCCGCTGGCGAACTACACCACCCGCGAAAAGTACACCCTCGACTTCTCCATGAAGTGGACCGGTGCACTGCCGCAGCAGGACGGCCACTACGGCTACGTCGCTTTCGGTCGCGAACACGACGGCCCCTTCGGCATCGGCAAGAAGTTCGCCGCAAACCAGGAAGACGGCACCTACGTGCTCGCCATCCGCCCCAACTACCGCGGCAACTCCGTAGCGCAGATCCTCTGCTTCGAACCCAAGCAGACCAGCCCGCGCGTGCTGCACACCATGAAGCTGCGCCAGAAGGTCACCACCGGCCAGGCACTGAACTGCAAGATTGTGGTGAACAAGAACAGCTTCTACTACACGGTCAACGGCCAATACTCCAGCCCCATCAACCACAGCGCCTACCGCGGCCCGTACGTACACTTCGGCCGCTTCCACGGCACCAACGATGGCGGTCCTCTGGAGCTGACTCGAATCGAGGCACGTCAGTCCTGGATTTGAGAGGACCGGTGGGCCTAGTCCACCTAGGGGCCCGCCTCACCGCCCGCTAATCGGCGAGAGCACGGGTACCGGGCAGAGCGGATGCAACACCGAGCATCCCTTCCGGGCAATGCCTTCCATAATCCTCAGCTAGGACTCTCGCGCGCTGAGCGAGAATCCACCCGAAGGGGGTCGTATCCAACGCGGATGCGGCCCCCTTTGGCGTGCCTGCGGCCTTTCCAGGGTGTGGAGAAGCGCGGGCGAGGGCGTGCAGGCGCGCGGGGCAGGTTCGAGGGGTAGGGGAGCGTGCAGGACTAGAATTAAAAGCGTCAGAGTCGACCGCACCGGCCGCCCCAACCCGAAAGGCACGCCATGACCACCTCACCCGAAAGCTCCGCCGAGAATCCCGCCGCAAAGACCGCTGCGAAATCCGCCCAGCTGCGAGGCCGCACCGAACCGCACATGCAAAGCATCAACATGCCGCAGCGTGAACCCATCGACCCCTACGAGAGGCCCTCCTACCCCTTCTTCTACGTGCCCACCGACCTGCTCATCGGCGGCACCTGGGTCACCGGCGACAACGGCTCCTTCCCCGTACACAACCCCTCCTGCGGCCAAATCCTCGCGCACGTCGCCGACGCCAGCGTCGAACAGGGCATCGAAGCACTCGACGCCGCCTGCGACGCCCGCACCTCATGGGCGGCAACCAGCGTCCGCGAACGCGCCGACATCCTCAACCGCGCCTACACGCTCATGACGCAGCGCACCGAAGTCATCGCCCGGCTCATGACCCTCGAAATGGGCAAGCCCCTCGACCAGTCCCGCGGCGAAGTCGCCTACGCGGCAAACTACCTGCGCTGGTACGCCGAAGAAGCTGCCCGCAACTTCGGCCGCACCGGCCTCGCCCCCGAATCCGGCCTGCAGATCACCACCGTACGCCGCCCCGTGGGCCCCTGCCTGCTGATTACCCCCTGGAACTTCCCGCTCGCCATGGCGGCACGCAAGGTCGCCCCGGCGCTCGCGGCGGGCTGCACCGCAGTGCTCAAGCCCGCCTCTCTGACTCCGCTCAGCTCCCTGTACTTCGCGTCCCTGATGCGTGAGGCGGGCCTGCCGGACGGCGTGCTGAACGTGGTGACCACCTCCCGCACCAGCGAGGTTGTCTCGGCGCTGATGGCTGATGAGCGCCTACGGAAGGTCTCGTTCACCGGCTCCACCGCCGTGGGCCGCACCCTGCTCGCGCAGGCCTCGCAGAACGTTCTGCGCACCTCCATGGAGCTGGGCGGTAACGCCCCGTTCATTGTCTTTGAGGATGCGGACATCCCCGCCGCCGTGGAGGGCGCCTACGCGGCGAAGATGAGGAACATGGGCGAGGCGTGCACCGCCGCCAACCGATTCATCGTGCACGAGGACATTGCTGAAGAGTTCACCCGCGCCTTCGTGGAGCGTATGGAGGCGACCGTCGTGGGTGACGGAACCGTCGACGGAACCGACTGCGGACCGCTAATTCAACCTTCAGCGGTTGAATCCATGCTTTTTATGGTCGAAGACGCCCTGGGCAAGGGCGCGCTCCTTGCCTGCGGCGGGTACGTTCCCGAGCTTGAGGAGAACGTTCCGAGCGATACCGGCGGCATGCCCAAGAACCTGAACAAGGGCAACTTCGTGACCCCCACCGTGCTGACCGGCGTGA
>QWCW01001283.1_pt1 | contig 10317 bp, 10 predicted proteins | sample 1972691 | NCBI WGS metagenome assembly QWCW01 (sample SAMN09866698, study PRJNA288562) | Human oral metagenome isolate pre2_saliva, whole genome shotgun sequencing... | reverse complement strand
CCGATAACTTTTAAATTACGGCTTTGTTGCAACATTTCACGCGAAATATTGAGGGACAGGTCGGGAGAATCGACAAGCCCCTTGACAAACCGCAAGTATTCGGGAAGTAAATCTTTGCACTTATCCATAATAAATACATGACGTGAATACAATTGAATGCCCGGTTCATAATCACTGTAATACAGATTCATAGGAGCACTGCCGGGAATGAACAGAAGTGCCGTGTATTCAACCGTTCCTTCAGCCTTTGTATGGAATACTTCCATAGGCTTTTCCCATTCATAGAACTGATGACGGAAAAAGTCGGCATATTCTTCATCCTTAATATCCGACTTGTTCCGAGTCCACAAGGGTTGCATGGAGTTCAAAGTCTTCAATTCCGTTTTTTCAATCGGCTCAGCTCCTTCAACGGGCTGACCGTCTTCATTTTTCGGTACTTCTTTTACCGTTACATTCATCATAATGGGATAGCGAATATAGTCGGAGTACTTTTTAACTAATTCGGAAAGGCGACTTTCATCAAGGAAATCATCCTCACCTGTTGTAAATTCATCTTTCAGTTCCAGTACGACAGCCGTCCCGTGATGTTTAACATCGCATTCCGTTAAGGTGTATGAACCGTCACCCGTAGATTTCCAGCAATATCCGGTATCCGTACCGGCCTTTCTGGTCAAGACCGTAACGGCTTTAGCAACCATAAATGCCGAGTAAAAGCCGACGCCGAACTGACCGATTAATTCCTTGTCCGATACGTTTTCACTATCTTCTTTTTCCGCTTTCAAACGTTCCAAAAAGGCCTTAGTCCCTGACCGGGCAATAGTGCCGATATTGGCTTTAATATCTTCCTTGTCCATACCGATACCGTTGTCGGCAACAGTCAAAGTTTTCTTATCCTTATCTATGGCCAGTCGAATAGAAAATTCCGTATCGCCTTCCAATAAATCGCGATTCGTCAATGCTTCATAATGTAATTTATCAATAGCATCGGAGCCGTTGGAAATCAATTCACGCAGAAATATTTCACGGTTTGTATAAATAGAATGAATCATAAGATCCAACAATTGTTTTGTTTCAGCTTGAAACTCATATCTTTCTTCGGCCACTTTCCAAAACTCCCTTCTATGTAAGCATACTTTTCTTTATGCTCATCTATCATACCTCATAAAGGGCAAAAAGTCAAAGTCGTCTGAATAATAAAAATTCCGTCTCCCCTAGAGGAAGACGGAAAGAGTCTAATACAAGCCTACCGATGCGGCATAGGCCAATAATACGGCCAAAGGACCTGTAATCATGCGTGAATACAAGACGGCAGGCACGCCCAGTTCGATGGTTTCCGGTTCCGCTTCACCAAGACTCAGGCCGACAGGAATAAAGTCGGCGCCGACTTGTGCATCAATGGCAAAGAGAGCCGGCAGAGCATATTGCGGAGGGATATGCCCCAAACCGATTTCCGCTCCTAAAAGCGTACCTATAACCTGTGCAATAACCGCTCCCGGGCCGAGGACAGGTGAAATAAAAGGGAGAGCACACACGAGTGCCAAGATCAACATCCCCGGCAAGGATGCGGCGACGGGAGAAATGGTAACAGCTACAACATTACCGACACCCGTAGCCGTAATAATTCCTAAAATCATGCTGACAAAGGCCATAAAAGGTAAAATACTTTTAATGGTTATATCGATAGATTCTCTACCGGCAGCATAAAATTTATTGACCACCTGGCCGATGCCGATGCCCATCCGTGTCACTATGTTAGCCGATGACTGCCGCACTTTTTCAGGTTCCTTGCTCGCCGATACGGAGGCAGCTTCTTTTGCCGCTTCGCGCACGACAGCCTCTTTACTTGCATAAGCAAGACACTGCGGCGTCACACCCGATACGTATAAGTCTTCGGTTATATATTTACTCAAAGGCCCGCTACGCCCGACGGGAACCACGTTAATCGTGTGGATGCCCTTCCGGGGATAAACACCGCACCGTGCCGTACCTCCGCAATCAATCACGACGGCCAGAATTTCCGAGTCATTGACTCCTGTCGTAAAACCGTCGACAACTTCACACCCCGATAATTCACCTAGTTGCTTGGCAATAGGGTGAATTCCTCCTCCGGTCACGCTGAGAATAACATGTCGTTGTGCGGTAGGTATCAGTGTAATCGGCCCGCCCCAACCGCCGGCACCTTTGCAAACAACTACTGATTTATACATGTGTCACCTATACCTTTCGTCCCGCTTTACGATTCATGTATATATAAATTCGTTCCGTAATGATTCCGCGTAAAAAGATAACTACTATGCCGATAAGAAAGTAGCGAACCACGGGTGCCAACGTATAGCGTGTAAGCTTATATTTTGTCGCTTTTCGGGCAAATCCGTAAAACCGCTGTTCTCCTATGAGCTTAATCAATGAGTTGACGGCCGTCATCAAAACGACTACAAGAGGGATGATTCCCGTAACAAAGCCTGTAAAGATTTGCGCCCCTGCCTTGAACAAGTCGATAAATGAATTGGCGCACATGGCAATAAATTCCATTATCTCTTGACCTCCTCACCGGCAGTCTGCTCCGCCAATTTTTCTTCCAAGGCATCCAAAGCCGCAATATATCCGCTGTACTCGTCTCGTGCTTCTTCATTACCGGCTTTAAGTCGAGCGTTTACATCATAAATGGATTGGCCGTTCCATTTTCCGTACTCCTTAAAACTATTAAAAACCGTAATTCCTCGCATCAACTCTCCCCCTGTAATCGTTCCTTGCGAATCACAGGCCAGGAGCACTACATAACCGGGACCCACCTTCCTCTTTTTAGTGCCTACGCCGACGTTGCCTTTTTTATGAAGCCGTTTCAAAGCCTCATTAAATGATTTTATTTGAAACTTGGCCCCTAAAATCTGTCCTCCTATAAGTAGACAGACCATAATAAAAAACAAAATAAATTTCATGTTTTCCCGTCCTCTGCTCGTATATTGTCGTAATTACGGTACATACTCCGTATAGAATATCATTATTTTTATATTGTTTCAATGAGTTTTATTATTGAAATTTTGTAAACATTATGTACTTTCGTCAATATAAAATACGGGGCTTCACTCGTCCCTCTCATATCTGACAAGTAAAGACCCGTATCTGTAGAAACCTTTTTTTATTTGCCGTAACCGCTTTGACGATCTACTTCATGTTCTAATGCTTTTCCCGCTAAAAAAAGTTCTAAATTTCGAGCGGCAATTTGAATGATACGATTATGGGTATATTCTAAATGCAGGCCGCCCGATACATGTGGTGTAATATAAATTCCCGGCGTATGCCAAAGGCGATGACCTTGAGGTAAAGGTTCGGGTTCGGTTACATCCAATGCCGCCCCTGCCAACCTGCCTGTCGCTACGGCATCACACAAAGCGTCACTGTCTACAACATTGCCGCGACCGGCATTGATAAACCAAGACTGCCTTTTCATCTTTCCCAATCGTTCTTTGGTAAACAGCCCTGCCGTTTCCGGTGTATCGGGCAACACACAGGCAACAATCTGTGCTTTTGGCAAGAGACTGTCCAAATCATCAAGAGTGGCTACCGCATCCGCCCCGTCAAGTCCCTTGGTAAGACGACGCCGCACTGCCGTAACTCGAGCCCCCATTCCTTTCAAGATCCGTCCGAACGTGGCTCCTATATCGCCGTATCCCACAACCAAAACTTCCGCCCCGAAAACACTCTGAACCGGTCCTTCATCGTGCCAACGTTCGACCTTTTGATTGTCGTAATAAGCAGGCAACCGTTTCATCATCATTAAAAGCTGTGCCGCCATATGTTCCGCAACGGCTACACCGTACGCACCCGTTGCGTTGGTTAAAAGAACGTCTTTACCGACGGCATCGACATAACTCCCTACGCCGGCACTGTTCAGCTGTAACCATTTAAGCTTTCCAGCCTGCTTTAACAGGTGCGGGTCCGCATTACCGATAATAACGTCGGCATCATTTATGACATCCCGTTCCACAGGAATAGACAACCCGGTACCTTCCATACTGTCCCCGACATATACAAAAGTATGTCCCGGTGCGATTTTTTCCAATAATTCTTTATGTGCCTCCGTTACGGCACAAGTCACAACGATTTTCACGGAAGTCTCCTTTCTCATAGACATATATCACTATATATGTCTTCGACATTATAATTCTGTTTTTTCATTCGTTTAATTCTTTTTAATTATAGTATTCTTTTATAGTTGAAACAAGGGATATCCTCTTCTTCCCCCGAATCTTTTAAACACCGCCCTGTAAAGCTTTTACGAGCATACAAATAAAAAAAGACGGTAACCGAAGTTACCGTCATAAAGGTCGTTACCGGAGTTTACGCTTTTGTTACGTTAGCTGCCTGAGGGCCACGAGCGCCGTCTACGATATCGAATTCAACTTCTTGACCTTCAGTCAAAGACTTGAAGCCGTCTTCCTGAATGGCAGAGAAGTGAACGAATACGTCGCCGCCGTCTTCTCTTTCGATGAAGCCATAACCTTTTTCTGCACTAAACCATTTTACTTTACCTTGCATGACACAATCCTCCTAAGATAAAAACTTCCAGCTATCTTGCTAGCTATGGCCTAAGTGTAACATAGTTATAATCCAGTGTCAACGAATATTTCCAATGCATGTATGTAATAAAAATTCGATATCCAACCTATTTCTCGGCTTATTTTCGAATATAATCAACAAAGGAATATGCATATTTATTACTCAATGTTTTTTCAAAGTCATGCCTATCAGTCATAGCCCACTCACTTTTATTTTCTTGCGGGAAATAGGTATCGGCCGCGAATTCTTCATGAATTTCCGTAATGTACATTCGCTGTGCCAAGGGCAAAAAAGATTCGTAAACCGAGGCTCCCCCGATGACGAAATATTCCTTATCCTCCACCAGAGAAGCACATACATCTTCTACAGAATGATATACATCTATACCCTCATGGGCCTTTTTGTAGTCTTTCTGTGACGTAATAACCATATGTCTGCGATTCGGCAAAAGGCCCGGTAAACTTTCAAACGTTTTGCGCCCCATGATTAAATCATGTCCTGTCGTCAAGGCCTTAAATCGTTTCAAGTCCGCTGAAATATGGCACAGTAAATCTCCATCCTTACCGATGCCGCCGTTTTTATCTCGCGCTACAATCAAAGAAATCATACGGCGACCTCCATGGGCAATTTCCCCTTGTGTGTATACCCTTCCAGGCGGATATTTTCAGGCCTAAATTCATAAAAATCTGTGATTCCTTCATCAATGACCAGCTGGGGTGCCGGTAACGCTTCCCGCCGTCTTGCCAACTGCGTTTTCAAAGCCTCTACATGATTTTCGTAAATGTGTGCATTATTGATGACATGAGTAAACAAGCCGGGCCGCAACCCGACAGAACGTGCAATCAGGTGAACAAGAACGGCATACTGAGTCATATTAAACGGAATTCCCAAACCCATATCACCGCTTCGTTGTACAAGCATACAGTTCAGTCGGCCATCGGATACGTCCCATAAGGTCTGATAAGCGCAAGGCTGCAGGGCCATATCGGGTAAGTCTTCAATATTCCACAAAGAGACGATCATGCGTCGATTTTGCGGATCCGTCCGCAATTGCTCCAAAAGCGTATCCAACTGTTTATATTTACGAATCTGGTACCCGTAGGCTTTACCGATAGTCCCGTCTTCACGCATCCATTCATCCCATACATGACAGTTCATCTTTTGCAGTTCTCGTACATCGTTACTCTGTAGCTGCCAAATCCACAATAACTCCTTTACCGCCGTCTTGAAGGCGACAAATTTCGTCGTTAAAATGGGAAACTCTTTTTCCAAGTCGAATTGCATCATCTGATGAGGCAATTTATAGGTCCGAATACCCGTCCGGTTCTGATCGAAGTATCCGTGTTCCAGAATATTTTCTACAATATTCAAGTATTTTTCATCTGCCAAACTCATAAGATCAGTCATCCTTTCCGTCACTTACTATAATATCAAGAAACGCAGGTCCGTATTTATGTAATTTAAAGTCGCCTATCCCCTTTATACTGCGCAATTCTTCAAGTGTTGAGGGCCTTTGTTCCGCCAACTCCCAAAGCGTTACGTCGGAGAAAATGACAAAGGGCGGAATATGTTCTTTCCGTGCCGTCTCATATCGAAGTTGTTGTAACTTCGTAAATAAGGGACGCAATCGTTCCTCATCGTAAATCTTACGAATGCTCCGCTTATGTACGGCCCTTGCCGGCACCAAGTCCTCCGTCTTAAGCACACGCATTACGGGAGCACTCTTACCCGGCCCCAGTAAAGCTCTGCCGGCCGCCGCCAGAGACAAGACGGGATACTTGCCTGTTGCCACTGATAAATAGTCGCGACTTACGGCATAGCGAATCAACGCCGCCATATCTGCCGCCGAATAATCACCGAGCATACCGAAAGACGCATTTCGTTCAAAGCCGTACTGCCTGATTTTTTCCGTTGCCGTTCCGCGCAAGACGGCCGATACGACAGTCTGACCGAAACGCCCTTTTAATTCATCTACACACATACAAATGAGCTTTACTTCCCGAGTTATGTCTTCATCCGTTGTTTCGGCATCACAGTTTCCGCAGTTTCCGCACTCTTCATACTTCACTGTTTCACCGAAATATTCCAAAATCGCACGCCGTAAGCACGAAGAGGTTTCACAATAATCGACCATTCGATTCATTAAAGCCGTGTCATTCTTTTTCTGCTCTTCATCAGTTGATGATACATCGATTAAAAACTTCTGAACCATAATATCGCCGCGCGTAAAGAGAAGGATACATTCCCCCGGTGCTCCGTCTCGTCCGGCACGCCCGGCCTCTTGGTAATAACTTTCCATATTTTTCGGCATTTGCCAATGAATGACAAAGCGAACATTGCTTTTGTCAATTCCCATGCCGAAAGCATTGGTCGCCACAATCAGCTCAATACGGTCATAGGTAAAATCTTCCTGTACACGTCTCCGTTCTTCATCCGTCAAGCCGGCATGATAACGACCGACCTTAAAACCGTTCTTACGCAACATATCGTATACCTTGTCCGTTTCCTTGCGCGTGGCGGCGTAAATAATGCCGCTTTCCTTCTTATGTTCATCTAAATAAGAAATAAGAAAGTCCGTCTTTCGTGCTGCCTTGATAACACGAAAATATAAATTGGGCCGATCAAAACCGCCTACCAAAACCAGAGGATTTTTCAATCCCAGAAGATTCAACATATCCTGTTTAACGTATTCCGTTGCCGTGGCTGTAAAAGCTCCTACAACAGGACGTTGCGGTAACGACTCGATCCAGTCTTTTATCAACCGATAACCGGGGCGAAAGTCATGGCCCCACTGGGATACACAATGAGCTTCATCGACAATAACGGCCGACACGGTTACACTTTTCATGACGGCTGTGAAATACTCGTTTTGTAATCGTTCGGGCGATATATACAAAAGTTTTACTTTTCCCTGTCGCAAAAGAAAAAAGCGTTTATTCGCTTCTTCTACCGCACAGCGACTGTCAATACTCGTCGCCCCGATTTCTTGTGCTTGCAGAGCATCCACCTGGTCTTTTATCAAAGACAACAGCGGCGAGATAACCACCGTTACACCCTTACTCATTAAGGCCGGTATTTGAAAGCACAGAGATTTTCCCGCTCCCGTCGGCATAATGGCCAATACGTCCCGATGCGTCGAGAGTGCTTCTATGACCTCTTCCTGCCCGGGTCGAAAGGATGTATATCCGAAATACTGTTGTAATATATCCGTCGCTTTCATACCCTCACCCATGCCGTTTCCATTCAAACGGCAAAAAAAGACTGTAATAAAATGTGTATATACATTTTATTACAGTCCCTTGCTTAAGGCAATGCTACATAGCGCCTTTACTTATCCAACTCTTCGTGCAACAATTCTCCCAAGCGTTTTACCCCTTCAACAATACGATCTTCCGTCATATTCGAATAGTTGAGACGGAAATGGTTAACTTCTCCGTCGTTGGGATAGAAAATGACTCCCGGAACATAGGCTACATTTTTTGCAATAGCCTTCCGCATCAAAGCCTTGGCATCAATCCCTTCAGGCAAGGTAACCCACGTAAAGAGGCCTCCCTGAGGTCGATTAAACTTAACTTCTTTGGGGAAATATTTTTCCATGGAGTCGCACATTAAATCACGACGTTTGGCATACAAATCCGTAATCTGCTTAATATGCGCTTCCATATCATACATCTTGCAGAAGTAAGCGGCCTGCCGCTGACCGAATGTAGACGTGCCGATGTCGACGGATTGCTTAAACTTAACAAACTTATCGACAACGTCGTCAGGAGCTACAATCCAGCCTAAGCGAAAACCGGGCATAAACGTTTTGGAGAAAGACCCCATAAAGACAACCTTACCCTGAGTATCCATAGATTTCAAAGACGGTAATTTATCGATACCGTAACGAATTTCACCGTACGGATTATCTTCAAGAACGACGACATCGTATTTATTAATGACATCCATAAAGGCCTTACGGCGTTCAACAGGCCATGTAATGCCCGTCGGATTCTGGAATTCGGGAATGACGTAAATCATGCGAATGGAATCGTCTGAAGCCAAGACTTTTTCCAACTCTTCAACAACAATGCCGTTTTCATCTGTCGGAACGGTGGTATATCGCGGACCGGACGGATCGAAAGCCATGATGGCACCCATGTAAGTCGGGCTTTCCATGAGAACTGTATCCCCTTTATCAAGCAAAATCTGGGCTAAAATAAAGAGTGCTTGTTGAGATCCTGTCGTAATAACAATATTATCGGGAGTGCAGTCAACGAAGAACTTATCTTTCATACGAGCCGCCAGTTGTTCGCGTAACAAATCATAGCCCTGTGTAGGCCCGTACTGAACGGCTTGACGTCCCTGTTCCGTATAAATGGCTTCGTCTACCTTTTTCATTTCTTCAATCGGAAAAAGCTCCGGTGCAGGCAAGCCGCCGGCAAAGGAAATAACTTCCGGCTTTTGAGTCAATGCCAAAATTTCAGCAATATCGTCAGCCTGTAATGTTTGTGCAAATGTAGAAAAACGTGCCATAATGCAATCACCCCTAAATATAAATATCTTTAACGATTACGTAAAAGTATACCACCATACAAATCTATGAGCAATGCGAAAGTTTAAAAAAAGACCTCTCGAAGAGGTCTTTCTTAATTTATTTTAGAGTAACTGTTTTGCTTCTTCTACTTTTATTTCTAACACTTTTCGCAAAAAGGAAAACTGCTTTTTCATCATCTCATAGTCCTCACCTTCGTCTATGAGCTTGGCCGTACCGGTAATGCGAAATCCCGTACCCTGATATCCGTTAAACCCTTCCACTTCTCTGGCACCGACGGTAAGGATGATCCTATTGTTTACATCCAAGTCCGTTTCCGTACTGTTCATACCGGCAGCCGGAATAAGCAATCGATCATCATCTTTTTCAACGATGTACGTATTCCATGTATTGTTTACATGCGGACCCTCAGGCGTCCATGTCAACACGGCACTCCTTCAACAATCACTAATAGGAGGATTATACACTAAGGAAACGGCTTAGGCAACATACGGCGGCCTACAATAGAACTTCATCTCCCCCATAAGGGTTCTCGTATATGCTTCGTCAGGTCGCTATGTTGAATATTAATACACAATGTCTTCTCGGTGGTACCGTAGTTTTCAACTTGGGTTCCGATAAATCCGATAAATAATGCTAACATGTACTTTCTTTTCATGTCTTTCCATGATAGTATATAGGCAAGAGAATAAGGGCGTTGCCCTCATCCTTCTTACTTCTTGCCGTTAAGCCTATCCCGGATACTTATCAAACCGACTAGAGTAATTATTATCTGAGATATAAGGCTTACGGCTTTTTCTATATCCGTTATCAGGTTTTCACCTCTTTATTGTAATTTCTACAAAAATAAGACCTTCCGGAATATTCCGGAAGGTCTTTTGCTTATTTCTTCGACAATTCGGTAAGTCCGTCTTGAATTGTCTAGATAATATTATCTATTGCAGAGTTAATACCTCGCAGATAAATTCAATTCCTAATCTTCACCCACACCGATGGAGTCATTTCGATTTCTGCCCGGTTCGGCTGCTTGCCTTGCAGCTTTTTCTTTGGCTTCTCGCTACTCTTTCGACTCTATATTCAATTTCCCGACTTCTGCTTTAATGGTCTCCACCATTGCCGCACCGCCGTCGAGCTTTTCCGGTGCTGCATACAATTCTGCCATTGTCATGGTTCTCATTCTCCTTTTCGAACACATTAAATATATGTGATGCGGTCTCCTCCGC
>QWCW01001705.1_pt1 | contig 10339 bp, 4 predicted proteins | sample 1972691 | NCBI WGS metagenome assembly QWCW01 (sample SAMN09866698, study PRJNA288562) | Human oral metagenome isolate pre2_saliva, whole genome shotgun sequencing... | reverse complement strand
GAGGAGCTTCCGGGCGCGAAAACCGGTCTGGACGAGGACGCTTACGTGCTCTTCACCTCCGGCTCCACGGGCAGGCCTAAGGGCGTTGCCATCAGCCACCGCGCGATTGATAACCGCCTGCGCTGGCAGCAGCACCAGATTCCGGTGGGGGAGGGCGACCGCGTTCTGCACAAGACCCCCATCTCCTTTGACGTGCACGTGTGGGAGCTGTACTGGCCTCTCGCCGAGGGTGCCGCCGTGGTCATTGCCGCGCCGGAGGGTCACCGCGACCCCGCCTACCTGGCGCGAGTGATTGCCGAGCAGTCCGTCACTGCGGTGCACTTTGTGCCGACCATGCTGTCGGCGCTGACCTCTTCGCCGGCGGCGCGCCGCATCCTGGCTGATGCTGGCTTCGGTCAGGATCGAGAGCAGCCCCTGCGCTACGTGGTCTGCTCGGGTGAGGCGCTGCAGAAGGACCAGGTGCAGGCTGCGGGCGAGGTTCTGGGCGTGTACCCGCTGAACCTGTACGGCCCGACCGAGGCGGCGGTGGATGTCACCTTCTGGGAGACGTCCAACGACCCGCAGCGTGAGAGCGTGCCCATTGGCGAGCCGGTCTGGAACACCGGAACCCTGATTCTTGACCCGACCGGCCACCCCGTGCCGGTGGGCGTGACGGGCGAACTGCACCTGTCGGGCGTGCAGCTGGCGCGCGGCTACAAGAACAACCCGCAGGCGACCGCGGCGGCTTTCGTGGAGCAGGCTCCCGCCGGTGCGCTCGTACTGCTGAACGGTGAGAGTCAGCGCCTGTACCGTACGGGCGATTTGGCGTGCTGGGAGATTCTTCCCGATGGCCGTGCCGTCATTGGTTACCGCGGCCGCACGGACTATCAGATTAAGGTGCGCGGTCAGCGCCTGGAGCTGGGCGATATTGAGATGGCTCTTGCCGCGGTTGAGGGCGTGAGCGCTTCGGTGGCTCTGCTGTACCGCGGCCTGCGTGAGCCTGCCCTGGCGGCGGTGCTGGAGGTCGGCGACGTGCCCGCTGAGCGTGCCGAGCAGCTGGTGGAGGCGGCGCGTGAGCATTGTGCGCAGGTTCTGCCGGACTACATGGTTCCGACCCTGTGGCATACCCTGCCTGCTCTGCCGGTGAGCCCCTCCGGTAAGGCGGACCGCAAGCTGTTGGCGTCCCTGGACCTGACCCCTCAGACTTCCGATGCCGAGGGTCCGCACGGCCTGCTGGAGCAGCAGCTGTGCTCGATTATTGCGGGCGTGCTGGGTCGTGAGCGTTTCGGCGTGGATGAGGACTTCTTCGCATCGGGCGGTCATTCGCTGGCGGCTCTTGAGGTGATTGCCGCGGTTGAGGAGCAGCTGGGTCTGAGCGTGAGCATCGGTGCGCTGTTTGCGCATCCGACCGTGCAGGATTTGGCGGCATCTATTGCGGGCGAGCGTGGCGAGGGGGCGGAGTTCGCGCCGGTTCTGCCGCTGCGAGAACAACCTACCGCGCATGACGCTACCGATGCCCCCGCGCCGCTGTTTATTCTGCCGCCTGCTGGTGGTTTGGGCTGGTGCTATGCGGGGTACCTTTCGCATCTTCCGGCTCAGCAGGGTGTGTATGCTGTGCAGGCTGAGGCGTTCTCTGACCCGAATGCCGGGTTTGCGTCGAGTTTGCAGGAGCTGGCTGAGGGCTACCTGAAGCTGATCGAGAAGACCCTGGCGGAGCGTTCGTTGCCGCGTCGTTTTGCGTTGATGGGCTGGTCTGTGGGCGGTACTGCCGCGGTGCAGGTGGCGGCTCTGGCGCAGGCTGCGGGTGCGCAGGTTGAGCGCGTCATCCTGTTGGATGCGTATCCTTCGGAGCAGTGGCAGGGCGTGCCTGCGCCGGATGAGCAGGAGAGCTTCCGCGCGCTGTTGCGTATGGGCGGTTTGCCGGAGCCTGCCGCCGATGAGCGGCTTGATTTGCCGGGTACGTTGGAGCGTCTGCAGCGGGCGGGTTCGGCGATGGGTTACCTACCGGAGGAGAAGCTGGGCGTGTGCTTGGGTAGTATGCGTGCTTCAGCGGCACTGATGCGTGGTGCTGAGCAGGCGTTCTTTGAAGGGGACGTGTTGCTGGTGGGTGTGCCGCATGAGGATCAGCCGTACCTGGATGCGGAGGGTTGGTCGGCGCATGCGTCGTCGTTCCGTTCGGTGCTGTTGGAGGGTACGCACCCTGACCTGGTGAACCCGGCGCGTCTGGCGGAGGTGACCGGCCACTTCGCCGATTAGCCCTCTCTATTTGTCGAGTAATTAATAAATTAAAGGTCCCCGGTTGATGATTCATCAATCGGGGACCTTCTATTTATTGGTTTTTGAGAACCCACTCTTTATACCGAAGATTAACTTCTGATAGCTGCTTTCGCTGTTCTTCTAGTTTTGTTTCGTTATCTCGAATGAGCGGTTTCTGATATGAAGCTACAAGGTTAGCAAGACCTTGAGCCATTCCTGTATCTTTACTGCATTGTGCTTCAATGACACTGATTCGAATTTCTTCTTCTGATGCCGGGGCATTATTATCACCGCTAGCACGGGTTGCATCTGATAGTTCTTGTGTTTCCCATTCTTCGTCGCCCTTTCGTGGTGTTAGACCTTTATCCGATAGGCATTTCCACCATGCTTCACGGTATTTTTTCCAATCGGGATGATTCATGGCAGCTGCATAGGATTCGCCGTGGATTCGACGATAGGCTTCTGAGAGGCCACTTTGCTCTTCGAGGCTGATGCCCGCAATCTCTTTCAACGTGGCTAAGATTTCAGGCATGCACTGTTCCATGATTTTTGTGTCATAGCCCCCGGATGATGGTGCATTCCCGGGTCGCTTGTAGTTTCCATATTTGGCGGCGTATTCGGGGTTCCAGAGACCAAACTCGCGACTGGACGAAAAGAATTTCCTATCTTCTACATCCGGGATATATATTTCGTAGGATTGGCCATGTTTTGCGAAACAGCGCTGCCTGAGAATTTCCAAGGCTTGAGTGTAATACTGGGAATTTTCATCTAAAAGGTCATTGTATTCTTCGAGTGGAGTAATGATTCGGTTGTTTTTATAGTCTAGAGTTGCTTGGGCTGTTTCATCACGTTCTAGTTGCGGGCCTGTAGAACAGGATGTGCAGGCTAGCGTGAATGCAAATGTTAAAGCCATTGCGGGCTGAAAGAATTTCTTGAGGTTCATGATTCTCCCTCCGTAATTGGATAAAGAATATGTGACAGTAAAGAAAGCGGGGCTGTATTTTGCTGATTGTTGCAAAGCATATGACCCGGTGAATATGGGTGTCGAGAGAATCTGGAATCTATGTGAATCCCAGAGCGATAAGCAGAATCTCGGGGGAGTGCCTGCTAGCTTGGGAGTGCACCCATAGCGAAAGGCCAAGACGCTATGGCAGACCACGCACAAGGGTGTTTCTGCAGCGTCGTTACTGCTGGGAGAGTATTCTAGAGCTTCATCATGAACCCCTATGGGTTATGGAGGGCAAATACTCATAGATGAGTGAGTCGTGCCCCCCCCCGTAATGTTGATTGGGCACCCTAAAATATCCACCGATACTATGGCGAATATCATAGTTGAAGGGTGGTTAAAGCCTACCACCGGCTAGACGCACCAGGCAACCAAAATCCCGGTCACGTCTGATTTATTACATAAGAAACGCATAGTCAACGAGAATACCAACAGGAAAAAGCTCGGGCGCCCTGCACCTCGTCACAGTTAAAACACGAATGCCCCCGGTTGATAAATCATCAACCGGGGGCATCGTTTAGCTTTTACCGCAGAACCGAGGTTCTACCGCTAAATGCTTAGTGCTGCTCCAGCTCGGAGTTAGCGTTCACGTTCAGCAGGTCGTACTTAGCGAATGCCTTCGCGGGAACGTCTGCTGCAACCTCGCCGCGCTTTGCCAGCATCTGCAGGGTGCGGACAACAACCGACTCTGCATCGATGTGGAAGAAGCGACGTGCACCCGGGCGGGTGTCTGCGAAGCCGAAGCCGTCAGCACCCAGGGTTGCGAAGTCGTTCGGAACGAACTGGCGGATCTGGTCGGGAACATCCGAAGCGAAGTCGGTGGTCGCGACGATCGGGCCAGCAGCGCCTGCCAGCTTCTGGATGCCCTCAACGTCAACGTTTGCCGGCTCAGCAGGCTGGTGAATCGGCTCGTTGTACACGGTCAGGTAGTACATGACGTTGTGGTCTTCGTCCTTGGTACCGTACATCTGCTCGATACCGCGCTCCACGATGTGAGCGATCTCGTAGCCGTAAGCCGGGTCGTAGATCTTGAAGGCCGGGTTGGTGGAGGCCAGAATCGGGGAGTGACCGTCGTTGTGCTGCAGACCCTCACCGGACAGGGTGGTACGACCTGCGGTTGCACCGATGACGAAGCCGCGGCACAGCTGGTCGGCAGCAGCCCAGAAGCCGTCGCCGGTGCGCTGGAAGCCGAACATCGAGTAGAAGATGTAAATCGGGATCATCGGCTCGCCGTGGGTGTCGTAGGAGGAACCCAGTGCGATGAACGCAGCGGTTGCGCCTGCCTCGTTAATACCCACGTGAACAATCTGGCCCTCGGGGGACTCGGTGTAGGTGAGCATCAGCTGGTGGTCAACGGGCACGTAGTTCTGACCGTTGGGGTTGTACAGCTTAGCCGAGGGGAAGAAGGAGTCCATACCGAAGGTACGTGCCTCATCGGGGGTGATGGGGGCGATACGGTGACCGAAGCCCTTCACGCGCATGAGGTCCTTCATCAGGCGGACGAACGCCATGGTGGTAGCAGCGGTCTGCTTGCCGGAGCCCTTCTTGGTCTGTGCGTAGACCTTGGACTCGGGCAGGATAATCTCAGGCTGGGTGTTTGCACGGCCGGGGATGTAACCGCCGAGTTCCTTACGGCGTGCCTGCATGTACTGCAGTGCCGGGTGGTTTGCCTCGGGCAGGTAGTACGGCGGGTTGTACAGATCCTTCTCCAGCTCCTCGTCGGAGATGGGGATGTTCAGGTGGTCACGGAAGCCCTTCAGTGCTTCCATGGTGAACTTCTTGATCTGGTGGGTGGAGTTACGTGCCTCGAAGTAGGGGCCGAGCTCCGCACCCTTAATGGACTGTGCCAGGATGACGGTGGGCTTACCCTTGGTCTCCATAGCTTCCTTGTAGGCTGCGTAGAGCTTCTTGTCGTCGTGGCCACCCAGGCGCAGGTTGAAGATCTGCTCGTCGGTCAGGTCTGCAACCAGTTCCTTGGTCTCGGGGTACTTGCCGAAGAAGTGCTCGCGGATGTAGCCACCGTCTTCGCCACGGAAGGTCTGGTAGTCACCGTCGAGGGTCTCGTTCATCAGCTGGATGAGCTTGCCGCTCTTGTCCTTCTTGAGCAGCTCGTCGTAGTCGGAGCCCCACAGGACCTTGATGACGTGCCAGCCTGCGCCGCGGAAGAATGCCTCGAGTTCCTGAACGATCTTGCCGTTACCACGAACGGGGCCGTCCAGACGCTGCAGGTTGCAGTTGACGACGAAGGTCAGGTTGTCCAGGTGCTCGTTTGCAGCCAGCTGCAGTGCACCACGCGACTCGGGCTCGTCCATTTCGCCGTCGCCCAGGAATGCCCAGACGTGCTGCTCGGAGGTGTCCTTGATCTTGTGGTTGTGCAGGTACTTGTTGAAGGATGCCTGGTGGATTGCGTTCAGGGGGCCCAGACCCATGGAAACGGTCGGGAACTGCCAGAACTCGGGCATGCAACGGGGGTGCGGGTACGAAGGAATACCGTCTGCGCCCTTGGTCTTCTCCTGACGGAAGCCGTCCATCTGCTCTTCGGTCAGGACGCCTTCAACGAATGCGCGGGAGTAGACACCGGGGGAGGAGTGACCCTGGAAGAAGACCTGGTCACCGCCACCGGGGTGGTTACGGCCGCGGAAGAAGTGGTTCTGGCCCATTTCGTAGAGGTCAGCCACACCTGCGAAGGTGGAGATGTGACCGCCAACGCCGATGCCCTTCTTCTGGGCACGCTGAACCATAATTGCTGCGTTCCAACGAATCCATGCGCGGTACTGGCGCTCGAGTTCCTCATCACCGGGGTACTCGGGCTGCTGGTCGACGGGGATGGTGTTGATGTAGTCGGTCTTGACCAGAGTCGGGACCTTTACGCCCTTTGCGCCAGCCTCCTTGAGCAGTGCGCGAAGGATGTACTCTGCACGCTCGGTGCCGTGAGTCTTGATAAGGTCCTCGAGGGACTCAGCCCATTCCTGGGTCTCTTCTACGTCGATGTCCTTCAGGCCATCAAGAAGGGTGCTCAGGGAGTGCTCGTTCGGTACGTTAGCCAAACTAATCCAACCTCTCTTCTGTGCGGTTGTGAGATCGCCCGCCCGCGATGTTGCGTTGTCGAACAATCTTTGTGTTTAAGCGCTATAGGTCTGTAAGACCCACATCGCTTCTTATCTCTACTATCTTAGACCTAAAGGTGCCTCTCTTGGTCTCAAATGGGGGTTTTTGTGATGTGGGTTTCGCATTGTGGCTCTCTGAGTGGAAAAAATGCGCATTAAAAGTGCTAGTTATGGTCTTTTTGCACCTAAATAGCGCGGAATGGTGGGGGCGGCGGAATGGTGCGGCATAAGGGGGCATGGTCCGTCTGAGGGGAGGGGGTCAACTATGGCTTGGTGTGGCTTGGTGTGGGGTGCAGTGGGAAAATGAAAAAAATACTGAGACATAGAACACGTGCTCTGGATTTGCGCGACACCTCAAAAGTCCGTATAGTTGTTTCTTGTGTTCGCCACTGGAACGGAAACGAAACAGTGAGAACTATGGGTCTTTAGCTCAGCTGGTAGAGCGCCACGTTTACACCGTGGATGTCATCGGTTCGATCCCGGTAGGACCCACCGATTGCCCCGGTACCGCAAGGTACCGGGGTTTTTGTTTACCCGGTTGTGTATACCCATTGACCTGCCGCGAGAGTACCCGGCGGGAGGCTCACGAAAATAATTCGGTCGGGACTGCGATTCCTTCGAGCATAAAACTGCACTCCACCTATATATAGCCCGCCCTCAGCGCGTATCCTTATATACATGACTGAAAACAAGAAGGCACAGATTGGTGTCACCGGCCTTGCTGTCATGGGCGCAAACCTCGCCCGCAACCTGGCACGTAACGGCTACACCGTGGCACTGCACAACCGTTCCGTAGAGAAGACCGACGCACTGCTGGCTGAGCACGGCGCAGACGGCGACTTCATCCGTACCGAGTCCCTGCAGGAACTCGTCGACTCCCTCGAGTCTCCCCGCCGCATCCTGATTATGGTCAAGGCGGGCGCACCCGTCGACGCTGTTATCGAGCAGCTCACCCCCATGCTCGACGAGGGTGACATCATCATCGACGGCGGTAACTCCCACTTCCCCGACACCATCCGTCGCGAGCACGCCCTGGCTGAAAAGGGCCTGCACTTCGTGGGCGTTGGCGTTTCCGGTGGTGAAGAGGGCGCTCTCTGGGGCCCCTCCATGATGCCCGGCGGCTCCGCAGAGTCCTACAAGCACCTGGGCCCGCTGCTCGAAAAGATCGCAGCGAAGGCACCGCAGGACGGCGCACCCTGCTGCGCATGGATCTCCACCGACGGTGCGGGCCACTTCGTGAAGATGGTCCACAATGGCATTGAGTACGCCGACATGCAGGTGATCGGCGAGGCTTACGACATTCTGCGCTCCATCGCAGGCATTGAGCCGGCACAGCAGGCAGAAATCTTCAAGACCTGGAACGAAGGCGACCTGAGCTCCTACCTGATCGAAATCACCGCAGAGGTGCTCGCACAGGTAGACGCAAAGACCGGCAAGCCCCTGGTCGACGTGATTGTTGACGCAGCTGGCCAGAAGGGTACCGGCCTGTGGACCGCTAAGGCTGGCCTGGACCTCGGTTCCCCCGTCTCCGCTATCGCAGAGTCCGTGTTCGCACGCGCCCTCTCCTCCTCCGAGCGTGAGCAGCGCGAGCAGGCACAGCGCGAACTGCCCGCCGGCCTGATTGCAACCACCGGTATTGGTGCAGGCGACCCCGAGTTCGTTGAGGATGTGCGCCGCGCACTCTTCGCATCCAAGCTCGTTGCGTACGCACAGGGCATGGACCTGCTCACCCGCGCAGGCAAGGAATACGGTTGGGACCTGAAGCTGGACACCATCGCATCGCTGTGGCGTGCAGGCTGCATTATCCGCGCCGAGCTGCTGGGCGACATCATGGCTGCCTACGCAGGCGAAGCACCCGCAAACATGCTGCTGGCACCCGCCTTCAAGAACCTCATGGAGGAACTCGTTCCTTCCTGGCGTCGCGTGGTGGCTAAGGCAACCGCACTGGGCATCCCCGTGCCGGTATTCGCTTCCGCACTGTCCTACTACGACGGCCTGCGCCGCGACCGCCTGCCCGCATCCCTGATTCAGGGTCAGCGTGACTTCTTCGGTGCACACACCTACGGTCGTATTGACGAAGAGGGCGCCTTCCACACCATGTGGAGCGGTGACCGTTCCGAGGTGAACGCAGCGGACATTCACGTTCACTAAGCTCACGTAGCTGAATACGTAAAAGCCCGCCTTCGGCTGGATGAGGATCCGGTCGAAGGCGGGCTTTTGTTATGTCTTGTTCGTTATGTCTTGACGGGGCGCCCCCGAGATGCCTCAGGGGTATCTTGAGGGGCGTATAGCAGGAGAGAAGACCTGCGGAGCCCGGTGAGGAGCTTGGAGCCTCGTGAGGAGCCGCCAGGTGCGCCTCTACCGCCTCAAAACGCTTGCTAAGCGCTAAATCCACATGGCGGGGTCAATGTACTCCACAGCGTCCACCAGAGGCTTCTTCTTCTCCGGGGTACGCGGGCGGTGCTTCGCCGGAATACCGGTAATAATCGAATCGGCGGGGTGATCGTTGACGACCACAGCGTTCGCACCAATAGCGCTATCGGCACCAATCTCCACCGGGCCCAGCACCTTCGCACCGGCACCAATGGTCACACGGTCACCAATAGTGGGGTGACGCTTCACCTTCTCCAGGGAACGACCGCCCAGGGTCACGCCGTGGTACAGCATCACGTCGTCACCAACCTCAGCGGTCTCACCAATCACAATGCCCATGCCGTGATCAATGAAGAAACGGCGGCCAATGGTCGCACCGGGGTGAATCTCCACACCGGTCAGAAAACGAGCAAACTGCGAGAGAGTACGAGCCAGAGCCTTCGTCTCATCCTTCTGCCAGAGCTTATGGGTCAGACGGTGAACCCAAATCGCGTGCATACCCGAATAGTTCAGCGCAATCTCGACAGCGCCGCGCGCAGCAGGATCGTGCTGGCGGACGTTCTCAATATCTTCACGCAGACGCGCAATAAAACTCATGGGTTCCCTTTCCCTCATCGGTCGCGCTCTGTGTATGCGACCTTTCCAAAGGTACCAACAACGGTGCTCATTCACCTATTCCCGAACTCTGTCGTCGTCATAGTGAGTGCTCTCTTTAACATCTCGGTCACAATTGCGTGCGGAACGTAATATTCGGGCTCGGGCGGGTCTCAGCGGGGGAGCATCGCGAGAAAACGCAAACGCTCCGCCCCGGCATGCAACCGGGACGGAGCGTCGAACACTGCGTACTGTTCTAGATGGCGGCCTCACGGGGAGGGGTGCCGAAGACCGGGGCCTATTAGCCGCGGATATCCTCGTACAGAGCGGTAGAGATGTAACGCTCACCGAAGTCGGGAACGATAGCCACAATCAGCTTGTCCTTGTTCTCAGACTTCTTAGCCTCCTCCAGAGCAGCCCACACAGCCGCACCGGAAGAAATACCGCCCAGAATACCTTCCTGGGTAGCCAGCAGGCGGGAGGTGCGCATAGCGTCCTCAGCGCTGACCGGAGTCACCGAATCGTAGATGCCGCGGTCCAGGGTGTCGGGAACGAAGTTAGCGCCCAGGCCCTGAATCTTGTGGGGACCAACGCGACCCTCGGAGAGCAGCGGGGAGTCCTTCGGCTCAACCGCAACAACCTTAACGTTCGGGTTCTGCTCCTTCAGGTACTTACCGGTACCGGAGATGGTGCCGCCGGTGCCAATACCCGCCACGAAAATGTCGACCTTACCGTCGGTTGCTTCCCAAATCTCGGGGCCGGTGGTGTTGTAGTGAATGGTGGGGTTCGCCTCGTTGGAGAACTGGGACGCCAGGATAGCGTTCTCGGTGGTCGCAACGATTTCCTTAGCCTTCTCCACAGCGCCGCGCATACCCTCGGTACCCGGGGTCAACACAATCTGAGCACCGTAAGCGCGCAGCAGCACGCGACGCTCAGCAGACATGGTCTCCGGCATGGTCAGGATGACGCGGTAACCGCGAGCAGCACCCACCATAGCCAGCGCAATACCGGTGTTACCGGAAGT
>QWCW01000794.1_pt1 | contig 10339 bp, 6 predicted proteins | sample 1972691 | NCBI WGS metagenome assembly QWCW01 (sample SAMN09866698, study PRJNA288562) | Human oral metagenome isolate pre2_saliva, whole genome shotgun sequencing... | reverse complement strand
TTGTGAGTAAAGCTCCAGCCCTATCAGATAGTAAATTAGTTGCAACAACTTCTAGCAAGATTTATGACAATAATAACGAACTCATTGCCGATCTGGGCTCTGAACGCCGAGTAAACGCTCAGGCCAGCGAAATTCCTACTGATTTAGTCAAAGCCATCGTGTCTATCGAGGACCATCGCTTCTTTGACCACAGAGGGATCGATACGATTCGGATTATGGGGGCATTCTTACGTAACTTACAAAGTAATTCTTTACAGGGGGGATCAACCCTAACCCAGCAGTTGATTAAGTTGACCTATTTCTCAACATCAACTTCGGATCAAAACATCTCCCGAAAAGCACAAGAGGCTTGGCTAGCTATCCAATTGGAACAAAAAGCTACCAAACAGGAAATTCTTACCTACTACATCAATAAGGTCTATATGTCAAATGGTAATTATGGAATGCAGACAGCAGCCCAAAATTACTATGGAAAAGATCTAAAGGATTTATCTTTACCTCAATTAGCTTTGCTAGCAGGTATGCCTCAGGCACCTAACCAATACGATCCTTACTCTCATCCGGAAGCAGCACTAGACCGTCGTAATTTAGTTCTTTCAGAAATGAGAGGGCAAGATTACATTAGTGCTGAGCAATATGAAAAAGCCGTCAACACACCTATCACTGATGGTTTACAAAGTCTTAAATCGGCTGCTACTTATCCAGCATATATGGATAACTATCTAAAAGAGGTTATTGAACAAGTAGAGCACGAAACTGGATATAATCTTCTTACTACTGGGATGGAAGTCTACACAAATGTAGACAAGGGAATTCAACAACGACTTTGGGATATTTACAATACAGATGAGTATGTCTCTTATCCAGATGATGACCTTCAAGTAGCCTCAACTATCGTAGATACTTCCAATGGTAAAGTCATCGCTCAACTTGGAGCACGTCACCAAGCAAGTAACGTTTCATTTGGTACCAACCAAGCTGTGGAAACCAACCGTGACTGGGGATCAACCATGAAACCAATCACTGATTATGCCCCAGCCTTAGAATACGGTGTATACGATTCAACTGCAACTACTGTCCACGATATTCCTTATAACTATCCTGGAACAAGTACCCCTGTCTACAACTGGGATCGAGCATATTTTGGTAATATTACTCTGCAATATGCCCTTCAACAATCTCGTAACGTACCTGCCGTTGAAACACTAAACAAGGTTGGTTTAGACAGAGCCAAAAACTTCCTAAATGGTTTAGGAATCGACTATCCTGTAATACACTATTCAAATGCTATTTCAAGTAATACAACTGAATCTAGTAAACAATACGGGGCAAGCAGTGAAAAAATGGCTGCGGCTTACGCTGCATTCGCTAATGGCGGTATCTACCATAAACCAATGTACATCAATAAGATTGTCTTTAGTGATGGTAGTGAAAAAGAATTTTCTGACGTTGGTACAAGAGCTATGAAAGAGTCTACTGCCTACATGATGACAGAAATGATGAAAACAGTCTTGACATCTGGAACAGGTTACAACGCCTATCTGCCTGGAATTCCTCAAGCAGGTAAAACAGGTACTTCTAACTATACAGATGAAGAAATCGAAAATCATATCAAGTCGAATCAACTTGTAGCACCAGATGAACTGTTTGTCGGTTATACTCGTAAGTATTCAATGGCCGTTTGGACAGGCTATAGCAATCGTCTCACTCCTATTCTAGGCGACGGTCTCACAGTTGCTGCTAGAGTCTATCGCGCTATGATGAGCTACCTTGCTCAAAATAACCATCCTGGAGATTGGACAATGCCTGAAGGACTATACCGAAGTGGCCAGTTCGTATTCCAAAATGGAGCCAGAAATACATTAAATACTCCTGACACACAACAAACACAATCAGAAGTAGAGAATCCCTCTACCACAAATGAAAATACAAGTACACAAGTAACACCTACTCCTGGTCAACAATCAAATAATCCTGCTCCAACGAATCCAAATCAGGGACAGCCTGGCCAACAAATCCAACAACAACCACAGGCCCCTCAATTTCAACAACCACAACAGTAAATACGAAAAATCCTGAGAGTTAGAAATTCTCAGGATTTTTTTACTACAAGATAGCTAATACTCAACGAAAATCAAAGAGCAAACTAGGAAACTAGCCGCAGGTTGCTCAAAACAGTGTTTTGAGGTTGCAGATGGAAGCTGATGTAGTTTGAATAGATTTTCGAAGAATATAAAAGAGTCGGCTACAAACCAACTCCCTTAGCTTTATTTGACATGTTTTGCAAGGTCTTCTTGCGCTTTTTTATTGGATTCTTCTTTTTCTTTCATCCATTTATCTTGAGCTTTTTGATATTCATCTGCAGTAACTGCCTTGTCTTGAAGTTCCAAGTATTTGTATAAGAGCGGATCACTTGTTCCTTTGTTACCAGAAAAAGCAAACGGCATAGTAAATGGCACCATCTTAGACAAGATTGGGCGACCGGTAAGTGATGTCGTAGGGATAATCAAGGCACTATCTGTTAACCAAGCTTGGGCTGCAGCGTATTTATCATATCGTTTAGAAACATCTGTAGCCTCATCACCAGCTTCTGTAACCAATTTTTCGTAGTCATATAGACCTACTTTTTTAGCAGCTACATTATCTTTCCCTGAGTCAAACCCTAAATATGTTTTAGTACTTTCTCCTACAGATGGTTTGATGATATCAAGGTAGGTTGATGGATCGGCAAAGTCTGGACCCCAACCGACATTATCTGATAAATCCCAGTCTTCTCCAGCAGCATTTTCAGCAAAATATGTAATATTGTTTACTTCATCTTTTTGTAGTTGTTGAATATCAATAATGACATTATCAGTTCCTAAAGTCGCTTCCAAGGATTGTTTCATAGATTGCACGCGCTGAACTTTTGTAGTTGCTGTTTGGTCAACAGGCATATCCAAATGAATTGGGAAAGTCACACCTTCTGCCTGCAAAGCTGATTTAGCTTTAGCAAATTCAGCTTTGGCTTTCTCTGGGTTGTAAAGACCATCTTGTGCATCAGCAAGATTAACATCCTTCCATTCATCCCCGTAAGTCACCAATTTCTCTTTGACCATATCGCCAAAGTTTTTACCATCTGCTTGAACAAATGTTGGTGGAACAAAGAGATTACGTAAGATTTTGCTTGCTCCAGTTTGTCCATTCAACTGAGAGGCATAAGCTGTACGGTCAAATCCGAAAGCAATAGCCTGACGGAAATCCTTGTTTAAGAGAGCTTTTTTAGTAGATGTCTTTTGTTCTTCGCTGGTTTTAGATGTGTATTTATAAGATTGGCGGTCAATATTTGTACCAACTAGATACGTAACAGAGTCTTGTTGAGTATAGACAATATTGTCTTTCAGCTCTTTTTCAAGTTCTGCAAAACTTGCACTTGTTGGATAGAGACGAGCTGCTGTAAGGCTACCATCTTTAAAGTTTTCTGCAGGTTTGCTAGTATCTTGACCATCCCAGAATGACAATTTAACTTTGTCAACATGAACATTGTCCTTATCCCAGTAGTTAGGATTTTTCGCAAATTCAACGGAAGATTTAGCCACAAGAGATTTTAACAAATAAGGACCATTATACAAGATACTGCTTGGATCCGTAGCTTTGGCAAAATCATCCCCTTTTGAGTTCAAAAACTCTTCATTGACTGGCGCAAGTACACCCATAGTTGTTTTAGAATTCCAAAAAGTTTCAGGTTTGTTCAAGGTGTATTGGACTGTTTGATCGTCAAGGGCTTTAATCCCGACTTGAGCAAAGTCTGTGGTCTCACCTTTTGCATAGGCATCTAGACCTTTGATTGAATCTTGTACCAAGTAAAGGGCTTGTGATTTCTTATCTGTTGCATATTTAAGACCTGTCACAAAGTCCTGTGCCTTAACAGGAGCATACTCTTCACCTTCTGCAGTATACCACTTGGCATCCTGACGAATCTTATAAGTATAAGTCAAGCCATCCTTAGAAACTGACCAGTCTTCTGCCATAGAGGGAACAAGATTCCCATAACGGTCATTTTCAAGCAATCCATCAATCACATTACTAGTAATGTTTGAAGTAGCTGCCTTACTGGTTGTTAAGTAGTTGAGATTATCTGGGTCTGTCTCGTAGGTAAATGCAAAGGTCTGTTCACCTTTAGCGCCTGAGCCCCCTGAACAAGCAGCTAAAACACCCGCTGCTAATAAAGTCACTCCCGCAAGAGCCAATACTTTTCTTGTTTTCATAGTCTTCTCCTTTGTTTTTCTATCCATTATAGACCCTTTTTAAAGTCCTGTCAATATAATTTTCTGAATTTTAGAAAATTATTTTTTAAACAAAAACTTTGCAAAAATATGAATATTATCAAAAATCCCTCAACTACATCACATAGTCAAGGAATTTTTAATACTTTTATAAATGAGAACTGGTGGTCAATTTTACTTATTTAATCTAACTCATTTCTCACACACTGCAAGGCTGCTCCAATTACTTGGTGCATATCGTAATAACGATAGTGTCCTAAACGACCACCAAAGATAACATTCCCTTGCTCATCGGCCAATTTTTTATATGATTTATACAAATGATTATTACGATCATTATTAACTGGATAATAAGGCTCATCACCTTTTTCCCATGTTTTGGAATGTTCTTTAGTAATGATAGTCTTTGCTTGACTCCCAAACTCAAAATGTTTGTGTTCAATAATGCGAGTATATGGGGTATCAGCATCCGTATAGTTCACAACTGCATTTCCTTGGTAATTTTCCATATCCAGGGTCTCATTTTCAAAACGAAGACTACGATACTCTAGTTCACCCAACTTATAATCGAAGAATTCATCAATCATACCGGTAAAGACAATCTTAGGGAAGTCCTTCATATATTGCTCTTTATTCGCAAAGAAATCAACATTTGTTTCTACATCAATGTTTTCATGATCCAACATTTTTTCAACTATCTGAGTATAACCACCAATTGGAATTCCTTGATAGGTATCGTTAAAATAGTTGTTATCATAGGTCAGGCGTACTGGCAAACGGCGAATGATAAAGGCTGGAAGTTCCGTAGTTGGCTTGCCCCACTGTTTCTCTGTATAGTCCTTGATTAATTTTTCGTAGATGTCTGTACCTACAAGAGATATCGCCTGTTCTTCCAAATTTTCAGGAGTTTTACCATTTAAAACCGCACGTTGCTCATCAATCTTAGCTTGTGCTTCTGCTGGCGTTACAACTCCCCAAAGTTTATTGAAAGTATTCATATTGAAAGGAAGGTTATAAATCTCTCCCTTATAGTTTGCAACTGGGGAGTTTGTGTAACGGTTAAACTCTGCAAACTGATTTACATAATCCCAGATTTCCTTATCCGAAGTATGGAATATATGAGCACCATATTGATGAACTTGAATTCCTTCCTCTTCACGAGTATAGATATTACCCGCGATATGATTTCGTTTCTCAATGACTTTTACTTTTTTTCCTTTTAAGGCTGCTTCATGGGCAAAAACTGCACCAAAAAGACCAGCACCAACAACAAGATAATCGTACATCTTAAGCTCCTTTGGAGTTTATTATCTGCCTCTTTTATTAGACTAGAAAAATCATTCTATTGCTTATCTTACTTCTTGTTTGTAAAATTCTTTCAAAGCATCTTGCCAGGTTGGAATGAAAAATCCAGTAGCTTTAGCTTTAGTCAGGCTCATCGTTGAGTTTAGGGGACGTTTAGCTTTGGCAGGAAATTGGCTTGAATCTACTGGCTTGATTTCCACATCTGTATCTTTAAAAATTTCAACTGCAAAATCATACCAAGTTGTGTCTTCTGTAGCATCATTTGACAAATGATAATAACCAAATTCCTTGCGGTTTTCAGCCAGGTAGGTCATGAACTCAGCCAAGGTACGAGTCCAAGTCGGACGACCGTGCTGGTCATTTACAACTGTTAAAGTCTTATGATTTTTCGCAAGATTTTGCATGGTAAAAACGAAATTTTTGCCATAATTTCCAAATACCCAGGCAGTACGGATAATATAGAAATTAGACACATGCTTCTCAACTAACTCTTCTCCCATACGCTTAGTGCGTCCATATTCTGTCTGTGGATCTGGTCGGTCATCAACTTCCCACTCTTGTCCAACTGGTTTTCTACCATCAAAGACATAGTCGGTAGAAATATAAACTAGAGTTGCACCATGCTTTTCAGATGCTTTTGCGACATTCTCTGTCCCCGTCACATTGATGGCGAAGTCCAATTCTTTCCCTTCATCCTCTGCTGCATCAACAGCGGTGTAGGCTGCACAATGGTAGACTAAAGTCGGTTTCACCTCTTCAAAAACTTTCTCAACCATCTCTGCATTGGTAATGTCCATCTCATCCACATCTACTGCTACGTATTCTTCATTACGCTCATCCAATAAATAACGAAGTTCAGTTCCTAACTGACCTTTTGATCCTGTAATTAAAATCATCTCTATACCTTTCTAATTTGTAACTCTTCTCAATATAGCAATAAAAAGTAGCTATTTCCAGCTTTTTATAATTTAATAATCTACTGATTCTTAGCATAATTGGCTTCAACAGCTTCTTTCCCTACTTTCCACCATTCTTGCTTATCTGTATACCACTTGATTATTTCCTTTAGCCCAGCTTCAAAGTTGGTAAATTCAGGTTTCCACACCAACTCATCACGGAGCTTGCTTGCGTCAATCGCATAGCGGAGTTCATGGTCTCCACGGTCAGTAACCTGATCATAGGCAGGTTCTACTATTCCCTTTATAATAAGTTATAAAATTTACTAAATTTATTATAATTCTTCTTTTAATAAATTTAACGTCAAAATTCTCAAATTATCTGAATTATTAGGATACTGTCTAATTGTTGTAAAGCCTTTATCTAATAAAAGAATAGGCCTAATAGAATAATCTTTATATTTACTTTTCACAAAATCTACTTTTTTCTGAAGTTGTTCTCTATACTTTCCATGGAGGTGAGTTATTCTATTTCTATATGACAAAAAATCTGATGGAAGCTGTAATACTTTACACTCAATAACATAGATAATTCGTTTAGCTTCACTTATTGCTAAACAATCAATTTCTCCTGTATTTTGATTTCGAAAATCATCATTCGCAATTTCTTTAGTCACTAATCCTGTTTCTGTATATATTTGCCAAGCTCCGCTGTTAGTAACACTACCAGATTGATACCCAGAATTACACAATAATTTAATAACTTCTATTTCAAATGGTTTTGAATATATAATCTGAAATAACTCCTCATCTTTTTCAGGTATTGTTCCTGTTGTATTCATTTTAAAAATAAATGATTCAATATAATTATTAAGAGAATCAAACATATTATAACATGATATAAAACAATATTTCTCATTAAATAATGGGATTAAAGGTCTTGAGACAATTTTATTTGGATTTCCTAAATAGTCAATATCTATAAAATCTCTAGTTAACATTAAATTATTTTTAAAGTTTGAATCATAAGTGTACTGAGAAGTAATTCTCTCAAATTCACTCATACTTAAGTAAAATATCCCACCATTATTTTGTTGCTGGACAAAGGAATTAGTAAACAAATTCAATCTTATTTTGAACCCCTTCCAAAAATTTGTATATCTAGTATCATCAACTCCTTTGAAATGTTCAAAAAAAGTTCCTTTAAAATAATCAATATTATTTGGTTCTGCTCCATCGAATATTTTATTTATAGAATCGATGTATTTTCCAGGATCATCAAAAAATAAATTATTATTTATTCCTGTAGACCTTTGTCCATCACCATATGTAACTTCTGGAAAGATATAGTTATTCTGTAAAAATTTTCTAGAAGTTTCGTCCAATTCTACCTCCATTTCAGATAAATAAAGAACTATTTGCAAATCATTTTTCTCACCTGAAAATAACCACTGATAGTGAACAAGTTTTGAATACTTAATCATCTTTTTTAATAAAACAAAAAAAGATCTCTCTAGTACACAAGTATTGCTTAAAAGAGTTTTGTCTCCCTCCGACCATATAATAGCAATCAGATTTTTTAATGCGATACCCTTATCTTTCAAATGTTTCCAATTATCATCAAAATAAATTTTATCTAGAGCTTTGAGAAGTATAGGTATAATGAAATTTATATTGACTCCTTTAGAAAGAAAAATAATATCTTTTTTGAGTTTGTCCATCTCTTCTAAAATATCATCTTTGCTTTTTAAAATGACATACTCAGATGAGGCATCGTTTTTTAGCTCTAACTCCTGTAGAAGATAACTCACATTACTGTACAAATTATCCATACCAATCTTTATCGCTTTTTCTATTGATTTCATCTTTGCTTTTGCCGAATTTCGAATACGTTTTTTCTTCAACTTCATATACTTTTTCCCTTTCAATCGATTAACAACTCTTCCCAATATAGCAATAAAAAGCAGTTATTTCCTGCTTTTTATAATGTAATAATCTCCTGAGTCTTAGCATAATTGGCTTCAACAGCTTCTTTCTCTGCTTGCCACCATTCTTGGTTATCCATGTACCATTTGATAGTTTCTTTGAGTCCTGCTTCAAAGTTGGTAAATTCAGGTTTCCACCCCAACTCATCACGGAGCTTGCTTGCATCAATCGCATAGCGAAGATCATGCCCTGCACGGTCAGTTACATGATCATAAGCGTCAACAGGTTGTCCCATTTCCTTAAGGATGAGTTCCAAAACTTCCTTGTTGTTCTTCTCGCCATCAGCCCCAATCAAGTAGGTTTCACCGATTTGACCTTTTGTTAAGATTGTCCAAACACCTGAAGAATGGTCATTGGTATGAATCCAATCACGAACGTTCTTTCCTTCACCGTAAAGTTTTGGCTTAATTCCACTTAGGATGTTGGTAATCTGACGTGGGATAAATTTTTCAATGTGTTGATAAGGACCGTAGTTATTTGAACAGTTGGAAATCGTTGCTTTGACTCCAAAAGAACGCACCCAGGCTTTGACAATCAAGTCTGAGGCAGCCTTGGTTGATGAGTACGGAGAACTTGGGTTGTATTTTGTTTCAGCAGTAAATTTCTCACCTGGTCCTTCACCATGACCTGGCAAATCTTCGCGTAGAGGGAGATCCCCATAAACTTCATCTGTCGATACATGGTGGAAACGAATATCGTATTTACGTGTAGCTTCCAAAAGAGTATAGGTTCCGATAAAGTTAGTATGAATAAATGGCGATGGATCATTGAGTGAATTATCATTGTGACTCTCAGCAGCATAGTGAACAATAGCATCTGCTTGAGCTGCCAACTTGTCTACCAACTCTGCATCCGCAATATCACCAACAACTAACTCAACACGATTACCTAAAATTTCCTCAATATTAGCACGGTTCCCAGCATAAGTCAACTTGTCTAATACTGTCACGTGAACATCTGGAAAGTTCTCGTAAACATAATGGACAAAGTTAGAACCAATAAAACCAGCTCCACCTGTCACGATAATATTTTTGTATTCAGTCATATTCTTTCCTTTTTACAAATCCTCTTTTTTCAAAGGTTTTACATCCTTAAGTAGTGGATGATTTTTATCTGCTTCTGAAACCTCTGCTTCTGCAAGATTTTCCCATTCAATACCAAGGCTTGGATCAGCGTAGTTCACAAAGGCATACTTGGATTTGAGTTCAAGAGCCCAGTAATCATTGACCAGATAACTATAAGAAACTATATCTGATAGGACTTGGAAACCATTAGCCACACCTCGAGGAACAAAAATTCCCTTGCTTGCATCAAGGTTTCTCCTTCACGTAGATCAACCCAAGAACCCAGAACTTTCCCTCCATCTGCTACAGAGATGTACTTATCCCATGGTTCTGCATGCAAGCCACGGAGAACATTTTTGCGTGAGAAGGATACATTGTTTTGCAATTTTCCTTCTGCAAAGAAAGACTCTGGAAATCCAAGTGGCAGCATTTTTTCCTTTTGGAAATTTTCTTTAAACCAGCCACGGTTGTCTCCATGCACAGGGATATCAAACTCCAGCATACCTGGGATTGCATCAACCTTGTGTGCTGCAAGTGTCTTGCCGAAAAATTTATCTGTCATCTATGCTTCTCCTATCAAACGGAGCAGATACTGCCCGTATTCATTTTTCTTAAGTGGTTGGGCTAAGGCCAACACATCTTCGCGACTGATATAGCCCATGCGGTAAGCAATTTCTTCCAAGTTTGCTACCTGAACATTTTGCATACGTTGAACTGTTTCGATATACTGTGAAGCCTCTAGTAAACTTTCATGAGTTCCAGTATCTAGCCAAGCAAAGCCACGTCCCATAACCTCAACGGATAAATCTCCACGATCTAGGTA
>QWCW01000995.1_pt1 | contig 10346 bp, 9 predicted proteins | sample 1972691 | NCBI WGS metagenome assembly QWCW01 (sample SAMN09866698, study PRJNA288562) | Human oral metagenome isolate pre2_saliva, whole genome shotgun sequencing... | reverse complement strand
TCATAAATAGCCTCTGCACCCATCTTAGCTACGAACTTATTAGGATCTGTATCGTCAAGATAATCGTTGTTTGGGTCAACATAATTATCAAGAATGTCGAAATATTCTTCTTCTGACAAGAGATCCATCTTGTGAGAGCCGTTCATTTCTACACCATCAGCATCCTTCTTACCTTCCATTGCACCAGGCTTGATGACGATATACTTTTCATAATATACGACTGCATCAAGTTTCTTTGTTGGCAATCCAAGTAGATAACCAATCTTATTAGGCAATGAACGGAAGTACCAAATATGTGCAACAGGCACTACAAGTTCTATATGTCCTGAACGTTCACGGCGTACTTTCTTCTCTGTTACTTCTACACCACATCGATCACAGACGATACCTTTATAGCGAATGCGCTTATATTTTCCGCAGGCACATTCATAGTCTCGTGTAGGACCAAAGATGCGCTCGCAGAAAAGACCATCGCGCTCAGGCTTGTATGTACGATAATTTATGGTTTCGGGTTTGGTTACCTCACCATACGAATTCTCCAGGATCTCCTCAGGAGAGGCCAATCCGATGGTAATCTTCGTGAAATTATTCTTTACTTTTGAATCTTTCTTAAAAGCCATATTTATCTTTTAATTAGGGTGTTCACATTAATCGAGTTTGATACTCAGTCCAAGACCACGGAGCTCATGCAGCAATACATTAAGAGACTCTGGGATACCTGGTGTAGGCATTGTGTCTCCTTTGACGATTGCTTCGTAAGCCTTGCTGCGCCCTACTGTATCGTCTGACTTGATGGTCAGAATCTCTTGGAGCACATGGCTCGCACCAAAGGCCTCAATAGCCCAGACTTCCATTTCTCCAAAACGCTGTCCACCAAACTGTGCTTTACCACCAAGTGGCTGCTGAGTGATAAGAGAGTACGGACCGATTGAACGAGCATGCATCTTATCTTCAACCATGTGTCCTAACTTCAAGAAGTAGGTAACACCCACTGTTGCAGGTTGATCGAACTTCTCACCAGTCTCACCATCATATATATATGTAGAGCAAAGGTTAGGTAAACCTGCCTTATCGGTCCATTCTTTCAAATCATCCAACTTGGCACCATCAAAGATAGGTGTAGCAAACTTACATCCAAGTTTCTGTCCAGCAGCACCGAGAATTGCCTCAAATATCTGTCCAAGGTTCATACGAGAAGGCACACCCATTGGGTTAAGTACCAAGTCAACAGGACGTCCATCCTCAAGGAACGGCATATCTTCTGTACGTACAACCTTTGAAACGATACCCTTATTACCATGTCGACCAGCAAGTTTATCACCTACTTGAATCTTACGTTTCTTAGCAATATAAACCTTTGCCATCTGCAAAATGCCTGATGGGAGTTCATCACCGATAGAGATAGCAAACTTCTTACGCTTCATTTCCGCATCAAGTAACTTGTATTTGCGGATGTAATTCATAATAAGCTTCTGAATAAGTGCATTCGTATGGTCATCATCCGTCCAGTTGTTACTCTGAATTCCATCGAACTCAAGGTTCTTTAATGCAGGAACTGTGAACTTGCTTCCTTTGGTAATAATCTCAGCACCAGTGTAATCTTTCACACCCTGTGATGTCTTACCCTCAGTAAGCGTCATAAGTTTATCAACAAGAATATCTTTCAGATCGTTATTCTTTGCTTCATATTCTTCGTCAATCTTAGCTAAAAGCACCTTATCTTGCTTCTTAGAATCGCGTGTCTTGATAGCACGTGAGAAGAGTTTCTTGTCGATAACAACACCACTCAAAGAAGGATTAGCCTTTAATGAAGAATCTTTCACATCGCCAGCCTTATCTCCAAAGATAGCACGGAGAAGCTTTTCTTCAGGCGAAGGATCACTTTCACCCTTAGGAGAAATCTTTCCTATAAGGATATCACCTGGCTCTACACGCGCTCCTACACGGATTACACCATTGTCATCAAGGTCTTTGGTAGCCTCTTCACTAACATTTGGTATATCAGAAGTGAACTCTTCTACACCACGTTTAGTTTCACGTACATCAAGAGAATATTCATCTACATGGACAGATGTGAGTACATCCTCGCGTACCATGCGCTCTGAAATAACGACAGCATCCTCATAGTTGTAACCTTTCCAAGGAATATAAGCTACAAGTAAGTTTCGACCAAGGGCTAATTCTCCATTTTCTGTGGCATAACCTTCAGTCAAAATATCTCCTGCCTTAACACGTTGACCTTTATTACAAATAGGACGAAGGTCTATTGTCATATTCTGATTGGTACGACGGAACTTTGGAATGCGATATTCCTTTAATGCAGGCTCAAAGCTAACAAATTCCTCTTCTTCCGTACGATCATAAAGAATACGAATAGTTGTTGCATCTACATATTCAATAACACCATCACCTTCAGCAGTAACCATCGTACGAGAATCCTCGCAAACTTGCTTCTCAAGACCTGTACCTACAATTGGTGCATCATTATGAATCAATGGAACGGCCTGACGCATCATGTTACAGCCCATCAGCGCACGGTGACCATCATCATGCTCTAAGAATGGAATCAACGATGCTGAAACTGAAGCTATCTGTTGCGGAGATACATCTACCAAATCAACTTCATCAGGAGTAACCACTGGATAGTCCGCATCCTGACGACATTTTACAGTTTCTTTAAGGAACTTACCATCGGTAGAGAGTGGTGCATTACCTTGACCAATAATCTTTTCTTCCTCTTCTTCTGCAGTAAGATAGACCACATCCTTATTATCCATATCGACCTTATGGTCGTGAATTGTGCGATAAGGTGTTACGATAAAACCAAGGTCATTAATCTTTGCATAGATACAAAGTGAAGAAATCAAACCAATGTTAGGACCTTCTGGACTTTCAATTGGACAAAGACGACCATAGTGAGTGTAATGAACGTCACGAACTTCAAAACCAGCGCGTTCACGTGACAAACCACCAGGACCGAGAGCTGAAAGTCGACGCTTATGAGTTACCTCGGCAAGTGGGTTAGTTTGGTCCATAAACTGACTCAAAGGATTCGTTCCAAAGAATGAGTTTATAACACTGGAAATTGTCTTTGCATTTATAAGATCAGTTGGCGTAAACACTTCATTGTCGCGAACATTCATACGTTCACGAATTGTACGACTCATACGAGCAAGTCCAATAGCGAACTGATTAGCTAATTGCTCACCAACAGTACGTACACGACGGTTACTCAAGTGGTCAATATCATCAACTGTAACATTAGAATTGACAAGCTGAATGAGATATTTGATAATCGCAATGACATCCTCTTTGGTCAACACGCGGACATCCATGTCGATATCAAGACCTAACTTTTTATTTATACGATAGCGTCCAACCTCTCCTAAGTCATAACGTTTGTCTGAGAAGAATAGATTCTGGAACACCTCACGCGCACTGGCGTCATCAGCAGGATCTGCATTACGAAGTTGTCGATAAATATAGTTGACCGCTTCTTTTTCTGAATTACTGGGATCCTTTGATAGTGTATTAAAGATAATCGTATACTTATTTGCGGCCTCTGCGTCTTTATGAAGAAGTATGGTTGAAGCACCGCTATCAAGAATCTCACCGATATTATCCTCAGTAAGTTCTGTTTCGCGCTCCATGATTACTTCATTACGCTCAATAGAAACAACTTCGCCCGTATCCTCATCAACGAAATCTTCGTTCCAACTCTTCAATACGCGCGCTGCTAACTTGCGGCCGACAGCAGCCTTCATGTTCTTTTTGTTGACCTTGATTTCCTCTGCAAGATCAAAAATCTGCAGGATATCTTTATCCTGCTCAAAACCCATAGCACGAAGAAGTGTCGTTACTGGTAATTTCTTCTTACGATCAATGTAAGCATACATGACATTGTTGATGTCAGTAGCAAACTCTATCCAAGAACCTTTGAACGGAATAATACGTGCACTATAAAGAACTGTTCCATTCGCATGTACACCTTGTCCGAAGAAGACGCCTGGCGAACGATGTAATTGTGATACAACAACACGTTCAGCACCATTGATAACAAAGGTACCATTAGCAGTCATATAAGGAATTGTCCCCAAGAATACATCCTGGATAAATGTACCGAAATCCTCATGATCGGGGTCAGTACAATACAGTTTCATCTTAGCCTTTAAAGGTACGCTATATGTCAAACCACGTTCTAAACATTCATCAATGGAATAGCGAGGTGGATCTATATAGTAATCCAAGAACTCAAGAACGAAATTATTACGAGTATCAGTGATTGGGAAATTCTCGGCAAACACCTTGTATAACCCATCGTTCTTGCGTTCCTCAGGCGGAGTATCCAACTGTAGGAAGTCACGGAAAGACTTCAGCTGCACATCGAGGAAATCTGGATATGGCAGCGGATTATGCACGCTGGCAAAATTTACTCTGTTATCAACAACTTTTGTCATAAATTAAAATTTAATTGGCCCAACTGGGCTAATAAGCTTTATCAGCCTAAGTAGGCTAATTATTTGTAAAAGACACAAAAAGGTTAGGACCAACCTACTTGGAAGATCCTAACCATATTCTAAAGAAATCTGTAATTCTGAATTACTTCAGCTCTACCTTGGCACCAGCTTCTTCGATAACCTTCTTCAGGTTCTCAGCCTCGTCCTTAGCAACACCTTCCTTAATAGTTGAAGGAGCGCCATCTACTAAGTCTTTAGCTTCTTTCAAACCAAGACCACAAGCCTCTTTAACAGCCTTTACAACCTGAAGCTTTGTTGCACCTACTTCAGCGAGGACAACGTCAAAAGAAGACTTCTCCTCAGCTGCAGCTGCACCACCAGCAGCAGGACCAGCAGCTACAGCAACAGCTGCAGCAGCAGGCTCAATACCATACTCGTCCTTCAGGACTGTTGCCAACTCATTTACTTCTTTAACAGTAAGATTTACTAATTCTTCTGCAATAGCTTTAATGTCTGCCATTTTATTCTAAAATTTAATTGTTCTTGTTAAAATTATATTACGACTTTATAATTGACATCATCAATTATTTATTCAGGACGCTCACCTAAAGTCTTAAGCACACCATGGATAGTATTTGCGCCTGATTGAAGAGCAGAAACAACGTTCTTTGCAGGAGACTGCAACAGAGATACAATCTCTGCGATAACTTCGTTCTTGCTCTTGAGAGCTGCGAGTTCAGCAAGTTTATCAGCACCTACATAGATGCTTTCTTCTGCATATGCAGCCTTGAGTGCAGGAATTCCTTCCTTTTCGTATTCCTTTAATAACTTAGCAGGAACATTAGCTGTTGTTGTAAACATAACAGCCGTAGTACCTTTCAAAGTACCATATAAAGGTTCAAAATCAATATCCGAAGCCTCGAAAGCCTTGTGAAGAAGCTTATTCTTCACAACAACCATCTTGATTTCATTCTTGAAGCACTTGCGACGAAGCGAACTTGTAGCCTCTGCATTTAATCCAGTAAGATCTACTAGATAAAAATGAGGATACTCTTTTAGCTTCTCACCAAGTTCAACAATAATAGTATCTTTTACTTCTTTCTTCATTATACAAAACTTTTAGAGTTATTCAACTGATTTAGGATCAATTTTGATACCCTTACTCATCGTGCTTGAAATAAAGATACTCTTGATATATGTACCTTTAGCAGCAGCAGGTTTCAACTTAATAACAGTCTGGATAAATTCCTTTGCGTTACCAAAAATCTGCTCAGGAGTCATAGAAATTTTACCGATTGAAGTGTGGATAATACCAGCTTTATCAACCTTGAAATCAATCTTACCCTGTTTTACTTCTTTTACCGCCTTGGCAACATCCATAGTTACAGTGCCACTCTTAGGATTAGGCATCAATCCGCGAGGACCAAGCACACGACCTAAAGGACCAATCTTACCCATACATGAAGGCATAGTTATGATGACATCAATGTCAGTCCAACCACCTTTGATTTTCTCGACATATTCATCAAGACCAACATAATCAGCACCAGCTTCTTTTGCAGAAGCTTCCTGATCAGGGGTGCAGAGTGCAAGCACTCGAACAGTCTTACCAGTTCCATTTGGCAGTGAAACTACTCCACGCACCATTTGGTTTGCTTTACGTGGATCAACTCCCAGACGTACATCAATATCAAGGGATGCATCAAACTTTGTTGTAGTAATTTCCTTAACAAGTTCTGCAGCCTCTTTCAATGTGTATGCCTTCCCTGCTTCAACCTTATCAGCTACTGATTTTTGATTTTTTGTCAGTTTACTCATTTTCTTAATTGAAGTTTTAAATTATTCACCAGGGAAGTCCCCTTTTACAGTAATACCCATACTACGAGCAGTACCAGCAATCAGCTTCATAGCCGATTCTATTGTAAAGCAGTTGAGGTCATTCATCTTGTCTTCAGCAATAGCCTTAACTTGTTCCCAAGTTACACTAGCTACTTTCTGTCGGTTAGGTTGAGCAGAGCCCGTCTTAACCTTGGCAGCCTCTTTCAGCTGAACAGCTGCAGGAGGAGTCTTAATGATGAAGCTAAATGACTTATCTGTATAGTATGTGATAACAACAGGTAGAATCTTACCTGCTTTATCCTGGGTACGGGCGTTGAACTCTTTGCAGAATCCCATAATATTGATACCCTTAGAACCCAACGCTGGGCCTACTGGAGGTGAAGGATTCGCAGCGCCACCCTTAATCTGTAATTTGATTAAACCAGCAACTTCTTTAGCCATTTTTGTTAATATTAAAAATTGATTGTTATAAAAGGAAAATAAACTTCCGTAACGAAGATTATCCTTCCTTCTCTACCTGCATAAAACTTAGCTCTAACGGAGTTTTACGTCCAAAGATCTTAACCATCACCTTCAGCTTATGCTTCTCAGCATTTATCTCTTCAATAACGCCACTGAAACCACTGAATGGACCGTCTACTACTTTTACTGTCTCATCTACAACATAGGGAACATCAACTGTACCTTCTATCTCCGTATTTTCGGCAGTACCTAACATCCTATTAATCTCTGATTGAAGGACGGGAGAAGGATTATCTAACCCTCCAAGAAAACCTAAACAATTAGGCATAAAGCGCAGAGTATGCGCTACATCCCCAACCAAGTTAGCCTCAACAAAAATATAGCCCGGGAGAGATATTTTCTCCTTAACTATTCGTTTGCCATTACGCAAAGAAGCATGCTTCTCCATCGGTATAAGAACCTGAGATACATGTGTGCTAAGCAACTCGTTATGTTTCATCTCGGCATCAATATATTCTTTCAACTTTGCCTCTTTTCCACTAACAGCACGAAGCACATACCATTTGTTTCCTGTTTCAGCCATCTCTTGAAGAATTAACGTGGATAAATCGTGCTCATCACGAACTTGAACAGACTGTCCATTCCGAACACTACTAATGCAATGACAAGGGAAGCAGATAATACAATCATTGCACTATGAGTAAGTTCGGCACGTGTTGGCCAAGTAGTTTTATGCACAAGCTCGTCATAACAAGCTTTACAGTAATTTACTATCTTACTAAACATATTATCTTCTAATTAGCACGGGAAGCAGGGCTCGAACCCACGACCCTCGGTTTTGGAGACCGATGCTCTACCAACTGAGCTATTCCCGTATATAAGTCCCCGCTACGTATACATAACGAGGACTTAATATATCCTGAGACTTATTTCGAATTACTTAACGTCAGGGAGAATTGCAGTAATCTGACCTGAACCTACTGTACGACCGCCTTCACGGATAGCGAAACGTAAGCCTTCATTCAAAGCAACCTTATAAATAAGTTCTACTTCAATTTCAACATTATCACCAGGCATTACCATCTCAACACCTTCTGGCAACTTAATTTCACCTGTACAGTCCATTGTACGAAGATAGAACTGAGGACGATACTTATTACCAAATGGAGTATGACGACCACCTTCTTCTTTCTTCAATACATAAATAGAAGCCTTGAAGTGATCATGAGGAGTAATAGCACCCGGATGCACAACTACCATACCACGCTTAACTTCAGCCTTGTCAATACCACGAAGCAACAAACCTACGTTATCACCAGCTTGACCTTCAGCAAGGTTCTTACGGAACATCTCAACACCTGTGATAACTGATTTCTTATCTTCACCAAGACCAAGAAGCTGAACTTCGTCACCTACTTTACAAACACCTGTTTCAATACGACCTGTAGCTACAGTACCACGACCTGTGATTGAGAACACATCCTCAACTGGCATCAAGAATGGTTTATCAACCTCACGCTCTGGTTCTTGAATCCATTCATCAACAGTATCCATCAACTTCATTACAGAGTCAACCCACTTTTCAACACCATTCAATGCACCAAGTGCAGAATCCATCTGAGCAGCACCAGTAACCATGTTCTTTACATAGTCAGCGTGACCCGGGCAGTCTACGTGTGCATAGTGACGTTTTGCTGTTTCATATTCAATATGAGCAGAGTTAATGGTAATACCACGCTCTTTCTCTTCAGGAGCATTGTCAATCTGATCGAAAGACTTAACATCCTCTGAACCGAAGCCCTTCTCATGAAGAACCTTTGAGATTGCAGCAGTAAGAGTTGTCTTACCGTGGTCAACGTGACCGATTGTACCAATGTTTACGTGCGGTTTGGTACGTACGAATTCTTCTTTAGCCATAGCTTTTCTTTTTATTTATATAAATGTATAATCAATAATCTTGTTTTTCCCAGTGTCTATAGAAATAGAAACCGAAAAGAGCTGTAACTGAGAGTTGAACTCAGGACCTCTTCCTTACCAAGGAAGTGCTCTACCACTGAGCTATTACAGCGTCGCAATGAGAGCGGAAAACGGGGCTCAAACCCGCGACCCCCAGCTTGGAAGGCTAGTGCTCTATCAACTGAGCTATTTCCGCAAAAACTCCTTTCGGATGTGGGTGGTGATGGATTCGAACCACCGAAGGCATAGCCAGCAGATTTACAGTCTGCCCCATTTGGCCACTCTGGTAACCACCCTGTTTAAGATATCCTTAGTAGGAGTCTTTTTCAACTTTCCGTTGAGCCTCTTGTCGGATTCGAACCAACGACCCCGAGATTACAAATCACGTGCTCTGGCCAACTGAGCTAAAGAGGCAAATCCATGCAGCCGATACGACTTTACTAGGACGTGTTCTAAAACGGCTGCAAAGATACGATTTATTTTTTAATCACCAAAACTTTTAATCAGTTTTTTCAATGATTGCGGATTTTTTCCTTGAATTTTGTCAACTGCACCTTCATTGAATCTACTGCTTCATCAATTCCTTCCTCAAATGTATCACAGGTCTTTGCAACAAAAAGCTTTTGTCCTGGAACAGAAACCGTAATACTGGCTTCTTTATTGAGGGCGGTGGCAGGTTTGACTACTTTTAACTGCACCTCTACTTTCTGTATATCTTCGTAATTCTTTTCTAACTTGGCGATTTTCTTTTCAATAAACGCCTGTAACTTTTCGGTAGCGTCGAAGTGAATCGACTGAATTTTTAGTTCCATAGTTAACTCCGTTTTTAAGGATTAAGCCCGAGGATGGGCACTATAATATTCGCGTTTAAGCTGCTCAAAAGTTGTATGTGTATAGATTTCTGTCGTTGACAGACTCTCATGACCGAGCAACTTCTTTACACTTTCAATCCCAGCTTTGTTATTAAGCATTGCTGTTGCAAACGTATGTCGCAGCACGTGAGGAGTTCTTTTCTTCAGTGTACAAACCTTTGAAAGATTTTTCTTTACGCCTTCCCTCACTTGACTCGTAGTCACCCGTTGCCCTTTTGCTGTAACAAACAAGGCTTCAGACTGCAGATTCACCTCTTTATCACGACATTTCATGTAATCACGAAGCGTCGCCAAGAGTTCCTCTCCAAAGGGAATCACACGCTGTTTATTCCTCTTTCCCGTCACTTTCAACTGTCGATTCGAAAAATCCACCATGCTATCATCCAGCCCTATCAGTTCAGAAAGTCGGATTCCTGTTTCATAGAAAGTCATGATTATCGTGCGATCACGCACATCTTCAAAACCTTCCGTCCAACTTCCTGCATCGAGCAACCTATCCATTTCATTCTCTTTCAAGAACTGAGGCAAAGGCCTACCTTTCTTTGGTCCCGTGACACCATGTACCGGATCTTTATCAACCAACTTCCTTGCAAGAGCAAAACGATAGAAAGAACGCAACGCACTCAACCTCCGATTGATTGAAGTTGCATTATTCCCTTTATCCATCATGCTCTCCATCCAGTCGCGGATAATATCCGAATCAACCGACTTCCAAGAGTGACAACCTTCTAAGTTCCCATAGAATTCTTCAAAAGCCCGT
>QWCW01002044.1_pt1 | contig 10353 bp, 15 predicted proteins | sample 1972691 | NCBI WGS metagenome assembly QWCW01 (sample SAMN09866698, study PRJNA288562) | Human oral metagenome isolate pre2_saliva, whole genome shotgun sequencing... | reverse complement strand
GTTAGAGAAGTTAAACAAGTTGCTGGTGTAACACCACCACCAAAATTATATATTTTTAATGATTTGGCTGGTGATATTTCAAAACGTGGTATTCGTACTCGTCGTACGGAGGCTCTATATCAAAAAATGTATGAAGCTGGCTACCTAACTTATATTCGTACAGAAGATGATACAATAACAAATGAACAATTTAATGAATTCTATGCTCAATTAGATGATTTACTTGCATTGTTGAACTTACCAGCAGCCGCATTTACCCATCGTGAAAAGCGTTCAACACACGTATCGGATAAGGGTAGTCACGGGGGTATGCGTTCTGGTGAGAAAATTCCTGAAAGTTTAGAGGCTTTAGATGCAGAATTTGGTAAAGGTGCTAGTTTAATTTATAAGACTGTTATTAGTCGAGCTCTAATGATGTTCCTAGAAGATACTGAGTGGGTTAAACATTATTATGAAACTGTAGGTACTGACCCAGTATTTAAAGCTGAAATTAAAATTATTACCAAACAAGGCGTTGTTGACCCTGATGAAGATACGTCTGATATCCAAAAGACATTGCCTGATATTTCAAAAATGGCAACATTGTATCCACATGAAGTTAAATCTGTGAAACCAGCGGCACCTACAGCCTCATGGATTTTACGTGAAATGAAAAAAGATAATATTGGTACTCCTGCTACACAAGTACCTGGTCTTAATAATTTAATTGGTGATGATGCTAAATCTCCAATTATTGATGGTAAAATCTTGTCATTGTCACCAATGGGTCAATTAGGATATTTGTATGGTGTTAATACTCGTATTTCAACAGCTGAAGGTACTAAATTCTTACATGATGTGATTAAGTCTGTTAGTAAAGGTAAAGAAACCGTACAGGGTGCGTTTGATAAATTCAGAGATTTGTTAGAATCGGATATGGATGCTATTAAAAACACACATGTCGACTTAACAACTCTTGGTTTACCAAAAAGCAATAAAAAAGTAGTTGAAGGTGTTTGGCAAGGTCGAAATATTAAATTTAATGGTATCTATGCCGGACATGAATTTAGTGATGATGAAATTGATAAACTTTTAAATGATGAAGAAATCACGTTTGATGGTGAATCGAAAGGCAAAAAACTTAAATTACAAGGTAAACTTGAAGAGCAAGAATATAAAGGTCATAAGTTCATTGGCTTTAAAGGTTCTGTAGTTCGTGAAGGTTACGTTGACTGTATTTGGCAAGGTAAAGAAGCTAAATATAAAGGTGCCTTTATGGATTATGTGTTTACAGATGAAGATAATGCGAAACTTCAAGCTGGTGAAACTATCAGTTTTAAAACACATAAAGATGATAAAGAATATTCGGTATCTGGTAAATTAGCTGTACAAGAATATAAAGGTCGTAAATATCTTGGTTTCAAAGCTGAATTCGAAAACAAGCCTCGTGAAGGTTATATTACAGGAACTTGGCAAGGTAAACAAGTTCAATACAAAGGTTCCTTTATGGACTATGTGTTCACGGATGACGATAATGCGAAACTTCAAGCCGGGGAAACCATTAAATTTAAGACACATAAAGATGATAAAGAATATTCTGTATTTGGTAAATTAGAAATTCAAGATTATCAAGGTCGTAAATATGTTGGGTTTAAACCTCAGTTTGAAAGTACTCCACGTGAGGGTTATGTAACGGGTACATGGCAAGGTAAACAAGTTCAATATAAAGGTTCCTTTATGGACTACGTATTCACGGATGATGATAATGCTAAACTTCAATCAGGTGAAACTATTAAGTTTAAGACACATAAAGATGATAAAGAATATTCTGTATTTGGCAAATTAGAAATTCAAGATTATCAAGGTCGTAAATATGTTGGATTCAAACCTCAATTTGAAAGTAAACCTCGTGAGGGTTATGTAACTGGTACATGGCAAGGTAAACAAGTTCAATATAAAGGTTCCTTTATGGGCCATACATTTACTGATGATGAAAACGAACGTTTGCTAAACGGTGAAAAAATTGTCATTACTGGTACAAGTAAAGGCGGTAAACAAATGGTCATCGGTGGTGGACTTGCTGAGCAAAACTTTAAAGGTCGTAAGTTCGTAGGCTTTAAAGCTGAATTTGATGATAAGCAAGGTAAAAATGATGGTATACTATAATTATCTTTGCACTAAAACTATTGACAACGATTCTAATTTATGATATAATTAAGATGACTAAATAACTAAGGATATATTATGGAAATTATGAATCGTAATACGAAAGTGTTAATAAATCGTCATGATTTATATGAGACTTTCACATTTATAGCGACTATTATATGGTCGATTATTGGATTCTCTATTGTTGGCATATTGAGTTATGTATGCTTTAAATTGAATTTCACATTCACTATAGAATCAATATCTCGTTTTCTATCAGATTCCCCAATTAACACGTATTATTCAGTATTCTTTATATTAGCGTGTGTATTGTTATTGGGTGTGGTTGCAAATATAGGTGTCTTGTGTACCTCTGGAGATATTATAACATTAGCTGAATATCAAAAATTACCATATAAGCCGAAAGCTTATCGTGTTTAAAAAACCCGTAAAAAAAGCCATGCTATGCATGGTTTTATTTGTTGTCTTCAATTTGTTCATTTAACCAATCAAGTTTTTCCTGATTAAATTGAAGAATAACATTAGCGTCTTTAAATTCATCAAATGGCATCTCAACCGTTTGTATTGCTACTTGAATCCCTATGAGATTGTCATTTTCATCAAATGTTCCGCTACCAGACATACCATGATATCCTTTGGCATTTACTAGTGTCAAATCCGTATTTGGTTTGTTCAAGATTGGTACAACATCACCAGTTGATTTATAAAGATGTCCATTTAAATTCTTATTATTCATTGGATAACCAATAGCTGTTAAGGTTTTAGGATTCTTATTAACATTTGGTGTGTAATAAGCTCCGCCCCATTTTGTAACATCAAAGTATTTTGGGAATTTAATAACCGCTATATCGTTATTTTGACCGCCGTTATCATACACCTTAATGGATGCCGTATCCCCAGGGATATGCGTTGTGCGAGTATGCTTATCTGAAATATCATTATCCCAGCCCAGGCCATATTCAATATGGTCTACTTTTTTACCATTATGTGTTACAACATGAGCCGCTGTCACCATAACATTTTTTGAAATAAAAATACCACTACCATAACTATTCATTTTACCTGTTGATGTTGTGTACAGGGTCTTGATAAGTGATACACCTGGATATGTATCAGGAGTCACCTTTACAATATTACTTGTAGGTGTTGTCTTGATATACAATGGCGTATGTGTGATATATGCCGTTGCCAAGTATGAAATTGCTATTGTAGTAATAGTACTAAATATAGTACCGACGAGCCATTTTAAAACTTTAAATGTCTTCACATTTTCACCAAATTAATTTACTTATTATTAGTATAACAGTTTCGTGACTAAAAGTCAAATACTGTTGCATTAATTTCGTTCAATTGTTCAGTGATATTATCAATAGCTACTTTAATATCGGTGGTATTTGTATCACAAAATGTTGATAGTCCGAACAATTTTCCAGATTTTGTGCGAATTGTATGAGCTGGTTCAATGTTTTTATCAACGAGTTCTTGCTCATATTTTTCAATATTTTCAGTTTGAACATGACTATATACAGTAACACGACACTTATCGCCATACAATGTCAAATCATATCGTTTATTTACGTTAGTATTACCTAAAATATGCATGTGATTTTTCTGTTTAAGTTTTGTTGTGCTTACAATATCTTTATCAAGCAAATTAGCCATCAAATCGACTGGAAGTGCATCAAGAGCGGCTTTCATATTGTTAAGTTTTTGCTTCTCTGTATCATTCATTGTTTTGATAACAGTTTTAACTTGCTTGTTAATATTCAAGCCATTTTGATTTTCAAACGCCAAAGCCAAATGAAAATCTGATTCATTAATGGTCATAAAATTCATATAATGACCTAGAATAGTTTCTGCAAATTCATATCGTTGTGATTTCATAAAATTCCCCTTAAAAAAGTGTCAATTGTTCCCAAATAACCGTATCATTTTTAGTAATTCTTACTAGCTTATCTGATACGTTATATGTTGCATACAATACCGCTGAGTCATCATCTGTGACAGTAATATTGTTTTTTGAGATGCCAATATCAAATTCAATTGGCTTATGTGATTCGTAATAAGCTTTATACATATGTAGACCTTTCGATTATAAATAGATTAAGACTGTATTGTTGTACTAATACAATACTCGTGATTAGAAATTAGTTAAAATTATATTATTATACTAATACAATATTATGGATTATAAATAAATTTATATTGTATTATTGTATTAATACAATATTATTTACGACTATTTTCAATTTCTTCAGCTTCAATAATGGCATTGACAACTTCGTCCACGGCTTCTTGTGGTAACCAACTATCAATGTCTAAAATAGATTCATCTAACACATATTCTTTCATAATTTCTCCTCAACTAAGCAAAAATGCTTAGTATTATTTTGCGTCAACCATGTCATCAGTATAAACGTGTGTTACACTACCGTCTTTTTCTGGAATTGTCTCTACAAATTCCCATTTATCACCAACAACATTTGGGGTTTGTTCATCTTCAGCTAGTTGTCGGTCTTCAATTACTTGTACAGTTTCCAATTGCTTCAAGCATTGCTTCACGCGATTGCTTCATTGATTCTGGACTAATAACCCCTTGCATACGTTGTTCGTCCATTTGTTGAGTCAATTGACGAAGTTTTTCAGTATTTGAGACAAGAAGATTTGATGCTGTATCACGTGTGATTTGGTCTGCAATAATTGCTTTTTCAAGAGTCAATGCTGCAATAGTTGTAGCCACACTTGACTTAATAAGTGGTACTGCAATTGCAATCGTTTCATCTAGGTCTGAAATTTTATCAGATACCAATTTACTTGTAATGCGAAGTTGGTCACGTTGTGTGAATGATGCGGCTACCGCTTCATTAAAACTATGAATACGCATTTTAAGACGTTCAGAATAATCAATTAATTGATAAACGTCATGTTGTGCAAATTCATCATGTTCAGCACGTTTTTTCGCTTCTGGGATTTGAACGTCCACTACATCTTTAAGCTCAATTTGAGCGGCTGCAATATATTTCTTCAACTCTTTTGCGGTATCCGCCAACACGGTTCCCAAGTCAATGATAACATCTTCAGCCTTAGTCAAACGGTTTTGTTGAGTGACAAGCGTACCGGCAATATTGTTTGTTTGGGCTGCTAGTGATTGATAATCATTGCGAACATCTGCTAGCGTACGACGTGCTTTGCTGAAAATTTTAGCTAGGAAGTTTTTGTTTTCATTACCAACTTTTTCAAGGTCAAGAAGTTCAAGTTCTGACATTACGGGTGCTAGTGATGCTTCACCGACGTCCATACCTTTAACTTCTTGTAGCAATGTATCGGCTGGTTTTGAAATTGCAGCCAGTGGATTACTACCAAAATGACGCAAATTTTCGGGTGTCAAATTTTGAGCAAGTGAATTGATTTCAGCGATTTCTGCTTCTGTGAATGTATCCATTTGTACTTTGATTTCAGATTTTTCTTCTTTTTTTACAAGTTCTGTTGTTTCCATAGTTACCTCATTTAATTTGTAAGTTAGCAAGTTGTTCCAATGTGTGTTTTACTAGAGCAACAAAATTGTTCGGGTCTGCAACAATAACAGGTGTCTTAAATGTGATTGTTGAAAAGTTATCAACTTCTTCATCATTTACAAATACAGACATTGGTTGTTGTAGATTTGTTGGTTTTAGAATTTCATAAGTTTTTTCAAATGTAACTGTATGACCCAGGCTATTCCAATCAATTTCACCGTCATCAGTAAAATCTAAGCGAATAGATACACCATTTTGGCCATAAAAATGAATAGCATAATATCCATCGAATTCTGCATCCATTAAATCGTCGCTAGAGACTGATAAATCTAATTGTTGTTCAATTTCAGCAATTGTTTGATTTAGTTTTTTAAAATCCATTAGCCCAACTCCATTTCTGACAAGATATTATATGTGTAGACTAGTGCCGGAATAATGATTGCAACAATTGGTGACCAACCTACAACTGTGATAAAGTAAATATAAAGAATAAGTGCTAGTACGTGTTTCATAAAAGTCCTCCAATTATTTCTTAGGTTTTTGTGCTTTCATTGATTTAATATTTTTAATCAATTTTTTAAACATAGGCGATTCTTTTAACGAATACTTTTCTGTGCCTAAGAATTCTGATAATAAACTCATAAGTTTACCTCGACGATTTATTTTTCAAAAATTATTAGGGGTTTGGGGATAAGCGATAGCGTTCCCCATATAGTCTTGTGTATACAAGACGTAAATTGTAAAAAGGGCTTGACAAAGGTGTATATTTATGATATAATAGAGTTATATATAGGGGGTACTTATACATGTACATTCAAGCTAATTTGCCTGAAGATTATGGGGCATTTAAAGCGATTCAGCGTCAAAATTTTCCATTTAACAAAAGTTTTGAGCATTTTATTATTACATTAAGCAATTTACAGGACGCCTTAGGTTATGATATTTACGATACGATTGGTTTTGTCGAATCGAATTTAGTCTTTATTGGTGTTGAACCACGTAAAGATAACACGAAAATGTGTACAAGTTTTAGATTTAAAACGTTTGATTCAACTATTATTAATTTCTATGAGAAATCACCGTTAAATAACAAATTGACCACTATATTGATTTGTCGTTTGATTATTTCATTATCAGAAGTTTACAATACGTCATTAAATAATATGAGTTATTTACTGCGTAAATTACAATCAGAAATTCAAACACCTATTCAATATCCAAATTTACAGCAAACTCAACCAATTCAGTACGCTCATCCTCAACCGGTTGCCGTTGTTCCGCCACAGCTGCAACAATTACCTGTTTCAGAAGTTCCTCAAACTCCTGTTACGAGTGTTACACCGGTTTCAGAGTTTACATCTGTTTCAGAATCATATAGTGAAATTATACCCGTTGAAACCTCTGAAGTCAATAGCACGTCAGAATCAAGTGAATCATTACCACAAATTAAAACAACTAAGAAATTAGTTGAACCACGTAGTACATCCAAACGAGTTTCAGAGTCGAAGAAGACTACGACAGAAGCTCCGTTTGCAAAACCCGTGGCAACATCACCGGATGTTGATGCATTATCTAAACGTGCATCAAAATTAGCTAAGAAAATTGAGGAAACTAAAGCTAAACCTGGTACAAATATCACTACTAACCCATTGTTAGCTGATTTCTTATAATTGAAAGGACTATTTTATGAATTTAAATTTACTGGGTTCACTAACTATTTATAACCCATATTTTATCGTTTTTGTCATCATGGTGACGATTTTACTAGGAATTTTTTATCTAGTTTCGAAACATATACTTGCAAAAATTACAGCAGTTATTTGGTCATTTGTTTTATTCTTTATCTTGATTGTTTCAGCAACCGCACCAAAGAGTTATTCACAGCACCAAACTATTTATGATACAACAAAAGCATTACCAATGGTTGTTGACCAAAAGGATGTACTTGTTGTTGATGGTATTAAATTACCTGTGACTATTACTGGTAAAAATGAAGTTTATGGCTTACCTGTTTCACGCTTAACTGTTCGTCGTGTTGATGCTAAATTGAAAACATCGAATAAAGTTTATAATGCAATACTAAGACATAATATTCATCGTTATGAGATTGTTGAGCCAAATGGCCATATTCTTGCATCGTATGATACTAAATCATCAAAAACAACTGGTGATGAAATGGTTGATACACTTATTGATTCATTTGTATTTCCATTAAATTATTAAAAAACCCGTAAAAAAAGACCAAGAGTTCTCTTGGTTTTTTTAATTGCTTTTGGCATCTTCAAGACCGTCTTTGTATCCGGTCATATATTTAGCTGATTTTGATTTACTCAGTTCAGATGAGTTATCTTTTTTAGACTGTCCGTCTTTAAATCCAGCTTTGTATCCAGCTAAATAATCTTTATTCTTCATATTTTCATCATAAGTGCTGGAATTATAGCGATGATGATTACGAGTTGTGATAAAGAGCCAGAACCATGGATTTGAGATGATTGATTGACGACGATATGAATGATATTCATTTCGTGCATTATTTTTTTGGAAAATATCACGAGCTGCTGATTTGCTAACCTTTTCATCTTGTTGAGCAAATTTTTTCATAGTTTTATCGTCAACTTTAGAACCTTTTTTATAAGTTGATGATTCATCTTTCGACAATTTAGGTGCTTTAGATTCAGATTTTGAACCTTTTGAATTAGATTTTGAACCTGATTTATGACCACTAATGTGGCCATCATGACCGCTACCGTGCCCCGCGTGTCCACCAATGTGACTACCATGTCCACCATGTCCACCACCGATATGACTGCCGTGACCACCAACGTGGCCTGCATGTCCGCCAGCGTGACCAGCGTGTCCACCTCGTGTCTGGATGATTTGTGGTGTTCCAATTTCATCAGCATTTACTGATGCTACAGATGTTGATACAGCCATAGATAATACCATTGCTGCTGAAATTGCAAAAATCTTTTTCATATTTACCTCGAATTATTTTTATACCAAATGGACCTTGTGAGGTTCGAACTCACAGCCGTCCGGTTATGAGCCGGGTGCTCTGACCAATTGAGCTAAAGGTCCTTATTTAAAAACAGAAACGGTATTGTCATCCTATTACCTTTTTAGAGCCAGACCACTGTCACCTTATGTTATTATATTAAGCCAAATACTATATAACAATCATAAGTCTTTTGGGGGAATCGAATCCCCACTCTATCTGTTTGACAACTGCTGATTATGCCCGCCCTACATAAATCGTGTGATAGCCTCTATGCTACCACGTCTGCAACAGATACGCTGTTACGCGACATTTTTACGGATTTTTTAATGAGCTGATTCTGCTCAATTATAGCATTAGTAATGCTGCTGATAATCCGAATGTGCAAATTGCACAGAATCCAACATATGCAAAAGCTATTTGAACTTTACTATTATCTTTTAGCCAATAGGTCATTAAAATTGCAGCGCCGGATGTTACTAATGATATAATACAGATTAAAATTAAAATAAGCATTTTTATGGTACCAATTCTATTATATCACATTTCATCTTCGTTGTCAAGCTTTGTGAGAATGACAATTCGTTTAGTTGGACATGGCATTTCATTAAAGTCCCAATACTTTTGAAGATGTGGTAAATAGGTCTCATCTGTTTCTGTATATTCAGACTCAATTTGATAACCTAATGGTTGAATAAGCCATTTTCCAATTTCATTTGTGACATTATAAGTTTCTTTTGATTCACGTTGTAGTGATTTTAGTCCCCAAACTGAATGGAAAACTAATTCATAAATGTCATGAACATAACCTTTGTATTCAAGTCCATTTACTGTCATTTTACCCACAATAGAATTTTTTGATAAAGTATCTAACCAAATATTAATTTCAGAAGCAGCGTCTTCAGATGCCGCTGAAATTGTATATTTAGCCATTGTTGATGGCTCAGGTGCACCCCAATCACGAATGATTAGTTTCCCTGTTGGTTTTGACGCTTTATCAACGTATTGAAGTGTTTTGGTGCGTTCTTGACGTGATAAGTAACTGATGATTTCATGGAAAACACTTGACATAAAGATAATGTCAAATTCATTTTCAACATTTTGTAAATCAGCTAAAACATCAACGCCCATATTAGCTAATTCAGTTTGTACTGTTTGTGAAATATCATAGGCTACATATTTTGCACCTGTCGATTCCACATCGGCAATGAATTCAGGTGAAATACCTGAGCCAAAATCAAGAACTTTCATACCTGGTTTTAGATATCCAGCAATAACTTCAAATTTTGATTTTGCCGTTTGATTCATACGCTGAATATACGTATCTTTAGCTGATGTATAATTTTCCATAATTCGTCCTTTTCATTGAATTTCAAAAATTATTATGGGCATGGGAAATCCCATTTTAAAAATTTGTGTATACAAATTTTTGTTCACTTTTCATAAATCAATTTTAAGAAATTAACTTATGAAAAACGAACAATTATTCGTTTTCGATAATGACTGTATATGAATAAAATCGCTTTTGTTCATATTCATGTACAGCTTTTTCAAGGGCTTCAATTTGAAAATTTGTACCTAATTCATCGTTGATAATATCTAATAACATGAAAGGGCTTACTGTCATACGATAATCAGGAATATTTGAATAGTGAAATTTTTTAACGATTGTGAGCATTTTGTTTTTCCCGAACA
>QWCW01000842.1_pt1 | contig 10370 bp, 9 predicted proteins | sample 1972691 | NCBI WGS metagenome assembly QWCW01 (sample SAMN09866698, study PRJNA288562) | Human oral metagenome isolate pre2_saliva, whole genome shotgun sequencing... | reverse complement strand
AGTAGCGGGCAATCAGCACAAGGGTTGCAACGAGTGCGAGAAGTTCACGGTAGTCGCCGGAACGGTCAGCGGCGAAAGTGTTAGCAACAACGCGGGCGAGCATGCGCGCGGCAATGTTCTCGAGGATGTACTCGTCGTAGGCGTTATCGCCGGGCCAGTTTGCGGGGTCGGGAAGGTAGGTTTCGTCCAGGTATCGCAGCACGGGTTCGAGGGGCGCGGGAGCATCCGCCGCGAGTTCGGGGCAGCACTGCTCAACCCAGCTGTTCACGGTAGCCTCGTCAGCGATACCGGTAGCCTCAGCGAGCTGGACGCGCGAGAGGCTGTACGGTGCAACGAGTGCGGCGAGGTCGTCGCCCGCGCCGTTGGAACGGTAGGTGGGCTGGTAGTTGGGGTCGGGAAGAGTTCCGGGGAGGTGGGTGGCTGCCATGGTAGCTCCTTCGCTGAGGTTCGGGGTGAATTGGGCTGTATGGTGTGCGATGCTCGGGACCGCCTGAGGGGTCGGCACTTTTTCTCGCTACGCATCTTCTAGTTTCAGAATATCCCAGAGCCCCGCATCGTGTGCTGCCCGTCGTCATTACCCGCCTATTAACCGCGAAAAGCCACATGTGTTTCGAAAAGCAACATGTTTGGTGGCTTTTCGAAACACATGTGGCTTTTGGAGGCTGCTAAGAAGCACCCGCCCGCAGGAATTCAAAGAATATATTCCCCCAACCCCGCACCCAGCCCGACAAATTTTCGCTTACCCCGGGGTAAACCAAAAAATCTCAGCAGCCCTAAACCCTAACCCTATCGTGGAGATACAAGGTCACTGCACGGCCACCAACCCATCTGCCCCGGTGCAGGCCCGCACGGGCCGGGGCAGATTCCTCCCAATAGGAGAAAAACTCATGGAGTTTATCAACAAGCTCGCACCGATCGTCATCCCCCTGCTCACCGCAATCGCGGGGCTCTTCACCGCTTGGTTCAAGACCCGGGCAGCCCGCGCCGAAGCCAAGAAGGCTGAGGCGAGCGCCAACACCGGGGGTATCACGCAGAAGCTCAGCGTCGGCACCATCAACGGCAATGGCAACCGCGTGCACAACACCCACCAGCAGGTAGGCAACGGCTCCGCAGCCATTAGCGGCGACGGTAACCGCACCACCATCGACAACAGCCAGCACACGCACAACCATGCACCTTCCAAGAAGGGTCAGGAAAGCGATGACGATACCTGGGGCAATATCGCGATTGCTTTTGGTGGCGGCCTCCTTATCATGGGCGCGTTCCTCATCAGCTGGCCCACTATCAGCTGGACCCTCGTAGCCTACTGGGTTACCTGTCTCGCACTCATCGGTTGGCAGGTAAAGCTGCTTAATGCCAAGAGCACTAGCTCCTCTGCACACGCCATTCTGAATGTGCTCTACCCTGCTTCCCTGCTGGCGATTGTTGGTGGCACTTGGTTCACTCTTATCGGGGCGGGTAAGTACAACATGGCGACCATCTACACCACCATCAGCGGACACTACGAGTCTCACCCTCAGGGTGGTATGGCTATGCGTTTCATTGAGGCAGTTACTGCGTCATACGGTGCTGCAGGCTTCACCCTGATCATGCTCAACCTGCTTACTGTCGTCTTCATGGCTGCGGCTTTGCTCCAGTGCTTCAAGTACTCGGTTAAGGCTCTGAACGCACTCTATCGCGGCAATCTCATTCGCCCTTCTGTTCAGGAGGCAAGCATGAGCTTCTTCCTTGCTGTTGTGAGCCTGGTAGCATGCCAGCCCGCGCTTGCTGAACATCTGATTGCACAGATCAACAAGTAGCATCCAGTAACTAGATGCTGGGCCGTATTCACTCAACTTATCCACACCCCTCTCGTCGAGAAGCCACATGTGTTTCGAGAAGCCACGTTTTTGGTGGCTTTTCGAAACACATGTGGCTTTTCGGCGTAATAACTAAACGTAACACTTGAACATAAATACTCTCATTTGATGCAATTAAAGCATGTTTACCAGAGAAGAACTATCAATGATGATACGCACCCGCACCGAACTCATCACCTCAGCCACCCACACGCGAATCACCCTGAGCCACGCCCTCAACCGCGGCGAACTCACCCGCGTCTCAAAAGGGCACCTTCTCCCCACCCAAACCTGGAACAACCTACACCCCAACGACCAGCACTACGTGTGCATCCTCGCGCACCTCAACGAATACCCCGCCAACATCCTCGCCGCTCAAAGCGCAGCCGTCGCCTGGGGCGTCTCCTCCCTCAGCCCACCACGTCACGTTCAAGTACGAGGAGCCGGAGGCGGCCGCAGAGAAAACATCCAGCGCATCCAAGACACCCTCACCGCGGACAGCCCCATCGTGTACACGCCCGAAGGGATTCCCACCGTCACACCACTAACAGCTATCACCACCTGCGTGAAAACGCTTCCCTTTCGCGACGGGCTCGTTCTGGCCGAAAGCGCCCTTCAACGCTTCGCGCGGGAACCGGATATGCTCACCTACGAGGAGCTCAAGAAAGAGCTCTCATCTGCATCTGGCCGCGGGTGCCGAACCGCCCGCCTCGTCGGACATGAGCTCAGCCCACACTCAGAATCCGTTGCTGAAACCTGCATGCGGTTACTTCTCGATGACCAAGGAATCCGATACAAGCAGCAAGAAACCATCATCTGCGAAGGTCATGCCTATCGAGTGGACTTTCTGCTACACACCACTAGCCTCCACGGCAGGCCTGTCATTCTGGAGGTAGACGGCAACGTCAAATACAACGCCAAAGAGGACCTGGTTCGGGAGAAGACTCGACAGGATCGGTTGCTCCACGCGGGGTATGCTGTCGTCCGTGTTTCTGCTAAGGATGCTATTTACCGTCCGAGGCGGGCCTTGCAGGTGCTGCGTACTGCTGGAGTGCCCCAAACTTAACCGCGAGAAGCCACATGTGTTTCGAAAAGCCACTAAAAATGTGGCTTTTCGAAACACATGTGGCTTCTCAGCGAATAGAGAGGCGACTAGCTTGCCCACAAACCACTCGATATCAGGTGAGTCACCAAATAGAGAGCGATACTCACCATGAAAAGACGCTCCGCACTTTCCAACTTTGATCCAACAATCACAGCACGACCTCCCAGCGCACTACCGGCAAGGAAAACAGAGTGCAACAGAACTTCCGGAACAAGCATTCCCCACACAAGGAACAGCACAGTATACACAGCCAGAGTAACCAACCCCGGAACACCGTATGCACCCATAACACCGTTCACAAAGTCCACGTCAGTCGAACCCGCCGAGAGCCCCGCCTGGATCAGATTAGCCATCGACCAATGTTCGCTCATCTGCAGGCCATTCGACAGCGTAGAGCTGAGAGCCGTACCGGACGAAGTCACATACATCAGACCAAGTAAGGCGTTGGGCTTCATCTTCTTACCCTTAGCCCGTGCACGCTTGGAACAACGCACCATTGCAGTCAAACCCAGCAGTAGTACCGCGAATACCGAAATGTCAGCAACCCACACCAAAGCCTCTACCGAAGAGCTTTGCTGTAGCATGACCACCCACATCGCCGCGGCCACAAATCCGCCCATCACGAGGTTGATGATAATATCCGGACCGCCCAAAATGGAGGAACTTAAGATACGGTCTTCGTCGTCCGATTCTCGCGTGTACTCCTCGCCCTTCGTCGTGGCTCGCAGATAACGAATCGATGTGGTTACACCACCCACGGCTGATATTGCAGCCCTCACGAAGAAGATAATTACGCTCACCAACAGCAGGACCAACGTTGCTGAGTTCAACCATTGTGACAAGTTCATATCATGCCTTTCTTCTGGGTGGCCTTGTAATGCAGTGACCACCCATCCAATATGTCCCCTTCAGACTATTCCTGATGTGGGGGCCGACCCCTTGTTCGCAATTTACCCCGGGGTAAATCAGGCTATGTTCTTTCCTTTCAGATAAGCGAAAAGCCACATGTGTTTCGAAAAGCCACGTCTTTGGTGGCTTCTCGAAACACATGTGGCTTCTCGGCGGAATATGAGGATGTTAGTCCAGCAGCGCGTCCACGAATGCTTCCGGGTCGAACGGCGCCAGGTCGTCCGGACCTTCACCCAGGCCGATGAGCTTGACGGGAACGCCGAGCTCCTCCTGGATAGCGACCACGATACCGCCCTTCGCGGTGCCGTCGAGCTTAGTCAGCACGATACCGGTGACGTCCACGATATCGCCGAAGACCTTCGCCTGAACCATACCGTTCTGGCCGGTGGTCGCGTCAATCACGAGCAGAACCTCGGTGACCGGCGCTTCCTTCTCAATCACGCGCTTGATCTTGCCGAGCTGGTCCATCAGACCGGACTTGTTCTGCAGGCGGCCCGCAGTGTCCACGAGCACGGTGTCGACGCCCTGCTCCTTGCCAGCCTTCACAGCGTCAAACGCGACGGATGCGGGGTCGGCGCCTTCCTTCTCGGAACGCACGGTCTTCACGCCCACGCGGTCACCCCAGGTGGTCAGCTGCTCAGAGGCGGCCGCACGGAACGTATCCGCGGCGCCCAGGAGCAGGGTCTGACCGTCAGCGACCATCACACGGGCAATCTTACCGACGGTCGTAGTCTTACCCACGCCGTTCACGCCAACAACCAGCACCACGCCGGGGTTACCGTCACTGCCGGCAGTCTTCAGTTCACGGTCCATGTCGGGGCGAACAATCTTCACGAGCTCCTCGCGGAGCATCTTCTTCACCGCAGCGGGGTTGCTCGTACCCTCAACGCGCACGCGCTGCTGCAGCGCCTCCACCAGGCGGGTAGTCGGCTCAGAACCCAGGTCGGCAAGCAGCAGGGTTTCCTCGACCTCGTCCCAGACGTCCTGGTCGATGCGGTCGCGAGAAAGCAGAGCCAGCAGACCCTTGCCGAGCATGTTGTTGGAGCGTGCCAGGCGGGCACGCAGACGCACCAGGCGACCCGCAGACGGGTCAGGCATATCAAGTTCAATAGCGCGAGGTGCCGAGCTTTCGGGTTCTTCCGCCGAACCGCCGGAGGCCTTAGCCGCCTCCTGGCGCAAAGACTGCAGGTCCGCGGTCTTCTTGGGTCGGCGCAGAACGGCGAAAAGTATACCGGCGATAACCAGTACACCCAGCACAATCGCGCAAATCATCATCATCGTTTCATTCACACTACTAGCTTACCGGTTTGGGCGGTTTGGCTGGTCGAGGTGACGCGCATGCCCGGCTGTCGGCGGAGTAGACTGGACACTGTTAAGTTTTTTAGCCGAACACATGGTTGGCGGTTGCGGGTGGGGCCCGCGGCTGCCGCACGGCACCGCACGATTTCGAGGATGAACATGAGGAACCCTGCCAAAACACCGCCTGTTTTTGACCCGCGCACGATTGACCCGAACCGTGTGCCGACCGGCTTGAAGGTTCTGATTGCTGCCTCGTTCATGATTGCGGTGGGTTTTGGTTTGGTGGCGCCGGTGCTGCCGAACTATGCGCAAAACTTTAACGCGACGGTCACGATGGCGACGATGGCGGTTTCTGCGTTGGCGATTACGCGCCTGATTTTCGCGCCGTCGGCGGGTCAGATGATTACCCGATGGGGTGAGCGTCCGGTGTACACGATTGGCATGCTGATTGTGTCGGTGACGTCGTTCATGATTGCGTTTGCCTGGGATTATTGGGTTCTGCTGGGTTCGCGTGCGGTGGCGGGTATCGGCTCGGTCATGTTCACGGTCTCTGCGATGGGTCTGCTGGTACGCCTGTCCCCGGCGCATATGCGCGGCCGTATTTCGGGTTATTATGCGACGGCGTTCCTGCTGGGTAACCTGCTGGGCCCGGTGATTGCGAGCGCGCTGGCGCCGTTTGGTATGCGTGCGCCGTTCATTGTGTATGGTTTTTCGCTGCTGGCGGCGGGCCTGATTGTGTGGTTCTTGATGCCGTCGCAGGCGGCGCTGGAGGCGGAGCGCGACGCGATTATGGAGGCGGCGGCACTGGCTGAGGGTAAGGGCACCGGGGTGCTGCCGTCGGCGGCGGACTCCCCCACCCAGGCTGGCGCATCCGGTAAGGGCGCTAAGCCTGCTGCATCCGGCGGCGCTGCGGGTAAGAGCGACCTGCCTGCGATGACGGTTCGTGACGCGTTGAAGTTTACGAATTACCGTTCTGCGCTGGTTTCGAATTGGGCGATTGGCTGGTCGGTGTTTGGTGTACAGTCGTCGATTATTCCGTTGGCGGCGGCGTATTTGGCGACGGGCGGCGACATGTCGAATTCGGTGGCGGGTACCCTGTTGGCTTCGTTGGCAATGGCGACGAACTCGTTTGGTAATGCGTTGACGCAGACGTTCTCGGGTCGTTTTTCGGATCGTTTTGGTCGCCGTGTGATGGCGTTTTCGGGTCTGCTGTTGGCGGGTTCTGCGGTGACGTTTATGGGTTTCGCGCCGGTGGCGTGGGTGTTTGTGTCGTTGACGGCATGTCTGGGTATTGGTGCGGCGTTTATGGGTCCGTCGATTCAGGCTGCGGTGTCTGATGTGATTGGTACTCGCCGCAGTGGTGGCCAGGTGTTGGCGGTGTATCAGATGTGTAGCGATTTCGGTATGATTCTGGGCCCGCTGGTGGCTGGCATGATTGCGGATGCGTGGGGCTTTGTTCCGGCGTTCATTATGAGTGGTTTGTTGTTGGTGGCGGCGGCGTTCACGTGGGCGCCGTTCCGCAAGGCGCACTGGCCGAAGGATATTGCGGACGCGGACTATACGGGCCGCTAAGCACTCTATAACATGTGAAAAGCTGGTGTCCGGTTCCTGTTGCGTGACAGGAACCGGGCACCGGCTTTATGTGTATGAGAGGTGGGCTGGCAGCAACGCCCCGACCCCAGACTAGCCCCATATACCCCAGGCTGAGGCAAGCTAACCGGAGAAGGAAACCACGTACCAAGCCACCTATATTCCCTACCTCAAGGGATTGGCGCGTTACCTCCGAATCCCAACCACAGACCAACCCCCTATATCCTCTACCCGAGGGATAGGCGACCTAGAGGGCGTACCGGACACGCGAAGCGGGGGCTCCGTCCTCGAAGCGCCCCCAGGCGCTGAAGAGGGGGCACTCCCCCGCGAGTGTGAACCGGTACAACCTCTCCCAAAACAACTAACCCACAGGCTATCGGGTCACAGGCACCTTGGAGAATTCACGCACGGTACCTTCGGGGTCGCCGGAGCGTACCAGTGCTTCACCGATGAGTACCGCATCGGCACCGGCACCGGCGTAGGCGCGTACGTCTTCGATGCTGGCGACACCGGATTCGGCGACCTTGATGACGGAGGTGGGCAGGTGCGCCGCGAGGGATGCGTAGTGCTCGTTGTTGACTTCGAGGGTCTTGAGGTTGCGCACGTTGATGCCGACGATTTTGGCGCCGATGCGCTGGGCGACTTCGATTTCTTCGGGGGTGTGGGTTTCAACGAGGGCGTTCATGCCGAGCGATTCGGTGAGTTCAAGGAACTCGCGCAGGGTCTGCTCGTCAAGTGCCGCGACAATCAGCAGAACCAGGTCGGCGCCGTGTGCGCGTGCCTCCCAAATCTGGTATTCGTCGACGGTGAAGTCCTTGCGGAGTACGGGGATGTTCACGGCGGCGCGGACTGCATCGAGATCGGCGAGGGAGCCGTTGAAGCGGCGCTGCTCGGTAAGCACGGAAATTGCTGCGGCGCCACCTGCCTCGTAGCGTGCGGCGAGCGCGGCGGGGTCGGGGATTTCGCCGAGCGCACCCTTGGAGGGTGAGGAGCGCTTCACCTCGGAGATAATGCGTGCGGTCGTGCCGTTGCCGCCGCCGGGTACTTCACCGCGTAGGGAGGCAAGCGCGTCACGGGCGGGGGCGGCTGCGAGGGCGCGCTTCTTCATTTCTTCGAGGGAAACCTGCTGTACGCGGGCGGCGAGGTCTTCGCGGACGCCGACAATGATCTCGTCGAGAACGGTGCTCATGGTGTCTCCTTGGGTTACTTGGTGGCGTTGACGGCTGCGTCTGCGTCCAGGGGTGCCAGGCCGGAGGCGGTCAGCACGGCGCGCAACGGGGCGGCGGACTTGTTGACGGTTTCGAGGGTTTCGGAGTCCGGGTTGGAGTCCATGACGAGGCCCGCACCTGCCTGTACGTAGGCGGTGCCTTCCTTGAGTACGGCGGTGCGGATGGCGATTGCCATGTCCATGTTGCCGGCGAAGTCGAAGTAGCCACATACGCCGCCGTAGACGCCGCGGCGGGTGGGTTCGTATTCGTCGATGAGCTGCATGGCGCGCGGCTTGGGGGCACCGGAGAGGGTGCCTGCCGGGAAGGCGACGCGCAGCACGTCGTAGGCGCTGAACTGGGGGTCAAGTTCGGCGCTGACGGCGGAGGAAATGTGCATGATGTGGCTGAAACGCTCAATAATCATGAACTGGTCGACGGACACGGTGCCGGGCTTGGCGATGCGCGAGAGGTCGTTGCGTGCCAGGTCGACGAGCATGAGGTGTTCGGAGCGTTCCTTCTGGTCGGCGAGCAGTTCCTCGGCGAGTGCGAGGTCTTCTTCGCGGGTTGCGCCGCGCGGGCGGGAACCGGCGATGGGGTGGGTGCTGGCGATGCCGTCCTTGAGGGTGACGAGCGCCTCCGGGGAGGAGCCGACGATGTGGAAGGGGGTGCCGTTGCTGTCTTCAAAGTTGAAGAGGTACATGTACGGCGAGGGGTTGGACTGGCGCAGTACACGGTACACGTCGAGTGCCTTGGCGTTGGTTTCGGCTTCGAATCGGCGTGAGAGCACGATCTGGAAGACGTCGCCGTCGATGATGTTCTTCTTGGAGCGGTCGATGGCGTCCTTGAAGCCCTGTTCGCTCCAGGTGAGGGTGACGTCTTCGCGGACCTTACGGTCAACGTCTGCCACGCCGGAGAGAGTGGAGGTGGTTGCGGTGGCGCCGCGCTGTAGGCGGCGGAGCATGCTGTGCAGGCGCGCGACGGCATCCTCGTAGGCGCCGTCAACGTTTTCGCTGGTGCCGTTGAAGTTGATGGCGTTGGCGACGAGCAGGACGGTGCCGTCCTTGTTGTCGTGAATTGCCATGTCGGAGACCATGTTGAGCGCGAATTCGGGCAGGTTCACGTCATCGGCGGGCGGGAACGGCAGGTGCTCCCAGTGGCGCACGACGTCCCAGCCGAGGTAGCCAACCAGGCCGGAGGTGAGCGGCGGCAGGGTCGGGTCGGGTTCGGTGTAGAGCATCTGCAGGGTCTTTGCGATGGCTTCTACGGGGTCGCCGTCGACGGGTGCGCCGGCGGGGGTGCGGCCCTGCCAGTGGACTGCGCCGTCAACGGTGGTGAGGGTGGAGCGGGAGGACGCGCCGATGAAGGAGTAGCCCGATGGGGGTGAGTGAGTCGGCGAGGATTTTGATGTGTACGGGAATGACGCGGGTGCCGGCTGCGCGGGCGCGGAATTCTTCGAGGCTGGGGGTGATGGTGCCCAAATCCTGCATTGCTGTACTCCTTGGTGTTGGGTTGGGAGCGCGTCGGTGCGCTATCACCTGAGCGCGCTGTGGCGCTGCGGCTCAGCATACTGAGGCTCTAGTGCCGCGCGTTGTTTCAGTTTAACCGGTGCTGCGGCCCAGTTCCACGGTGAAGATCATTTAGTTCTCTTCGTGAAACTGAGCCGCGTACCGTTCAGCCGTGTTAGTTGCTGAACTGCTTGAGGGTTGCTGCGGTCTGCAGTGCCGCTGCGGTTGCCTCGTAGCCCTTGTCTTCGTTGGAGCCTTCCAGGCCTGCACGGTCGAGTGCCTGCTGCTCGTTGTCGCAGGTGAGCACGCCGAAGCCGATGGGGCGGCCGGTCAGCACGGACACGTCGGTCAGGCCGTTGGTTGCGCCCTGGCAGACGTAGTCGAAGTGGGGGGTGCCGCCACGGATAACCACGCCGAGCGCGACGATTGCGTCGAACTTCTCAGCGAGGCGGGTTGCTGCGACGGGCAGCTCGAAGGTGCCGGGAACGCGCACGAGGGTCGGCTCGATGCCTGCATCGCGTGCTGCACGCTGTGCACCGTCGATGAGGCCGTCCATGACCTGGGTGTGCCAGCTTGCCGCTACGATTGCGAGCTTGAAGCCCTTGTAGTCTTCGGGGTTGAGGGTGGTGTCTGCTGCGCCTACGCCGCTCATTGTGTTCTCCTTGTGGGGTTCTGGGTTTGTGAAAAGTTTAGTTTGCAGGGGTGCCGCTACGCGCTTTTGAGCACGTGGCGCATGCGCTCACGCTTGGTCTGCAGGTAGTGAGCGTTCTCAACTCGGGCGGGAATTTCATCCGGGATGAGTTCGGCGACCTGCAGACCGAGGCTTTCGAGCGCCTCCTGCTTGGCGGGGTTGTTGGTCACGAGCCTCAGCTCGTTCACACCGAGTTCCTGCAGGATCAGTGCCGCCTGCGAGTAG
>QWCW01001213.1_pt1 | contig 10391 bp, 9 predicted proteins | sample 1972691 | NCBI WGS metagenome assembly QWCW01 (sample SAMN09866698, study PRJNA288562) | Human oral metagenome isolate pre2_saliva, whole genome shotgun sequencing... | reverse complement strand
GACGGATTTTTATGTTCACCTGAACATAGCAAGGTATGTTTTCAGCCGCTCAAAATATTTTGAGCATCCCGGAAAACGCCTTGCCCTTGCAGGGGGCGGGCTTTCCCTCCGAAGTCGGAAAGCCTTTCAGAACTGCGGTGCTGTGATCCGAAGCGGCGGCTTATGCCGTCAATCCGCTAAATCCAAAGTAATATGAAAGAGAAAAGGAAAAGCAAAGCAGGGAGAAATCCCAAACTTGATCCGGCGGTGTACCGTTACACCGTCCGTTTCAACGAGGAGGAACACAATCGTTTCCTCGCCATGTTCGGAAAATCGGGTGTCTATGCACGGTCGGTTTTCCTCAAAGCGCACTTCTTCGGACAGCCGTTCAAGGTGCTGAAGGTGGACAAGACGCTGGTGGACTATTACACCAAGCTATCGGATTTTCATGCGCAGTTCCGCGCCGTGGGTACGAATTACAACCAAGTCGTGAAGGAACTGAGGCTGCATTTTTCAGAGAAAAAGGCGATGGCGTTGCTCTACAAATTAGAGCAACACACCGTCGAACTCGTGAAACTGAGCCGCCGGATTGTGGAACTTTCAAGGGAAATGGAGGCGAAATGGTCGCAAAAATCAGTGTAGGAAACTCGTTGTACGGCGCGATTGCCTATAACGGGGAGAAGATTAACGAGGCGCAGGGGCGGTTGCTTACGACCAACCGCATCTACAATGACGGTTCGGGAAAGGTGGACATCAACAAGGCGATGGAGGGTTTTCTCACCTTCATGCCGCCACAGATGAAGGTGGAGAAGCCGGTGGTGCATATTTCGCTCAACCCACATCCGGAGGATGTGTTGACCGATGCGGAATTGCAGGATATAGCCCGCGAGTATCTGGAAAAACTCGGTTTCGGCAACCAGCCTTATCTTGTTTTCAAGCACGAGGACATCGACCGCCACCACCTGCACATCGTGACGGTGCGGGTGGACGATAACGGGAAATGTATCAGCGACAAGAACAACTACTATCGTAGCAAACAAATCACCCGTGAGCTGGAGAAGAAATACGGGCTGCACGGCGCGGAGCGCAGGAACCGCCGGCTTGACACGCCGCTAAGCAAGGTGGACGCATCGGCAGGTGATGTGAAGAAGCAGGTGGCTGGCACTGTGAAGGCTCTGAACGGGCAGTACCGTTTTCAGACGATGGGCGAATACCGTGCGCTCCTTTCCTTATATAATATGACGGTGGAGGAAGCGAGAGGCAACGTGCGCGGACGGGAGTATCACGGGCTGGTTTATTCCGTCACGGACGACAAGGGTAACAAGGTGGGCAACCCGTTCAAGTCCTCGCTTTTCGGGAAGTCCGCAGGTTATGAAGCCGTACAGAGAAAATTTATCCGTTCCAAATCAGAGATTAAGGACAGGAAGCTCGCCGACATGACGAAACGCACCGTTCTTTCCGTGCTGCAAGGCACTTATGACAAGGACAAATTTGTATCCCAACTCAAAGAGAAGGGCATCGACACCGTACTGCGCTACACGGATGAAGGGCGTATCTATGGAGCGACGTTTATCGACCACCGCACAGGATGTGTACTGAACGGCTCTCGCATGGGCAAGGAGCTTTCGGCGAATGCCTTGCAGGAACACTTCACCCTGCCATACGCCGGACAACCGCCGATACCGTTATCCATCCCTATGGATGCTGCGGACAAGGCATACGGACAGACCGCATACGACCGTGAAGACGTATCGGGCGGAATGGGCTTGCTCACTCCCGAAGGTCCGGCGGTAGATGCTGAGGAAAAGGCTTTCATCCGGGCGATGAAGCGCAAAAAGAAGAAAAAGCGCAAGGGCTTGGGTTTGTAATCGGAGTATCAACAATTAAAAAATCAATGTATGTCACAACAAGAAGACGATTTGAGGGCATTGGCGAAAATCATGGATTTTCTGCGTGCCGTGAGTATTATTTTAGTGGTTATGAACGTGTACTGGTTCTGTTACGAAGTCATCCGGCTGTGGGGCGTGAACATCGGTGTGGTGGACAGAATCCTTCTGAACTTCGACCGCACGGCGGGGCTGTTCCATTCCATACTGTACACAAAGCTGTTTGCCGTCCTGCTGCTTGCCCTGTCCTGTCTGGGTACAAAGGGGGTCAAGGGAGAGAAAATCACTTGGGGAAGAATATGGACGGCACTCGCCGCCGGGTCCGTGCTGTTTTTCCTAAACTGGTGGATACTGGCTCTGCCGCTTCCGATTGAGGCGGTGATGGGGCTGTATGTCCTTACCATCGGTACGGGCTATGTCTGCCTGTTGATGGGAGGTCTGTGGATGAGCCGTCTGTTGAAACACAATTTGATGGAGGATGTTTTCAACAACGAGAACGAGAGTTTCATGCAGGAAACAAGACTCATCGAAAGCGAGTATTCGGTCAATTTGCCGACACGCTTCTATTACAAAAAGCGTTGGAACAACGGTTGGATCAATGTGGTGAATCCCTTCCGTGCGTCCATCGTGTTGGGTACGCCGGGCAGCGGCAAGTCATACGCCGTGGTAAACAATTTTATCAAGCAACAGATTGAAAAGGGCTTCTTGATGTACGTGTATGACTTCAAATTCAGCGACTTGTCCACCATTGCCTACAATCATCTGCTGAACCACCCTGACGGCTACAAGGTGAAGCCGAAGTTCTATGTGATCAACTTCGACGACCCGCGACGCTCTCATCGGTGCAATCCCATTCACCCGGATTTTATGGAAGATATTACGGACGCCTACGAGAGTGCCTATACAATAATGCTCAACCTCAATAAAACGTGGGTGCAAAAGCAGGGTGACTTCTTTGTGGAATCACCTATCATTTTGTTCGCCAGTATTATATGGTATCTTAAAATCTATCAGAACGGGAAATATTGCACGTTTCCCCATGCCATCGAATTTTTGAACCGCCGCTACGAGGATATTTTTCCGATACTGACTTCCTATCCCGAACTGGAGAACTACCTTTCCCCGTTCATGGATGCGTGGCTCGGAGGGGCTGCGGAGCAGCTCATGGGGCAGATAGCGTCGGCAAAAATTCCGCTTTCGAGGATGATTTCACCGCAGCTCTATTGGGTGATGTCGGACAGCGAGTTTACGCTGGACATCAACAATCCCGAAGAGCCGAAAATCCTATGCGTGGGCAACAATCCCGACCGTCAGAATATCTACGGGGCGGCTCTCGGATTGTATAACTCCCGCATCGTGAAGCTCATCAATAAGAAGGGGATGCTGAAGTCGTCGGTCATCATAGACGAGCTGCCGACGATATATTTCAAAGGGTTGGACAATCTTATAGCTACCGCCCGAAGCAACAAGGTTGCCGTGTGTCTGGGATTTCAGGATTTCAGCCAGCTGGTGCGCGACTACGGTGATAAGGAGGCGAAAGTGGTGATGAATACGGTCGGTAACATTTTCTCCGGGCAGGTGGTAGGTGAAACGGCAAAGACACTATCGGAACGATTCGGTAAGGTGTTGCAGAAACGGCAGTCTATCTCCATCAACCGGCAGGATGTTTCCACCTCCATTAACACGCAGATGGACGCGCTTATCCCGCCCAGCAAGATTTCCGGTTTGACGCAGGGAATGTTTGTCGGTTCGGTGTCCGACAACTTCAACGAGCGTATCGAACAGAAGATTTTCCACTGCGAGATTGTGGTGGATGCCGATAAGGTAAAACGGGAGGAAAGTGCCTACAAGAAAATCCCCGTTATTACCGATTTCACTGACGCAGACGGCAACGACCGCATGAAGGAAACGGTGCAGGCAAATTACCGGCGCATCAAGGAGGAGGTGAAGCAGATTGTTCAGGAGGAATTGGAGCGCATCGCGGGCGATGACAACCTGAAGCATCTGTTGCAGCAGAAGTAACCTATTAAAATAAGGGAGGATAGCTAAAATCCTCCCTTATTTTAATATTCCTCCAAAAGTTTATTTTGACGTAAATCTTCAATGTAACATGCTAAGTTACTTGAAACTTTATTAAATACTTTATCAAGATATGGGATGATATTTTCCAAATTCAATTCCAACTCTAACGGGAAACTATGATATTGATGTAAAAACCTTGTGATGTCATTTCTTTCTGAAACAGATAAAAGCAAAAATGGATTACTGTTTTTATAATATACCATTGCTGAAAGATGAATAAAAGCGCATCCTAATTTATAAACAAAAAAAGGCCAGCCATAAAATTTATCAGCTAAATCCACCATTTGTTTATCGGTCACGACTTTCTTTGTATTGGGATAAGACCATTTTATTCCCTCCAAAGTTTGGTTTATAAAATGCTCTCTAAGGTTTAAGTCGCTAATTGACAACAAAAACATAACTCTTACCATAGAATCTAATTCTTGACGCAGAATAGATATTACCTGCCCATATAATTGTTGTTGCAACAAAATATTTATAGCGCAAGAATGTTCTCCTGACCTTTGAGTAACTATATCGCAAAATAAATTAATATTATTTGTTTTCATTGTTGAGTGATTTCGCTTATAAGATATAGGATTTACTATTGGTTGCCACATATATCTGATGCGGCATTTCTTTTTCGTTGTATATTATTGTATGGTTGTCGCACAAGGTCATTCCCAGCCTTTCAACCACACGGATGGATGCCACGTTTTCCGGTCGGATACTGCAACAGACAGTTTTCAGTTCCAGCTCTCCAAAGGCGTATTCCAAACACGCGCGGGCGGCTTCCGTACCGTAACCGTTATGCCAGTATGTGTTATCGAGTATATAGCCAAGCTCGACAGTCTCGTTCCCGTTTAGGGTACTATTCATCAGACCGGCTTGTCCTATCAATGCGCCGCTTTCTTTCAGTATGACGGCAAAATATCCGAACCCGTCCTTGCGGTATCGGATGAGTTGCCTGTTTATCCATTTGCGCACGTCCTTTTTGGTAAAGCCGTGTTCCCAAGCGTACATGACTTCCGGCTTTCCCATTATGGCAAGGAGTGCGTCCATATCCTTACGGGTTATCCTGCGGATAAGCAGCCGTTCCGTTTCCATGACGACCAGCGATGCGGAATAGGTCTTTATCTCAAATCCGTCCTCTTTCCATTCCTTCACAAGCCTGTTGATCGTTTCTTCCACCAGACTGTCATAAGCGGCATCGGGAATAACCTTTATAAAAAAGGTGTCACGGGTTTCTTTCATGACCCATTCGTTGATGTCTTTCAGTTCCTTGCCTTCGGGAATGTAATTCTTGTGTATCATGAACTCGTTGATGTTGTCCGCCAACAATTCTTCCAACTGATAACGGATGTCATCCTCCAGTTCGGCAAATGGTATGGTTTCCTCTTCATAGATGCCTTCTATTAAAACATCATCCTCTTCCATATCCTCGTCCGGTGTCTGATTGCCCCGTTTCATGTCCAACATATCCTGCGCGAACTGCCCGGATTCCTTGTCCTTGTACTTCTTGGCATATTTTTCCAGCAGTTCCCAGTCCTGACGGCTCATCGGGCATTTGAAAACGGCTCGTTCCACCTCGTTACAGCGCACCATGTCCGCCTTCACATCATCGGGAAGCGACCGGCATTCCTTGCAGATATGCCGCGAGTGTCCTTTGCCGCTGAATTGCTCGTTGGCTTTGTACTCGCTACAAATCCGACAGTAATGCCCCTGTTGTTTCTTCTTTTTCGCCACCATACCCCGTTATTATATCAACAGTTCTTTTCCTTTATCGGTAAGACGATATTTCTGCCGGGGATGTTTCGGATTTTCCGGGTAAATAGGCTCTACCAAATTCTGCCTTATGGCTGGATACAGATATAGTTCTAAAAAATTACTTTTGTCCTTTAATCCTATCACACACATAATCTCTTTGGTTGAAAGTGTCTGTGTGCCGATTGCAGACAACACCTTTTCCACCTGTGGGGTAACTGTGGGGTGACTGTGGGGTAACTGTCGGGTAATTGTCGGGTCGTGCCCCACAGTTTTTCGGGTATAGCGGAAAATAACCCATACACTATTTCCATCTGTATGAAACTCCGGATCGGGAATGCCGACACGCCGGCATTCGCTTATCATAAGCCCGATGCCTCGTCCCCAGCTTTCCAGAACCTCGCTTTTATACAGAACATTCGCAATAATCAGGTTTTGAGGTTCTGAATTATGCCCGCTCAATAACTTTTCCATTGTTATATCCGGCGGAAAAGTTCCACTGTTCTCAATCTCCACACGGTCATCATAGATGGCAATTCCTACCGAACTGCCGGGACGGTGGTATGAGCGGTGGCAAAGGGCATTTGTGCAGCATTCCCTCAATGCCTTGTAAGGAATCTCAAGCTCTTCCTCCCGATACAAGCCTTCAACTTTGCCCGAAAGGGAAAGATGCTTGAAAAAGAACGACATTGCAGTGTCCAGCAGTGTGTAGATATTGCCAGTGGTACGCTGATTGTCTATAAACTCGTCTTTTGTAGTTCCTTTGAAACGCGCCAACCGAAGCAGGCACTGGGGATAGAAGTAAAAATCACGACCGAACAAGACTGCGGAAGCATTATTCAGTTTTCCGTCATGTAACAGGTTGAATTTTTCGAGTATGGTCGGCAAATCCTCCCTTATGGTGGCTTCGGGTAGGCGACCGCACCGGATGCCTCCACGTACCGCTCCCATAATGGCATGTTCATCAAGGTCAGTAACTTTGATGTCGGGATTCGTCATCGCCTCCCAAGCGTATTTCCCACCTCGCTGCATAAGCAGTTGGTTATATACGTCTTGCGGCATGGAGGATGTCACGCTCTCCAATCGAAGATAAGCCCGTCCCTTATAGGAGAACGGACGCATATAACGTTGGCTGTCCGCAGACAAGGCTATCACACTCTTGTCTGTATTTTGGATACTGATATACGAAACTTCGAGTGTGGCAAATGGTTCAAAACGCCGGATGGCTTCCGCAATATCACGCTTCGTCTTGTCGCTCACTTCCTGCCCGATGATCTTTCCTTTGTCGGTCACACCGAACAACACCGTGCCACCTTCGCTGTTAAGGAAAGCGCAGAGCGTTTCCATGCCGCGCTCCAACTGCCCGGTGGTTTCCTTGAACTCCACCTGCCCGTTTTCCTTTTCGGCTATCAGTTGTTTTACTATATCGAGGTTGTCTATGTTCATATTCAATTCGTAACAATTGTACAAAGATAGCGTTTTTCGCTGAAATTCGGGGCAATAGCGCGCCGAAAACGCCCTTTTTCGTATAGATTTTACTCAAACGGGAGAACAGCATGATACCATTCTCCCGCTTATACCTGATTTTATCTTCTCATACGTTCCAGCTCTTCATCGCGCAGCATTCTCTCGTTCAGTTTCTCCTGCATCTTGTCGAGGAAATAGGTACGGCTTTCGTTTTTCCGACGTTTGATGTCGGTATAGAAGCGGTAGCAATCCTTCGACTCAATACCGAATATCTTGTAGAGAAAGAAGGCTGGCGGTGGTTTCTGTTGCGTTGTTGGCGGATATTAGTGGTGGCACTTGGGGCGTGGCAAGGAATTTCTGCATCTTTCTTACGAAAGACAGAGCCTTGCTGACGTAGGCGGCAATCTCTCTTCTTTCTTCTGACAGATTACGCACCGGATGGTGCTGCAACTCGATTTCGATGTAGGCAAGCGCGATGACGGTAAGGTTCATGTCCATGCCGCCGTTGCACAGTTCTATTACTTGGGTGGCGAAAGCCGTGTATGCTTTTTCCATATTGCAGTCTCCGGCTTCGTTTATCCGGCGGAAGAACTCGGTTTCCGCCAATAAAAAATAATTCATGTCCTGTCAATTTTGAAATTTTACACTCTGTTTTCGGTATGCGCACATGAATATAATTGGCAAAAAACGCGGCAGAAAACAAAAAATCCAACGCTCAATTTTACAAAGTGTTGTATTTCAGTGGTATAAAATTCAATATTTTTTCACAGGGACAAATTATCTCCGACTTAAATTGTTTGTAATCAGAACATTTATTCTATTCTTGAAAATAAAAATGTATGCTTGCCGCACATTTTGGCTATCTTGCTTTTTTATCAAGGATGTAGATAATGCGGCATACACCGTTGGGAAAACTTTTCAAAGAGGAAAGCGTCCAGTGTTGCTCTGGCAGAGCCGACTTAAAAAAATGTCGTCCGCTTCCGGATATGAAAGGAACGGTGTATAGTATGATTTCATCCACAGCGTGCATACGCAGTAGTCCGTTTATATAGTCTGCCGTGTCCGGTGTGGCTTCCGCGAGGTAACGGATGTTTGTGCCGTCTTTTCTCCATTCGTGCAGCATTGAAATGGAATAGTCTGGTGTCACGCGGTAAAGGGCGTTCTTCCTGATTTCATCAAGACCGCAACGGTCAAGGCACAAATCCTGATGTGCTTTATAATATAACTCTGAAGAAAGACATCCGTCCATCGTCAGTACGGCGAGAATCTGAACTTTACCCATAATCGTTACCTTTCATTAGGCAAGGGCAAAAAAGTAGCGTGCAATTCACACTACCTTCAAGCGATGGCTCTGGTAAAGCCTTTACGGAGAGTACGTGAATGCACGCTATGCGTAAGCATAGCATAAGCATCACGCAATCGTCTCCGTAGTTCCAATTTACCAGATTTTCGCTTGAAACGCCTTGCGGTCTTATCCTATATGTTGGCGGCGAAAAGCTCCTGCCAATCGCCGTTTTTCTCAAATGTTATGCAAAGATAGCCAAATTCAGTGAATTACAGGCTATGATTGCTTGAATTTATATTTAAGTCCATACTCTTCAAGTTTGCTGTATAGTGTTGTCCTGCCTATTCCGAGCAGTTCGGCGGCGACACTCCGGTTGCCGTTTGCCTGTTTCAACGCACGCAATATCCGCTCCTTATCCTCCGCGTCATTGCGCAGGGCGAAGTTGACAGTAGAGGTCGGTTTCGTCACGGCAAGTTCCAGATGCTCTTTCATGACAACACCTTCCTGCGCCTGCAATACAGCACCCATAACTTTCTGCCGAAGTTCCCGCACGTTGCCCGGCCATGCGTGTGTCAGCAACGCTTTACGTGCTTCGGAACTGAACCCGCTCACGCTACACTCCAGCTCTCTGTTTGCCATATCACGGAAGAACTCTGCCAGCGGCATGATGTCTTCCTGACAGTCACGCAACGGAGGAACGGTTATCCCGAAGTCGTGCAGGCGGTACAGAAGATCCTGCCGAAAACGCTTTTCACTCACTGCCGCTTCCAGATCCTCGTTGGTGGCGGCGATGATGCGGACATTGAAACTCCTGTCTGCCTTGTCTCCGACCGGGCGATACCGCCTCTCCTGTATGGCGCGGAGCAACATCTGTTGGGTTTCCAACGCGAGGTTTCCTACCTCGTCCAGAAACAGCGTGCCGCCTTCCGCCTCATGGAAATATCCTTTCTTGGCACAATCTGCTCCTGTAAACGCTCCCTTGACGTGTCCGAAGAAGGCCGAGGGCGCAAGCTCTTTGGTGAGTGAACCGCAGTCCACCGCCACGAATGGCTTGACTGCCCGCTTGCTCTTGTCGTGCAGGTGGTGGGCAATATGTTCCTTACCCGTGCCGTTCTCTCCGAATATCATCACGCTCATATCGGTAGCGGCTACCAGCCTTACTATCGAGCCGAGTTTCATGCTTTCCACGGCGGTATTAACTTCGGCGTAGTCGGTCATAATGATGAAGGGCTGCATCTTTCCCTCCTTTCGCATCCAGCGCAAAAGGTCAATGCCGTTACCGTCAGGCAGGCGCAGGTCGGCAACCACGATGTCATTATCTGTCGCCTGTTGTAGATGTTTCTTCGCGGTTGAGAGGTGGTAAGCCTTCACGGTGCGGTAGCCCTCCCGCGCCAGCATGTTGCAGACAAACTCGCAGTACACGATATTGTCTTCTACCACAATTATTGTTGTCTTATCCATCTTCGTATTTTCTCCTTTCCTCTTCTGCCAACCGGATTATTTCCGCTCCCTTATCCAGCACGGCAGTCACGGCATGGCTTAACGCTTCACCATCCGGGAGTACATCGCCATGAAGCAATCTGTAAAGTACATTTAGCGGTTGGTCGGCACGTAGCACCTCCCACGAGCTGCGCAGGTGGTGTGTCAGGGAATCCAGCTTTTGCAGGTCTTTTTCTGTTGCCGCTTCCCGTATTGTCTGCATCTCTTTTTCAGTTTCCGTCATCAACTTTTCCAGCATAACGGCTTCATTGCCGTAAGACAGCAAAGCTGAAAAATCCGGTTTCCCGTCCGGTGTTTCTTTTATGGCACACCTGTCGGAAACCTCCATCAACTCCGATATGGAGAACGGCTTGAACAGGCATCCGGCAAAGCCTTTTGCCAATAGTTCCCCTTTGTTACAACTGCCCGAAGCGGTTGCCACAACCACCGGGATTGTTGGTGAATTGCCC
>QWCW01000876.1_pt1 | contig 10406 bp, 18 predicted proteins | sample 1972691 | NCBI WGS metagenome assembly QWCW01 (sample SAMN09866698, study PRJNA288562) | Human oral metagenome isolate pre2_saliva, whole genome shotgun sequencing... | reverse complement strand
ATGAAGATGATGGAACTTTACAATAAATATATACGTACAGATATTGATAGTGGTGAACTGTTGTCAAACTCTGTAGAATATGACCTAAAAGAGTATGCTACATGGAAAAATGACAAAACTATTTCTATATACTTCGTCAGCAACATGTCTATAATATGATAAACAGTTGGGATAGTTCATAATTTTAAATTTTACTCCATCATTTTTTACAAACATGCGATACCCCCACTGCACAATAATCACGTTGTACTATATATGCCTGTTTAATAATAAAAAATACTTCATCCCTTGCTGTATAATAATATAAAGCGTTATTGTCTACTTTTCCGCATAAATTATGTATTGTTTTGTCCCAAGTAGTTTCTATTAAATACATTTTGTCATTTGTTTTTAACATAATACCACCTTATACGGATTAATTTTAACAGCAAATCCAGTAGCTGAAAATTTTGCTTTAAATACTATCGCTACATTCCTTTCACGTTGAGTGTATGGAATTGATAGATATGCTTCAGACATGCTATTAAACGCAGGTATATATGTTGGAATAGTCATCACGACCGTTTTGTTTGTATCTATCATTCTTAACCTCTTTTTACTTTATAACAACAATATTGTCTTGGCTCATACATAATACCAAAGAAGGAATTGTGCATATATAATAAACTCTTTTTGTGGAGTGTAGAAAGTGCTATTATTGACAACTCTTGATAATTATTAAACATTCTTGTTCTGTATAACCAGAGCATATCACCCTCTTTAATCATATTATTTCTCCAATTCTATATGAAATATACCACCCATATCGGTAGTATAATTATTTGTTAATTCCTGTTTGACAAATGTATTGTCCGCACACTTATCTTCTATATCAAAAAAAGTAACACCATGTGTATGTAATTTTAATAATGCACTATCCCAAGGGACAAATACAACTGATATTAATGTATTAGATTGTATCATTTTTCACCTTTGTGTATCTAAATACACGAACGCATTCACGTTGATAATCAAATTTGAATTCATTATCAATTTCACAATCCCAGTTTCTTCCCAAACTGGTCTCTGCCTTATCTCTAAGACGTTCGTTAGTAGTACCAGCTGGTCCCATCATTGTATTTACATGTATTTGTTTATCTATCACATCTATACACCCATGTTCCCTTCTTTTATAATTAATTTTTAATAAATTAAAAACTTGTCTTTCGGTATGTGTCGTTGAACAAAAACTTACATGCTCCAACTTATATATTTCTTTTTTATATACAGTAGCTTTTACTGGTATTTCAATATTTTTTAACATATCACTCACCGCCTTGCATATTTGTAAATATGATTTTCATTGATACCGTAATTACGTTTGAACCAATAAAATAAGCTATATCCTTGAATATGGCAGTCGGTAAATGTAAATAGCTCATTATAAAATATATTGTTGACGTAGCCTGTATGATAAACTATTACTCTACCATTTCGTATCATATCTAAAACCTCTCCTTCCCATTACATCGTATCCAGATTGAAATAAGCAACATAAACTCTCACATACATTATAGTCAGTATATCTATCCACCCAATGTAATGCCTTAAGTTGATTTCTATTTGCTGTATATTTAACTGCAATTTCAATATCTTTTATCATAATTTCACCTCATCACTCTTTTTTATAGGGGAGCCGAAGCTCCCCACTGGATTATTGGGAAACTTCAGCAGAATTTACTTCTTCAGAAACTGTTTCTTTAACAGGAGCTTCAGGAGTTGTTTCTTCTGTAGGTTCTACTGGTGCTTGAACCATAACTACTGGAGTTGGGTTAGTCATTTTATAATGTTCGTAGAACTCAGTACCCATTTCACGGTCAATTCGTTTTAATTCTTGGATAAGAAGATAAGATGTTTCGGCACCACGTTCGATGTATTTCTTAGTGCGTACTTTAATTGCCATAGAAACGATTTGTTGTAAATCACGTACTTTAACAGTACCAGATTTAGAAACAAATACAAATTTCTTAGCAGTTTCTTTATTTAAAGTAATTACTGGAACTTTGATAGCATCTACTGCGTCTTTACCTACGTTAGAAGCAGAGAATTCTTCGATAGCACGAGCTACACCAGATGGAGTTGCAGCGTATACTTTAGTTTGTTTTAAAGAGTTAGAAATGAAACGTAATTGTTCTTTATCAGATAAAGCGGAAATGTAGTTAGTAATAGTCAAGTTCATTTTTGCAACAGTTGTCATAGTTGTACCTCTTTCATTGTATGATTAATAATTGTTTTCTTAATGTTTTGAGTTCGCAATCTGTATTCATCAATGCTATCTTTAGCATAAAGATATACAATATCGCAAGGTTGTGTTTGACCGATACGATGTATACGGTCTTCAGCTTGACCCATAAGAGATGGAGACCACGGATATTCAATGAATATTGCCGTGTGTGCTTTGGTTAGGGTAATACCCACAGCACTTGCCTGTAAACTACAGACAATCAAGTTTGTGTAATTAGCATTCGGACCAGAGTGCATCTGGAAATTATCAATATTCTGTTGTCTATTTGTTTTTGATTGACCACCGATGATGTATTTAGCATCAGGGAACTCCCTTCTTAACCTTTCTACAATGTTTCGGTGATGAGCAAATACCACAAGGGACTCACCTCTTTCTAATACTTTATGAATATATTCAATACAATAAGGAAGTTTTTGTTGTAATACTTCTCTATCGTATTTTTCAATCTCCTCAAACGAAGTTGGTTCTGGTTGAGATATTGTACAACACGGAACCATGTGGACAGTTTTAGGAGGAAGATTTTTCTGCACATCTTTTTTGATACGTCTTATCCATATTTTCTTCATCGCTTCATTGAGCTTTGATAGATTAGAATGACCATCATGTGATGTGCCCCAAGGCGATATATAACTTCCACAGAAATCCTGTAGGAACTTATCTTTACCGCCAAATTTATATGTCAACCCTGCTATCTCTAATTGACAAAGCAACTCTTTAGGTCTATTCAATACTGGTGTACCAGTAATCATGATACGGTATCGAACACCTTCAACCAATTTCATCGCTGTTTTAGTACGTTTAGAAGTGGGAGTTTTTAATACATGACATTCATCAAATATTACTTGTTGTATATTAAGGCGTTTGAGTGAAGCTAGAATTTGGTCCAAACGCTCATAATTTGTAACGATAACTTTAGAGCTCAAATCGTCAACATTAATATCGATGCCAGCCCATGTTTTTAACTCTCTTTTCCAGTTCTCTTTTAGAGGAGCAGGGCAAACAACAATAGTTGGGAACTTGTTACGTTCCTTAATTACAGTACAGACTTGGGCGGTTTTACCTAGTCCCATATCATCACAGAGGAAAATGGATGATTGACTAAGCATCTTATTAACCCCCTGTCTTTGATATGGGAATAATTTCATATACTACGCTTCCAGTCTAACAGTACCAGTGGTATCATCGTACACACCTTTAACTGTTCCTACTACAGAATAAAGAATATCATCAAGAGAGCCACTTAGATGGTCGAAGTTTGTTACGAAGAATACGCAAGATTTATCTTTTGTATTTTCAGTCAAGTCCCATACAGAACCATTTTCACCTTCAATGAATTCCATCATTTTGTTCATCTTTTCTTGGTTCATTGGTGTTTTACCACCATTGGCAACACATTTAATCATTGTGTATGTAGTTTTTACTTTTTCTTCTGCTTTTGGTGTTTTATAACCAGATACATAACTGCAATATTTTAAACCATAGCGAGTAAAGTATGGTGATTGTACCCAACCATCTAATATTACATAATGACGACCAAGTTCTTCATAATGTTCAACTACTGAAACACCATAGCCCTCAGCCAGTTTAGTGAAATTTGCTAACCAGTCTTTCTCTCCAACAGGGGGAACTACTGTGTATTCATAATAGTGAGTATAAGAAGCATAGCCACCACAACTACCGTAGTAAGAGTAAGTGTTTTTGCGTTCTTCATAGGAAGCGTTAGAGTATTGAATACCAGTTTCGGAAGATGTATTCCAATTACCAAGGATAATAGCACCTTTCTTGCCCAAGATAGCGTATTTATTGGTGCCCATAGCCTTTTTGATAAGGTATTGAGTACTTTCTTTATATAATTTATCTCTCAATGGGTATAATACTTGTGCACCAAAGTACATTGTATCACTGTAAGGTGAAAGCATGCCTTCTTTAGGAGTAAAATCACTCATTACCCCATTGTGAGAGAAGCCAACATCAGTGAATACATCAGTTTCACGCATTTTATCAAGGTTATCACTTAACACGAAAGGATGGCAACATTCTGGAGAAATTTTACCAGACGTAGCAATTCGGAAATGGAATACCCTATCCTTGTCGGTAGGTAAATCCTTGACAACGTTCCAAAAACTTTCAAAGTTCATAAATCCTTTACGGATGTGTACCTTACCTTTGACATCGTCAAAAATCATAAACCCTGCTCCGTCTTTATTGTTAGCAAAGCAATTTCTAAATTCTTTTTCTGATAACTGCAACCCTTTAGCAGCATAAGCGATAACACACATTATTTAGCCTCCTTCAATAAGCCCATTTCTTTCATTAGAGCTCTTAACTCTGTATATTTTTTGTTTTTTGCCACTCTGGCAATATTAGACCAGCCAATATATTTTACAGAATTCATATTAGCAAGGTCTGTGATTACATCTACAAACTGGATATAAGCATGAATACGATTTACATCTTGTGTAGAGCGGAACATACGGAATTCAATCGTATGGTTTGGTCGTAAGTTTACAGCACGGTATTTTTGACCACTTTCTTGAGCTACTTCATAAATACGAGTTAATTCTTTCACAGTATAACCGTATTTAGCACACCAGTTACTGTCTTCATCTGTACGACCAGAGAATTGCATCAATGTTTTAAAGTTATTTTCAGCAAAACGAACTACCTTAGCAATAGCTTCATTTGTTTTGAAGAAATCACGATTAACATGAATGTGTAAACCAGAGTTAGCTCCAGATTGTCCATTCAAACTTTGAACTCGACTGAAGAATGCACCGTAATCAATATTTTGCATATGGAACTTAGGTGTACATGGATGTGTTACAAATTCCATACCATTATGCAAAGAACCATCGCGTTTAGCATACACGATTTTATTCAAATCAGCGATGATGTGATTAGCACGCTCATCGCTCTCACCACATCTATGGAACTCCATTTCTAAACCTAGGAATTTCTTGCCTTCACCATTGAATACTGGTTTCGGTTTAAAGTTCCAAGCATGTAGACCAGTCAAAGGAGCCGCAGATTGAGAACTGTAATACTTACCGTTAGAAGCACGGTAGAACGCATTGCGTTTAGCCTTACTAAACTTCTGACCCAAGTCTTCAACATAAATGAAATCATCTTCTGTTTTACCATATGTACCATTATAGCACAATAATTGGTCAACAATAGAAGGATGGAAGTATACTTTATTATCATTCATAAAGCCTTCTAGCATTTCATATTTAGCACCGACGATACCAGAAACTGGACATGTAACAATGTAGTTGTCCACTAGAACAGGATGGATGCCAGATTTTTTTACTACGTCTCTTTCATCTGCAATATAGAAAGGGATGCCAGACACTTTACAGATTGCAAAGTCAGGGAAATCAACTAATTTATCTAGTTCGTCGAAGCCCAAGTAAAGGTTTTCATAGTTTTTACCAAGGATAAGGTGGAAGTTTTGTGGGTTGTACCAATTCCCACTAACGAAAGATTGCATGATAAATTCTGGTTTATCTTCGATATTCATCCAGATATTACCATTCTTAGTATGAACTTCAATAGCATCATCTTTCAATACTTTACCAGTGATAGCACATCGTTCATCTACTGTGCCTAATATACGAGTGTCGTTATCAACCGTGAAGATTTTACTGTCGATAGCGGCACAGTAATAATATACCACGTCGCCACGAGTTAATACAGTAAGGATATTACCAAAACGGTCTTTTAATACTTGACCTATTTTATATTTACATGGTCTATGTGTTTCTTCACTACAGCCATAGTTAATAACGGTACGACCAGTTTTTAGGTCAATTACCAATGGGCTTTGGTCAGGTGTAATATATTCACCACTGTAAGTGTCTTCATATTCGCCTTCTAAGAAGAAAGAGCGTTCACCATTGCATACACATAATACACCATATGTATCTTCGTGATTATAACCATCACCAATAACAGTCCATACAGCGTTATTAGCACGGACCTTAATACCTAATGTAAGCATTATAACCACTCTCCTTCTAACATTCTATCAATATCAATAATATTAGACGGTTTACGTCTAAATTCTTTTTCAGAGTAGAATGGGTTAGAGTACACTTCGATTGTACCATTTACCCCTTCTTCTATACGACCAACTTGTGCTAAGTAATCACCTAAAGAGCTTGTTTTCATTGCATAGAACACCTTAAAATATCTTGTTACTGTTCTTTTAGGCATTAAAAATACCACCTTTCTTTTGCATTAAACCAAGGGAATTGTACCACATAGGGTTAGTAATTTCTTTTTTATCGCTGAAATAACGCTTGATATGTAATACATCAAAACCTTTCAACTGTTTTTGCCAAACATCGTTTTCAGTAGTAAACAAGGCTACTTGACATTTAGGTAAATCCTGTGCTAATGCTGTCATTGCAATTAAGCGTTCAACGAAGCCAGCTTTATGTTCACAATCGTTGTAATAACGAGCTGAACATAATAAACCATTGATGAACACCAAACCAATAGTTGTGGTACCATCACCACTAATAATAACAGTTGGTACATCCTTTTTGGCTTTAGCTTTACATAATTGATATAAGCCTTCACCGTAGTAACTAATACTACGTAAATCAGTTCCAAACCGTTTTAGGTTTTCATGGAAGCTATCCACTTGAAAATTAGGGATAGCAATTAAGCTAACGTATTGTTTATCAAGGATAGTTCCAATACGAAGCGTATTCTTATCGTGGTTAGGACTACCAACAATGTATGGCAATGCACCATATTTGATAGCTTCTGGGTCTAAGTCTGTTTGAATTAGTAATACTTCTGGTCTGTACATTCTTGCCACATGCAAGCGGTACTCACCTTTCTTGAAAGATTTCATAGTTTCTGAAGCTCTATCAAGTTTAGAGGTTTTGTAACCGTTAAATTCTGTGAAGGTGATTTCACCGTCTTTATTTTTGTATACAGCAAACCCTGTTTCAGAGTTTACAGTTAATCCTAAGTTTTTCATTTTCACACTCCTAAACTTTTACAACCTAAGATACGAGAACCATCTCGTACCACCTCAGCAGGAACTAATAAATCAGTTCTTTCTGGGTAATGTAGTTTAAACAAAGCACTCACAATATACCATACACCTTCTTTAGGCTCTGGTAATTGTGAACAGCGATAAACAGTTTTGCTAATACGCTTGCCATTAATACGACCCTTAATAGTCGTACTTTCATCAAGTCTCCATTCTTGACCATTAGAGGCAGGAATAACTTCGACAATGTCATTATTATTGTCGAGTAGTGTAATTTCATGAGGAGTTTTGTTAATCAACTCCCCTTCGTAAGAGAAAAAGTGCATACTGCCTCCTTATTTTTCGATACTAAACCAATCTTGGATTGCAAAACTTAACTCGTTATTGCGTAATTCATCGAACGACATGAAGCCAAAATCCTTGTCGTTCCAGAAGAAATCATCAGATACAGAATACAAGCCAATTTCTGCACTTTCCATAGCAACTTGTACAGCTTTATCGCCACGACATACAGCCTTATTATAGTCTGTATTTTCAAAAATCATATTCTGTGGTAAACATACAGAGTTAAACAAGAACACACGTTCTTTATTATTGAGTTTCATTGCCTTTTGGCAAACTTTTTCAATCACTTTTTGTGTAGGCTTATTAACCGTCCACATTTTATATGCCAATTCTACAACGTGATTACTAATGCCGTATTGATTAGCCAAAATAGTGAGTTCTTCACCATTTAAGTCTGTGGAAATTTCTCTACCAACAGAAAAATCAAGTTTTTGTTTTTCGCTTAACCACAAAGCGAAGATGCCAAAGATTGTACGTGCCATATTAATGCCTTTCTGTCAAACATTTATTGTTTGAATACGATGTAAATACAATACATAATATAAATTAAAATACCGATACAAAGTAAATCTAAACCCATTAACCACCTCCTAAAAGATAAGGGCGATTATACCCAAACCCAAGATAATAATAAATATTCCTGCCATTACAAGGAATGTAAGCCACCAAATATCATTATGCATTTTTGTCCTCCATTTCTACGTTCCAGTCCACTTTCCAATAATATTTCCAAGGTTTGCCGTATTCACGGTCTTTACCAAGGAATTCCTTGTATTTATTGCCTTCATTTATTAAGCCGACCGATAACAGTGTGTAATACAAACATTCTTCTGGTGTCCACAATGGTGCTGTATCACCATCATAACATTCTGGACCATTCATGTAATAATATACGTACATACGACCATTTTTTATTGAAATTTCTGTAACATCATAATCTACGGCGTCATAAAAATCACGTACATAGATGTTATAAGGAACAGCAAAAATACTATTACCTAATGGTAGAACACCATAATAATCAAAGTATTGCATAAATGCCCTGATTACAAAAATTTCTAATGCATTTGTTGGTTTAAACATAATACACCTCAATCCAGATTAATCACCCAGCCATATTTAAGGCATACTTGCCCTAAGATAATTAATAACACAAATACACCCAATAAGAATAAAGTATCTTCAAAATGGCGTTTCTCAGCCATTTTCTTTCTGCGTTGAGCTCTAGTCATTACAACCTCCACAATAATCACTCCAGTAACTGTCTAGTTCGTTATAATCAACATTAAACCAGTATGCGATGTGTTCTACATCTACTGGGTCGTATTCGACAATAATCTTTTCACCACTGCTCTTTTCAGCCAATAAATGCCGAGTTGCATGGTTATAAAGCATGGTCTTAATTTCGTCGGTAATCATTCTGCTACCCCACTATTAGGATTACAATCCTAAAATACACACAATTTAAAAAAGACTGGGATTTTACTCCCAGTCCAATTCGCCTTTTTTGAAATATTCATGCTCCAATAATATGGTGTGCATGGAAACACACCGCTCAGAAGCTAGACATTCAAGGTCATCAAGACCTAATTCTGTAGGTAGGTTTTCACCCATATAGTCATCACCGTACTCATTGAAATCAAAATCGTACGATGCGTGCTCATATAGAGCATCTTTTACAACTTGGGAAATTTCAGCCATAATAGACCACCTTTCTCTCCGCTTTTTTCTGGAGATACTAAGCACCAATTAAAAATTTAGATTATGTCTACCCAACGTGGTGCCGTCCGTTGGGGACAACCTCACTATGCCCCATCTCCGTGGCTCGGCGACAAAACCCAGCAACCATGCGGGCTAGCAGGCTCTCACGTCAAGCACCACAACCACTCAGGCAAACGTATGTTCGAAGTTACATCAAATTATATTTTATACAATACGTGTATGTGAAATTAAATCGTATGCAATATAATATATAAAAAATATATCGTGCGTGATTATATATAAATAAAAATAATTGTATCAAATTAAATTTTACTATCATAAAACAGGGTATAATAAAATACCACATATATATAATTTTGTCAATAGCCCTAGAATTGATTATATTAGCCTCTAAGGTGCCTCTAATCGTTTTTAGGTATAATCTATCATGGAACATATAAAAACGCCGTACAGGGCAAATAAACGAATTTTATACAATACAATTAAATTGTACACAATAAAATTTGACATAAAAAAAGGCTACCCTACACAAAATAGGATAGCCTAAAATTAAATTTTATACAACCAATAATTATCACGATTGAATGTGATAAAATTATATTGCATACAATTAATTGGGCATGATGCCACAATATACAATACAATCGAATACCATTATATAATGTAAAATTAGATTGCATAAAACACAATCGGGGTAAAAAAGAATTATCAAATTCCATTGTATAAAATATAAACGATATAAGATAATACAGTATAAGATATAATAGAATAAAATCAAATTGTATGAAATGTAATTACAAGTAAAGATAATCACATACAAATATATTGCATGCAATAGAATATATAGTAAAAAGAATTGTATCAAACTTAATTCTATATAATACATCTGCAATCATAAATATATTGTACACAATTAAATATAATACAAGATAAACATATGTGCTATTAAAAACAAAATAAAAACACCAGATAATAGAATACAATTCGATTGCATACAATTGACTGGCGGGGAAATAAAAAGAATAAAATTCCATTGTATCAAATATA
>QWCW01000724.1_pt1 | contig 10423 bp, 3 predicted proteins | sample 1972691 | NCBI WGS metagenome assembly QWCW01 (sample SAMN09866698, study PRJNA288562) | Human oral metagenome isolate pre2_saliva, whole genome shotgun sequencing... | reverse complement strand
CTTGTTCCAAGAGTTTGGCCATCAAGTGGTTATTGTAATCGGCGGCTTCACAGCACGTATCGGTGACCCTACTGGTAAAAGCGTAACACGCCCACCACTTACTAAGGAAGAAGTATTAAAAAATGCGGAAACTTATAAGACACAAATCTTCAAGGTATTAGATCCTGAAAAAACAATTGTACGCGATAATAGCGAATGGCTTGAATCTATGAACTTCGCTGATGTACTTCGCTTGGCAAGTTCTTATACAGTAGCGCGTATGATGGAGCGCGATGACTTTGATAAACGCTACAAAGAAGGTCGTCCTATTGGCGTACATGAATTCATGTACCCATTGATGCAAGGTCAAGACTCTGTAGCATTGCATGCGGACGTTGAATTTGGTGGTACAGATCAAACTTTCAACCTACTTATGGGTCGTCACTTGCAAGAGTTGGCAGGACAAGAACCTCAAGTAGTTATTACTATGCCATTGCTTGAAGGTCTTGACGGCGTTCAAAAAATGAGTAAATCCTTGGGTAACTACATCGGTATCGATGAAGCACCTAAAGATATGTATGGTAAAGCCATGTCGATTCCTGATGAATTGATGATGCGTTATTTCATGCTCGTTACAGACATGTCTATCGAAGATCAAGACGACATGGAAGAACGTTTAGAAAATGGCACATTGCACCCACGTGATGCAAAAATGCAATTGGCAAAAACTATCGTTCGTCTATATCATGGTGAACAAGCAGCACAAGAAGCGGAAGATGAATTTAAACGCGTATTCCAACAACATGCATTGCCAACAGATATTCCTGAATATGCTATTGATAAACCTAGCGAAGCTATTTTCGTACCACAATTCTGTACTGATGCGGGTTTGACTGCTTCTAATGGTGAAGCACGCCGCTCCATTAAAGCTGGTGCATTCAAAGTAAACGGTGAAAAATACGGCGAAGAAAACCTAGTCCTTGAAGATGGCATGATTGTTCAAGTAGGTAAGCGTAAATTTATCAAAATTAAATTTAACTAATATAAAACTGTGATGAGGTTTAGAAATCTCATCACAGTTTTTTGTTCAAAAATTATAAATAAAGCAGCTAATAACAGTAAGCTTAAAAGATAAAGAATTCGTGAAAATTTTAAATATTCGTTTACAAAATATATTTCTTTGGTTTATAATCTCTCTATATATTTGAAAGGAGAGGGATTATGAAGCAAGTGTACCAGATTTTAGCGAGTACTTTAATTATTAGCTCTTTAAGTAGCTCTATTTATGCTACGAATATTTCGTCACCATATGAACAACAGGAAGCGGCTCGAGCCGATGCTTTATTGCGTCAACGCGCAGAAGCACCAATGGCTGGAGCCGCTTTGTCGCGTCAAAAATCAGAATATGATAAATTAAATGACTCTGCAGTAACAATTTTACCTAAAGAAGCTGTTTCGTTTAAAATTGATAAGATTATTGTTAATTCATCAGAACCAAGATTTAAGAAGTATAAAAATAGGTTATCTGCATATGAACATCAAAAAGTAGGAAAGGAAGGACTTTCTTTTTTACAAAGACATTTACAAGAGCAGATATTATCTGATGGATATATAACGAGTCAAGTTATTATACCAAACCAAGACTTGCAGTCTGGTACATTAATTCTTGAAATTTTACCAGGCTATGTTGAGGATATAGTATTAACTAATTCAAAAGCAAGATCTAATTGGAGAAGTGCATTTTCAATTCGTCCTGGCAATATTCTTCGTAGACAGGTACTAGAACAGGGAATTGATCAAATGCGCAGTGTACCAGGTCAGGATATTAAGATGGATATTGAACCAGGGAATAAACCTTTACATTCTATTATTAAATTAACAGTTACGCAAAAAGGTTTTGTACATGGCTCGTTAATGCTTGATAATTCAGGTTACAAATCAACTGGAAAATATCAAGGTACAACTTATTTGTCTTTTAGTCAACTTATAGGATTAAATGATAGCTTAACAACTAGCTTTACAAAAAACTTAGATAATAATAATGGACAAGATTCTAAACAATATGCGTTTAGTTATACTATTCCAAATGGCAATCAAACATATCGATTATCAACGTATAAATATAAATATGAGCAGTTAGTTTTTATGCCAAATGCCTTAACATCATCTGGGACAACAAGAGGAACTGAACTATCTATGGAGCATTTGTTGAATCGAACCAGTCGAAGTAAAACATCTGCAGTAGCTAAAATTACTCATAAATCTCGTCATAGTTATTTAGAAGATGTAGAAATTGGTGTTCAAGAGCAACATACGTCATCTGTAGAATTAGGCCTATCTCACCGTCAATATAGTGGAAATACTGTATCAGATCTTTATTTGTTTTATAGACAAGGGATAAAGGGCCTAGGGGCTAAAGTACAAAACTGGGAAGGTGTAGCTAGTAATCCAACAACTCTTTATAAAATGGCCGGTATTGAAGGGCAAATACAAAGCAGAATTAATATAGGTCATAAACAAGGTTTATATACTATGCGATTCAGAAGTCAGTTTACAGATAAACGTTTATTTGGAACGGATCAATTTAGTATTGGTGGCAGATATTCTGTTCGTGGCTTTAGTGGCGAAGAGACATTACGTGGAGATTCAGGATACTATGTACAAAATGAATGGTCATTACCATTTAAAAATCAGACTATAGTACCATATATAGGCATAGATATCGGTCATGTATGGGGGCCATCTACAGAAACTCAAATCGGTAATACCTTAATAGGTGGTGTGTTGGGCTTACGTGGTAATATCAAGAATACATTTAATTATGATATTTCATTAGGAACACCATTAAAAAAACCAGCAGGTTTTACGACAGATACACGTGTTTGGGCGTTTAGAGTGGGGTATCAGTTTTAGGAACTTCTATTAAGTAAATAAGACTAAATTAAAGCCATAAATAAAGATATATATAAGTTGAGAGTCACATATAAAAATAATAAGTGTAGGAGAGATTGATGAATACAAAACAATATGCAGCATCATCATTATTAGTAGCATTATTAATAACAAATACAAGTCCTTGGATTCCATTAGCGATGGCAAATCCAGTCGTTCCAAATTCAAGCCGTTTAGGTCCTCAAATGGATGTAGCTAGTAATGGTATATCTATAGTTAATATTAATACACCGAATGATAAAGGTTTATCCCATAACCAATATGATTCTTTTAGCATTAATAATAATGGTTTAATCTTAAATAATGCTAATCGCCCAGTATCTACTGAGTTAGCTGGTTATATTATGGGAAATCCTAATTTAGTTGGTCCTACTGCTAAAACAATATTAAATGAAGTAACTGGAACTAACTCTACAGCTATGAATGGTGCTCTTGAAGTTGCAGGAAATAAAGCTCATGTTATAATTGCAAACCCTAATGGAATTTCTATTAATAATGGTACATTTATTAATACTAATGCTGCTACCCTAACTACAGGTAAACCAATTATAGATAATGGTAATATATCTGCCTATAAAATAAATCAAGGTACTATACAAATTGATTCTCAAGGTCTTAATACATCTAAAACTGCTAGAACTGATATTTTAGCAGAAGCAGTTAAAGTAAATGGTGAATTATGGGCCAAGAATCTTCAGATGGTTTCTGGGCAAAACACCGTAAATGTAAATAGTGATGGTAAGGTAATAAATGTTATTAAAAATAATGACTCTAATAAAATAGGTTTAGATGTTGCTAAAATCGGAGGAATGTATGCAAATAGCATTTATTTAGTGGGAACTAATGATGGTTTAGGTGTTAATAATAAAGGTATAGTTTCAGCGAGTGATACTTTATCTCTAGATGCTAACGGTCGAGTTCAAAATACAGGAACAATTACCTCATCTGATGCATATATTAAATCTAAGAGTTTTGACCAAACGGGTGAAGCTAAATTTTATGCTGATAATGCAACTTTTGTGGTAGATTCCTTATCTCAAAACGGTAACCAAGCAACAAATAAAAAACCGATTATCCTAGCTCAGAATAGTTTATCTATCGCAGGACAAGCTATTTCTAATACTAATGGTAGTGTAATAAAAACTGATGGCAAATTACTAATAGGTCGTAATATATCTTATGATAGTGTTATATCAGGGAAAATAGATAACATTACAAATATTGGAGCGACCATTGAGGCGGGAACTGGTGGGAAAATAATTGCAAAAGAAATTAATAATATAAATGGGGGAGTTACTTTAAAACGAGTTCAAGTCGGTGAAGTCGAGACCATTAAGGATGAAGTTACTGTCAATGATTATCCTGGCGAAAAATTTAGGATTAAGGATCCTAAAATATATCATCTTAATGAATTAACAGATGATATTGATCAAGTGGTTGTTGAGGCCGAAAATCTACAATTTTATGCAAAAAAAGACCACAAAGATGATTGGGTTCGTTATAATTACACTAGAACAAAACATAAGGATGTAGTTGATACATCTAAACCAGCCCGAATTATTTCGGGTGGTGATTTAGAAGTTAATGCAGATTATGTTAAAAATGATAGCAGTCAAATTAGTTCGGCGGGGCAATTAACTGGCAAAATAGGAAAATTCGAACAGACAAATCCATCTTCTAAAGAATATATTGTTGAAGATGGAACTGCGGTATCTTATAGCAGACATCATCATCATGGAGCGGACTCTACAAACATTGATACTGCACCATATCATAAGGTCACAGAATTAAATACTAAATTACCCCTATCAGTATTTAAATCAAATGATTTAAATAGCAAAACAAATATAGGACAGGATAGTTCTTTATTAAATTCTATAAGTAAGATTTCTCAAAATCCTAATACTTCTTATATTATGGAAACAGATCCTAACTTCACAAATAGACGAAACTTTTTATCCTCAGATTATGTTTTAAATAGACTGAAATTAGATCCTATGAATGTACAAAAACGTTTAGGGGATGGTTATTATGAACAGCAATTAGTAATGCAAGAAATTCTTCGTCAAACTGGAAAAAATAGATTGCAATCTGGTTTAACTGCTGAAGAACAATATCGTAAATTAATGGATGCAGGAATTAATCTTACGAAATCACAATCTATAGCTTTAGGCCGTGAATTAACAGTAGCTGAACAAAATAACCTTAAAGAGGATGTTGTATTATTAGTTAGCAATTCAGTAGTATTACCAAATGGAAAAACTGAAACAGTTTTAGTGCCTACATTATATTTGGCGCCTAAAACAAAAAGGGACGATAGAGGAGCTAATATACAAGGTGAGTCTATTAATTTAAATGTTGATAAGCTAAATAATAGTGGCAGTATTATAGCTGATGATAATACTAATATTATGGGGAATAATATTCATAATAATGGAGGTTTAATCTCAGGTAACTCTACAACTATAGTGGCTAATACAGATGTAGTTAATACAAATGGAACAATTGTAGGTGAATCTAATGCTAGAATTCATGCCAATCAGGATGTCATAAATGAAGGTGGACATATTAAACAAAACAGTGCATCTGGTCAATTAGTAATCTCTGCTGATAGAGATGTTATTAATAATGGCAAAAAATATATATCAAGTGATAATGAAATTGTTTGGGATGATAGTAATAAAAGAAAAGAGACTGTAACAACAATTGATCAAGGTATTATTGAGGGTCAAGGAAATATTAATATAAAATCTAATAGAGATGTAGTTATGAATGCAGGGATAGTTCAAGGTAAGGAAAATATTGAGGTTAATGCCGGCCGAAATGTTGAACTATCTACACAAGATGCTTCTTTGAATATAAAAGAGGATCACTATCATAAGGGAAAATCTGGTGGTGGACACTCTATTACTACAGAAACTCATGTTGAAGGTAATTTTACTAATTCAGTAGGTAGTAGTATAGAAGGTAAGTCAGTTAAAGTTAATGCGAACCAGGATGTTAAGGTAAAAGGGTCTGATATACTGGCGAAAGATGATGTAAATATTAATGCTGATAATGTTAAGTTTGAATCAGCTAAAGATATTGCAACAGAACAACATAGCTTACAAGAACGAAAGAAAAGTATTGCTAAACGTGAAAGCATAGATGCAATAGATAATTCACATATAGAAACAGTATCTGGATCTAATATAGGTGGTAAAACAGTTAATATTAAAGCAAGCAATTCTATAGAAGGTAAGTCTGTAACTATCCTTGGTGAAGATAATGTTGAACTATCAGGTGGAGAAGTCAATATTGGGGCCGATAAACATATACTTGATAGCAATAGTAGCTATCATCATAAAAAGTCCGGATTACTTGGTGGTGCAGGGATAGGATTCTCTATAGGCAAAGAGCGAATTAATTCTGATGATAGTAGACACGAAGAAGTTACTGCTCGTAGTACTATTGCAAGTACAAATGGTAATATAAATATACAATCTAATGATACTTTACAATTAACTAGTGGTAATATTGTGAGTAAGAATGGTGTAAACTTATCTGGCTCTAATGTCATTTTAGATGGAAATTTTGATAATACATCAGCGTCACATAGTGAAAGCTATAAAAAATCTGGCCTTACGGTTTCTCTTGGCGGTGCGGCTATTAATGCAGTTACAAATGGAACACGTACTATAAAACAAGCTGGCTCTCGTAATGATAAACGGTTGGCTGCATTAGAGCTAAATGAGGCACGTAAACAATTCCAAGATGGTTACTATGCTGTTGATGAAGCTCTAAAAGGCCAAAAAATTAGGAATTCCGAGACTGGTAAAGTAGAAAAAGTCGATGGAAAAGATAAACGTGGTGCTAAAAATATTGATAATGCTGTTAATTTATCAGTATCAATTGGTAGTACTTCTCAACATCAAAATCAATCAATAGATGTACATGAATATAATGGTGGTACAATTATTAGTGATGGAAGTGTAAATATTGAAGCTAATAATGCAACTAAATCAGGGGTTAATTTAGTTGGTCTAGATATATTAGCAAAAGAAGTAAACATAAATTCTGCTAGTGATATAAACTTGAGTGCAGGCAAAAATACTCTTCAAGCTAAAGATAATTATAAACATAGTGGTTGGAGTGTAGGGGCTAGTTTAAGCCTTACTTCAGGTGGTTTGTTAGGATTTGATGCAAGTGGAAGCCTTGCTAAACAGAATGGAGTAACTGATCAAGTAACTTATAAACCAACATCAATTCGTGCTGTAGAATTAGCACAAATTAAAGCAAAACGTGATACTGAGATTATAGGATCTAAAATTAGCGGAAGAGGTGTAACCGTAAATACTGGTAATAATCTTAATATTGAGAGTTTACAAAGTATAGATAATTTTAAGGAACATAGTAAATCTGTAGGTTTTTCAGTTTCGACATCACCTAAATTTAAAGGAACTGTTGGAAGTGTAGGTGGAAGTGTAGGTCGAATAGATAGTAAACTTAAAACGGTTACTGACCAAGCTGGTATTTTTGCTGGTGATAATGGATATAATATAAGTACTGGTAATACAACTTCATTGAAAGGTGCTATTATATCAAGTAAAGCCAATAAAGATAAGAATTCATTGACCACAAGACATTTAGATATAAATGATATCCAAAATGAAGCTGAGTACACCGTAAGAGATAATGGAGTACAATATAATAATTTTGGTAGTAGCAAAACAAAAAGTAAAAAAGAGTTTGATAAAATCTATAAGCATATTGGTTTAACTCCAACAGGCGGTGTTGGCGCCCATAAAAAATCCTCCTCTATAACTAAAAGTGCAATTAGTGATGGAAAAATTGTAGAGAATGGACGAATGATAGATGTAAAAGCTATTAATACTGATATAGAACATTCTCTTAATGAATTACAATCCATATTTGATAAAAAATCTATCGAAGAAAAGCAACAGCTAGCTCATCTATTTAGTATTAATGCTAATGAAGCAATCCATCAAATTGCTAAGCATGAAGGCTGGAAAGATGGGGATCCTCGAAAGATTGCATTACATGGTTTAGTTGGTGGTACTACTGCAAAAATTGGTGGTGGAGAATTTAACGATGGTGTATATGCTGCTGGATTATCTGAGGCTATGATGCCACAATTCAAAAAATGGGCTGGTAAAATTAAAGGACCAGATGGGAAAGAATATGTGGACCCAGAACGTTTACAGCAAATCGCTTTTATTTTTGGCTATGCTACTAATGAAATATCAGGAAAAAGTGGACAAAGTGGGTCTTATGTCTCTTATATGGGAGCTAAGCATAACTCTGTATCCTTACCAAGTATTGAAGAAATTAAAGAAACAATATCTAATGGGTTTAATAATTGGGTACAGGCTCGGATAGCGGGTGAGCAAGAGGAAATTAACAATACGTTAAATCCAGAACCACGAGAATCATCTCCAGAAGAAATGGGAGAAGCTCTTGTATCAGCAGAAAAATCTGGTAATTATGATACAGGAGATTATAAAGAAGCTGCGGAGTATGCCTATAATAGAGATGGAAATGTAGACACCTCACCTACCAGTGATAATTATGGATTTACATTAGCTAATCAAGGTGTACAACCTACAGGAGTTACAGAAGATGGTACTACATACTATATAGAAAATGGAAAAACATATATGGGACCAAAAGTAAAAGATTTAGATGGGATTCCTTCTAATGAACGTAGTAATAATCACGGATTTTGGTTGGAAACAAATGGTTATAAACCAACGGGGATATCTAACGGGCATACCTATTTTAGATTTTATTATGATTTAAATAATCCTAATCAATTACTCCCTTATAATCCTAATTATCAACCGACAGATAAACAAGGTTATGTGGACTATATTGGATATCCAGTTAATCAAGAACGCCCTAAAACACTATTAGATAGTAAAATCAGTAGTGTTATTGAAAATGAAGGGGAACAATATAAACCTTTTGCAACATTGAGTATGTCAAGTAGTTCATATTTAGAGAAACAACAGGCTAGTAAGGAGCTTGCTCCAGTATTTGATGAGGCAAAAAAATTAGTTCCTAATATTTTACATGCAAGTTATCCGGATAGTAATAATCATGGTTTTTATTTAACTGATAAAGAAAATATTCAACCCACAGGCGTAAATGCATCAGGTAATACGTATTATGTTATTGGAGATAAAACTTATTTATCTTATCATAAATACTCTAAAAATAACAATAATAAAACTTATGTTGATACTTACTCTATAAAAAAACCTAATAAAATAATATATAATGCTGATAAGGGTTATAGATTTGATCATGAAGAGCAAGTAGTAAATAACTTTCGAGGACTTTCTAATAGTGGTACTGCATTCTCACGAATTGTAAAAGCTGGATCAAATGATAGTGTACAGTTAGCAGACATTTTAAGTGCATATAGGGTGTTGTATTTAAATGCAAAAAAAGATCCTAATGCTTATACTGTTGAACCAGAAATCTTGGAAGGAATTAAAAAAGCCAACTACATAATGGGAGTAACATATGAATATGATGCATCAAAGCCAATTTATTATAATTTAGAACAAGGTTTAAAAGAATTTCTAACCAACTATAAATTTACTCATTATGGTTATCTAAGAAAAGATTCTGGTGTAGGCTTTGCAGAAGGCATAGATTTAGGTATTGCTAGTGTAAAAGTAGGCAGTGATAGTGGTCAACGAGAGTATTGGGGGATTAAGAATAAATATGATTATGCAAATAATGCTGCACAAATTCGTATTCTAAATATGGACTTAGGTATATCAAATGATATTGAACGTAAAAGGGGGATTAAAGATAATAGTGACTTTGCATATACTGGTAATTATAAACAACTTGGTGTAAACTATGGTAAAGATATTGTTATACCTTTTTCCCTAGCTTCTTTTAATGGTCCAGGTGGTCGTGTAGAAGGAGCACTAAATTTATCAAGCTTAGGTCGTCAATTAATAAATAAGCCATCTTACGAAGAAAAAGAAGTACAAAAAATAGATTCGTTAGTAGACAGTGATAGTCCTAAAGATCAAGCCATTCAGATGGTGAAGTCGATAATGTCTATTAAGAGTAGGTAATATAAATGTTAATAAACAATTTACTAGATACAATTTTAATCAAGCTTATTGAAATGCCTGATTATATTTTCAACTCTTTGATTATTTTATTTTTTTGTCTAGTTGGAATATTATTTCCTTGGCTTAATGATGTTGTTTATGGAACATATAAAAGATCTTATAAGGTTGAAAGGTTTACTTTTCTTATTATTTTAATCATCACATTATTTTATATTTTATATGAGTGTTAATATGACAAAATATTTAAAGCTTTTGTTAGGAATATTGATATTTTCTTTGTTGATTTATTCTGTTATTTACAAGATTGATAAAGATAATAAACATGAAACTGCTGAAGCAGTTTTAAATAGAATAGTTGTTGTTTCTAACAGTGAAGATATTAGAATGTCTTATGG
>QWCW01002228.1_pt1 | contig 10452 bp, 8 predicted proteins | sample 1972691 | NCBI WGS metagenome assembly QWCW01 (sample SAMN09866698, study PRJNA288562) | Human oral metagenome isolate pre2_saliva, whole genome shotgun sequencing... | reverse complement strand
CAGAGCGCGTTGTCGGCCAAGAAAACCTTCGCGAAACCCTGATCGTCGGCCTGTTGGCACAGGGGCACATCCTGATGGAGTCTGTCCCCGGTTTGGCAAAGACGACGGCCGCTCAAACTATTGCACAGGCAATTTCGGGTTCATTCCACCGCATCCAGTGCACTCCGGACCTGATGCCCAACGATATCGTTGGTACGCGAATCTGGAACCAGGCCGAAAACGAAATGACAACGGAACTGGGCCCCGTCCATGCCAACATCGTGCTTCTGGACGAAATCAACCGTTCATCGGCAAAGACCCAATCTGCCATGCTCGAGGCCATGCAGGAAGGCCAGACGACCATTGGTGGAATTGTCTATCCGCTGCCCAAGCCCTTCATGGTGATGGCAACTCAGAACCCCATTGAAGAAGAAGGAACCTACGTGCTTCCCGAAGCGCAGATGGACCGCTTCTTGATGAAAGAAATCATCACCTACCCAAAGCCCCTGGAAGAGCTTGAGGTTCTTAACCGCATCGAAGCTGGGACTATGGAGAAGCCCATTGATGCGGAGCCCATCTCCCTCGAGGATCTAACTTTCCTCCAGCAGATGACCAGGCGTGTCTTCCTGCACGACACCTTGAAGGCTTACATCGTCGACATCATAAATACCACTCGAGGAATGGGCCCCAACCCGCTTCCCGGGTTCTCGCAGCATGTGCGCGTGGGCGCTTCGCCTCGTGGCGGTATCGCCCTCATGCGCGTGAGCCAGGCTGTCGCACTGATGGCCGGTCGCAACTACGTGATGCCCGACGATATTAAGAAGCTTCGTCACGCGATTCTTCGCCACCGCATCATTCGTACCTTCGATGCGATGGCCGATGAAATCTCAGTTGATGGCTTGATCGATGCCGTCTTCAACGCGGTAGCTGTGCCGTGAGTCCAATTCTGAAGAAGGGGGTCGTTGAGAGCGCGTCTCAGACCCTCGGCGACGTCGACCAGCACCAAAAAGCGCACGCGAATAACGCACAGCTGCGTGCGCTGGGCGGTCGAACTCAGCTCCCGGTCTTGCGTAAGCTGCTCTCCTTGATGGAGGGCCAGCACTATTCTGCGCGTGCCGGACAGGGCTGGGAATTTATGGACATGGCCGAATATAAGCCCGGTGATGATGTCAAAGATATCGACTGGGCGGCTACCGCTCGTGCCGGAAAGCCCATCGTTAAGCGTTTTGAAGCCAGCGCGAATGTTCAGGTCATGCTGGTTGTTGATACCGGACGCTCGATGAGTGCGCTTGCCCCTTCGGGCGAAAGTAAAGAAGCGGTCGCACTGACGATTTGCCAGGTTGTCGCATGGCTTGCCTCTAGTCGCGGAGACCAGGTGGGTTTGGTGTCGGGCTGCCAAGGACGTATGCGACACATGCCCGCCCGATCGGGAAATGCGCACATCGAACTCATTTTGCGACGCCTCGAGGAAGATATCGACCTGCGTTCGCCCTCTTCGGATCTCGAAACCCTTCTTGCGCGAGTGCAAGCGGCAACCTACCGTCGCTCCCTAATTGTTTTGGTCACGGATGAAACGCACCCTCAGCCCACGCCTCGTGCACGGGAACTGCTCAAGCGCCTGAGCGTCCACCACCGCTTGCTCATCATGCAGGTCGCAGACGCGGATCCGACGCAGCTCCCCGCGGGCACTCGGATCGTGGATGTGGATGCCGGTCCGCTTCCCGACTTCCTTTTGGGGGATAGCCAGATCGCTGCCGAGGCCGCCGCGCGCGCCGACCAGAGCCGCACGGCGGTGCGTCAATTCCTTGAGATCCCTGGGATTACCCGCGTGAGTGTTTCGTCCAGCGATCAGGTCGTTCGCACTCTTCTCTCCGCGTTGGAAAGGGAAAGTCGTGTCCGGTGAATTGCGCGAGGTTCTCAACTACCCGAACTGGATGTGGATTATTGGAGTTTTACTTCTGACTCTTGTCCTAGTGTGGGTAGGAGTGTGGCTGATTCGTTGGCTGCGCTCGAACCGCTTACAGGAGCAGAATCAGATCGCGCTTATTCCCTTGGATGAGAAGCGTCGTCAGCGCTACCTGGGCTTCATTGACGAGGTCGAGGGCCGCTTGAACACGGGCGACTTGGATGACCGCGGGGTGCACTTGGCAGTCGCGGGCATCTTGCGTGCGCTGGGCACTGAACGCACCGGTCGTGATCTTGAGACTGCAACCGTGTCTGAGATTCGAAAGCTCATTCCCACGTGGCCTGATCTAGCGGATGCTCTTTCCGCCTGTGAGGACAGCTTTAAAGCAGACTCGGAGGCCAATGGTGAAGAGACTCATTTCGATCCCGCATTCGTCATGGATTACGCGCGGGAGGTGGTGAAGAAATGAGGTATGGGTACCTCATCGCCGTCGTCCTGGGTGTTATTGCCGTCGCTGCAGCATTTGGCTGGTGGCGTGTCGGTCTGCGCCTTCATGCAAGAGAACGTCGAGGCTGGGTTGCCAATACCGGTTATGTGCGTGACTTACCGCGTTACCGTGCGCTGATGCGCCGTACGCGTATGGCGGTTGCGGGCTTGCTCGCTGTTTTTTGTGCCGCTGCTGTGTCGCTTTCCGTCGTGGCTGCAAACCCCGTTGACCGTCGAGTTGATGACCGCCGCCTGGCCTCGCGAGATATCGTTCTATGCCTGGATGCATCAGGTTCGATGCTGGAATATGACAGCGAAATCGGTGATGCCTTCAAGAGCCTTGTTGAGCACTTCAACGGCGAGCGAGTGTCTTTGTACCTGTGGAGCGCCCGTTCGGTTCGGAAGTTCCCGCTCACTGATGATTACACGATGGTGAACGAAAACCTCGAGACCTTGAGCTCACTACTGCGGAATGGCGTTATTTCGAAGACATCGAACGGATATCGCATCACCAATGATCTTGCCCGTTATCTTGAGGGAACTGATGACCCTGATGAGCAGGCAGCATCCCTTATCGGTGATGGCCTAGCATCCTGCGTGCTTGGCTTTGATCACACGGATCAAGAGCGCTCGCGGACGGTTATTTTGGCCTCGGATAACGAAGTCAATGGTGAAGGCTTGTATTCCCTCAAGGAAGCGATTGACTTCGCGAAGCGTCAGAAAGTTGAGGTCATCGGCCTCTACCCAGGTTCGACGCTGACCACGGAGGGCGAAGATATGAAGAACCAGGTTGAGTCCACCGGTGGCGAGTTCTATACGATGTCGAGCTCCGGCACAGTGGATTCGATTGTTCAAAATATCGAGGCTCAGCAGAAGCGCGAGGTTGAGGGCGATGCTCGCGTCACGGTTACTGACCGCGTCAATAAGCCCGTGGCCTGGCTGGCAGTTGCCATCGTGGCCTTCCTTGGGCTTGTTGGTTTTGCCAAGCTCTGAGGCCTGGAAAAGAGCCGGAGCGGGGTCCTTTAGTAAGAGGTCTAAACGTAGTAAGGGTCTAGACGGCGCTCTTTGGGTCTACCTTGATTGCTTGTGAATACATTTGTGGGGCCGCAGCTGGTGCTGCGGCCCCACAATGATTTCTTACCTGAAGCGCTTAGGCCTTGCGACGCTTAGCTGCAAGAAGACCAGCAATCAGGGTCATTCCTGCTGCGCCCAGAACCATTCCGCTCGTGGCACCGGTGTGTGCCAGAGGGCCTGCCTTCTTCGGGTTTTCAGCCTTGGGATTTTCTGGCTTGTTGGGCTCCTGAGGCTTGTCGGGAGTGGGCTCAGTTGCCGGGGTGGTCGGAGTCGGCGAGACTTCGCATCCGGGGATAGAACCAACCAGAGTGTGGAAGAAAACCATGGGCTTCGAGGTCGGGGTATCGAATGCCTTTTCACCGGTCAGCACTGCGGTAACCTCAACGCTCAGGGAGGAGTTTTCCGGCATGTGCGCGATCGTGAAGGTCAGGGTCTTCTTGTCCGCGCTCACGGTCGGGTTGGAAATTCCCGTTACCGGCTGCGAGAGGCCATTGCTGACAAGAGCGCCGCCGCCGGGGGTCAATACAGAGGCGATCGAGGCCTCGTCGAAGGTTGCACCCTGGGGAGCGCTCACGGTCATCGTCGCGTTGTTCAGCTCGCGCTTGGTCGCTGCGTAGAAGCGCATACGACGCGTTGCGCCGGCGGCATCAGAGTACTGGCGCGAAGGATCCCAGCCGTCGGCTCCGGCCTCGCCCCAGAGAGTGCCGGTTCCCTGCCAGCGATCGGCGTACTTCTCACGAAGGTCAATATCCTTCGAGTAGGGCGAGAAGGTGGTGCGGCCAACGACTCCGGCTTGGCACTGTCCGACAGTGAGTTCAGGCTCGGGAGTCGTGAGGCATGCTTTGCCATTCTCATCAGTTTCGCGCAAGCCGCGGAAGTGAGAGGTTGCCTCGTAGTGCCCCGTACGGTCACCGGTTCCGACGAATTCAACGACCGCAGCGTGACCTTCCGGCAGACCGTTCGGGAAGGTCAGCGTCCAGATATTACGCGCTGCATCGGTCTGGGTTGCGTTGGGGACGATATCCCAATTGAGCTTGCGTGCCAGTGCGCCGAAGGTCTGACGTTCCATGAACTGATCAACCGTGGTGTTCTTAACCTCGGTGCTCAGGTCACTAATCAGACGGACGTTGGTCATGTCGTCGGGAAGATCCACAGTCAGGGTTGCGCCGGGAAGGATTCCAAATTCGGCACCGATCGGGATGCGCCAGTACTGGATATCGCTCACAGGGTTGAACCAGTGGTGGTTCTCGAGCACGGCCTTGCTGCCGTAGTCGGGGTGGACAGTCTCCATGAAGCCAGACGTTGAGTAAGGGCCCTTGCGGAGTCCGACCGGGATATTCTCCATGTTCTGATCGAGCATGGCGCGTGCGGTCCAGTCGACGACGCAACCGGAGCTTCGATCGCCATTGATTTGCCCGGGAACGCGTTCTACGGCTTGGGCATCAATGGCGGTGAAAGAGGAAAAAACGAGTGCCAGTCCGAGTGAACCGGCGGCAATGTTTCGGAGGGTTTTCATCTTGCCTCAATCGATCTTTGTGGTGTGTATCAGGACACCATGATACAGAAATGAATTTAGCCGTGGGTCACTTCAGATGTCAACTAGCTCTCATAGACGATGAATTTGAGATGGGCACTATACTTGCCAGTGTTTGATCCGATCCGCAGGAGGAATATTGTCGCTCTCCTTCCGACCCCTGATGTCGGTTGCAATCATCATTGTGATCATTGCAGCGTGCGCTTTCTTCTCCTGGTGGAGTGCCCGGCGTCATCGCCCTTTTAGAACATCCGATCTGGTGCGCAGAGGCGCTATTACTTGCGCTTTGCTCTCGATCCTGATCGGCCCTTCAGTTCCTGGTGAAGCGCCTTCAAGCTGCTCCTGGTGCTCGTTATCGCATTATCACCTGGGATTCCCAGGCAGATACTGAGCTTCCCCTGACCTCTGACCTTGGAGCAGTTCGTTCCTTCGTTTCGACACTGACTCAGGAAGTGAGTTCTTCTTCGCGCGGTTCGTCTCCGGACCGCCCCGCACAATACATTGCGGAAGAAATGCAGGATGCCGCAAACAAGCACCCTGAAAATACCCGCGTGCTTTTCGTATTCACCGACGGTGAGACCTCGAATAATTCTGCTTGGAGAAGCGCTGGTGGAGGCGACTCTCAGCAGTGGGACAAGATCAAGCCCCTCCTGACGGGAGGCTTAGTGATCGGCTATGGAACCGAAGAAGGCGGGAAGATGAAGGTTGCCGCTCTGGGCAAGCAGAACGACAGCTCGAAACCCGAATACATCAAGGATTTTTCCCAGCCCGGAAACCCCGATGCGATTTCGAAGATTGATGTTAAGAAGCTGAACGAGATCGCTCAAAAACTTGGAATCGATATGGTTCGTTCGCCCAATGATTCTGCCATTAGCTCCGCAGCTTCATCCTCGGTTCAGAATGCGCGAAATGTTGCCGACGCAAACGATACGATCCAAACTTCGCGCTATGTGTTGTGGCCATCGGCCCTTGTTTTGACTGCACTATTAGCTTGGGAAGCCGCTATTTTCGCGGGTCGTATCCACGCCCTGAGGAGGACCCGTGCGATTTAAGCGCCGCAGCGATAAGGAACAGCGTCCTACCGCTTTCTATCAGCCTCCTGCAGATGGCGAGGCCGTCGCTGGCACTCAAACCGGAGATGGTGCCCCCAGCGCAACCCCGGCCTCGGCAAAGAGGAACGGGGCGGAGAAACCGCGACGCAACGGGAAGCTCTTACGGCCTCTGTGGTGGTCTCTCCCCATTGTTGTGGTTGCCCTTGCTGTCGGAATTTATATGACCGCCCTGCCGCTGTGGGCATGGAATACGGGTCGCAGCGCTCGCGCGGGAAATAATGAGGGGGCTCTGAACTCCTATTCACGGCAGATTTATTGGGGAGATCTCGGTCCTGCCAGCTGGGTTGCGCATTACAACGCGGGGACGCAGCATGTGAAGCTTGATCATCCTGACGAGGCCGTCGCTGAGTTGCGCATTGCTTGGGACCGGGTTCCGAAGGCGAAGCAGATCGAGGACGGTCGAATTGAGACCTACTCCTATGAGTGCACCGTCAGAATGAATTTGGCGCTTGCTTTGGAAAAGCAGGGTGACGCGGCGATGAGTACGGATCGTGCGCGCGCTGCTGAAATTTATAAAGAAATGGGCGAGGTTGTGGCCCCCTGTCAGTCCGCGGCCTCGACGCAGAATCAGCAGAACCAGAATCAGCAGGGCGGCGGTGGCGGCGCCGATGCTGACAAGGCTCATGATCGCGCTCAGCAAAAGCAGCAGCAGGCTCAAAACCAGGAAAATCAGGACAAAGATAAAGACAAACAGAATCAGGACAAGGACAAGCAAAACCAAGACAAAGATAAGCAGAACCAAGACAACAAGGATAAAGACAAGCAAAACCAGGATCAGCAAAACCAGGATCAGCAAAACCAGGATCAGGACAAGGACAAACAAAACCAAGACAAGTCCAAGGATCCTTATCAGGGAGAGACCAAAGAGCAACGCGCGAAGCGTGAAGAGATGCAAAAGCGTCAGGAGCAAACCGATCGCGAGGAGCGTCAGAACAAAGATCGCAAGCGCGGAACCGGTGGAACTGGCGCCTGGTAAAACGTCTGTGATCTAGGTCTTAGGTTGGAATAAACCTGAAACCAGGGGGCGTTTTTGCCTGCAGTGCTGCTCGAAAGCGGCTCCTGGAAGAAAGGCTTTTCCTATGACTTACAAGGTCGCTTACATCATTGGTTCGCTGTCCTCGAACTCCATTAACCGCAAGCTGGTTGGTGCGATGATTGCCGATGCTCCGGCTGATCTGGAATTTGTTGAGGCTGACTTCTCGAAGCTGCCGCTGTACAGCCCTGATTACGATGCGAACTACCCGCAGATCGCCACTGACTTCAAGAAGATCATTGAAGATGCCGACGCGGTTCTAATTGCAACCCCTGAGTATGATCGCTCGATTCCTGGTGGTCTGAAGAATGCCATCGACTGGTTTGGTCGCCCGTGGGGATCCAACCCCATCGGTGGTAAGCCTGTTTATGTCGTGGGTGCATCTATGGGTTCGGTCGGTGCTGCTATTGGGCAGATCGCAACCCGTCAGACTCTTGAGTTCTTTAACCCTCTGTTGATGACGCAGCCCGAGGTCTACATGAAGATGTCTCATGAGGACATCGGTGAAGATGGTCGCTTTATTGATGCGGCAACTCAGGGATTTGTGAAGTCAGCTATTGAGGCATTTGCGGACTACATCCGTAAGCACGCCTGAGCGTTGAGGTCGCTGAGTTAAAACACCCTCCAGCCAAGACTGGGACTAAAGTCCTTTTTAAGGCTGGGAGGTGTTTTATTTATGTGTTTCGGGTGTTGGTGTGCCAACTTTGTTCAAATCGCATCACCCTGTTTTATTGCGGTAGACAAGGTTGTCATTTGTGTCCAAAACCTTCTCATTCAACGGAAATTTCCCAGAAAAACACAGAAGTAAAAACCTCCGAATCGTTTCTTGTCGGCAGAAAAGCGGAAGGATGAGCCTTCTCAGACTAGGCTTGTGGCTACACGTCTACGCATGAGGAAGGGACATGAGCGAGAACCGCGTATCGGCCATTGAGTCGGGCTATGAAGGCGAAAACGCCTCCGCTCATTCCCGCCCGCGTCCCCAGAAACCCCCTGTCTACCAGCGTGCATCTGACAAACTCTCGTTTACGCAGGACCGCGACTGGGGTTTCGATGATGTCGTCGATGCCCTGTTCTTTATCTTTTCCGGTGTGGCAACACTGTGGCTTGCCTACGTTTTCTTGGCGGGTTCAATCAAGCTCAAACCCACCGCTATTGCCTGGTTCCTGATCTGCTGGGCCGTTACCGCCTACCTCGCGCTTCCCAGAATCCACCAGTTGCTCACGTGGCTGTATGTTCCCGACTACTTTATCGGTCGTACAAGGACTGCTGATGGTCTCCTCGGTGATCCGGTGAACCTTGCTCTTGTTGGTAGTGAGATCGATATTCACGCTGCCATGACTGAAGCTGGATGGGTGCGCGCTGACCCGATTACGCCCCGCACCGTTCTTCGAGTGATACGCGCCTTCGTCAGTCGTAAAAGCTACGATGCTGCGCCAGTTTCAAACCTTGTGCTCTTTGGACGTAAGCAGGACTTCGCCTATCAAAAAGCGGTTCCCGGCCGTTCTTCAGAACGCCATCACGTGCGTTTTTGGCGCACGCCTGATGGATGGGTTCTTCCGGGTGGTCGCCGCGTTGAATGGCTTGCTGCGGGGACATTCGATCGTGCTGTCGGATTGAGTCTTTTAACCTTCCAAATCACGCACAAGATCGATGCTGACATCGACATCGAGCGCAACTTCATCGTTGATGATGTCCTCTTCGCTAACCCTGCGGCAGAGCTAGAGATTCTTCCCGATTTCTTCAGTGCCTACCACGATAAGAATGGCGGTGGTGACCGAGTCATCACCGATGGTGACCTGTACCTATTGGATGTTCAAGACGTTGAACCCAACGATGATGATGCGCACGAAATGGCAGATGCCCATGATGTCGATTCCCAAGCGCATCGCCAACGTCCTATCCAGCTGGTTGTCGGTATGGCCTTGGTTGCCCTCATGTTTGCAACCGAGCTGTTCCAGACTTACCTAGTCCTTCAAAATCCGTGGAAATACATCGCGCTTAATGTCATCGGCATTGATGATGTCGCCGATGCGCAAATCTACATTTTGACGATGAGGCTGGTTGTCGCTCTTGTGACTTTGGTGCTTCTTGTCATGGAAATCATTACTGCTGTCATGACGTGGAACGGGCACCCTCGTGCGCGAATTATCCTTCTGACAGCCCTGAGTGCCGACATTATTTTCGGCGCTGCAGATATTGCCAGTTCGGGTGCGACTCACATCGTCTTAATGACGCTGATCCGTTCGTCTTTGGGAGTGCTTGCCCTCTTGGCTCTTTCTGCGCGCGCCTGCCACGAATGGGTCAGAGAGCGCAAGAAAGAACGGCTTCAGGCGAAAGCAAAGGTTGCAGGCGTCCTACCTACTTCACCGGCTTCATAAACCACGCGGCTTGCGAGTCCTCGGGCACTCCATCGTTATAGGCAAGTCCCGCATAGGCCGCGGCATTCTTCCCCAGCTGGGATTCGAGGAATGCTTGGAAGGAGCGAACGGCTTCGGAATTCGAAGAAGACTGTGGGACTGCCACTGAGATGGTTGAATCCACGCACGTCCCGGGGATAGCCTCGGCGCGGCTTTCGGTGCCGGTATTGGAGGCTGCAGCAACCGCCAAGCGCGCATCCCAGATCAGGATCGGACGCTGGTGGGAGCCCTGCGCGCTGGTCGCACCCGAGATGAGTGAAAGGTGATCATCCGCAAGGGTAACGGTCCACTGTCCCAAGGCCTCCGCTGCGGAAGGCGCGATCGAATGCGCGTCGTTCAGGTTTCCTTTCCAGTCCTCGTAGTCCTCGCCGAGGACTGAGCTGGCCTTTGCGGCAAAAGCGGCCCCGGCCTCGGAATCCTGAGAAGGGATCGCGGTCAGGGAGGCGAAGTTTGCAGAGGAAAGGTCCTTGAGCGAAGAGGGGAGAGCCTTGCTATTTGCAGAGAACCATGAGCGATCAGCCCACGCACATACAGGGTCATTGCCGATGGAGATTGCTGTCCCCAAAGCCGCGGCTTGTTTTGAATCGACGCCAAAGATGACGTCGGCATTTTGCGAAGAATTTGGAGTGTACTCGCTCTGCTCAACGGTATAGCCGCTAGCGGCCTCGAAAGCTAAGAGGTAGTCAGCGGGAAGCTGCCAGCCCGGCGCGTAAGCGATGCGTAGGGTTCCGCTTCCTCGTGGAATTGCGTCGGTATTGCCCGTGGCCGCGCGATTCTTTGTTGCCGAGGCCGTGGTCCCCTGAGCCGAAGACGTTGAGTCTGTTCGGAAAGGATCATCAGTCCATTGGGCTCCCTGTGGGATTGACGGGGAACAAGCGCTAAGGGCTAGCGCGCCAAGGAGCGTGATGCTG
>QWCW01000720.1_pt1 | contig 10456 bp, 4 predicted proteins | sample 1972691 | NCBI WGS metagenome assembly QWCW01 (sample SAMN09866698, study PRJNA288562) | Human oral metagenome isolate pre2_saliva, whole genome shotgun sequencing... | reverse complement strand
CCCTTAGGAAACGAAGAAAGCAGATTGAAAGCGAAGCCTTTCGGAAGTACCCCGGAATAGGGGGAAACTATTTGAAAAGGCGAGACTACATTAAAAGAAAGTGGAGAAAAGACTGGAGGTAATTTCGTCATTTTCTCTTTTTACGCATAGCGGTATCTTTGACGCAAAAGTCAAAGATACCGCTTTTTCGTTTGGTACAAAAGTTGTCGTCCGGTGAAGCGAGGGCGACAACCAGCCTATGGGATAGGAATTATTTCTTGTGTTCGATTTGCAAGAGGAGTTGGGCGTGACCGCCGACCGAGAGATGGGCACTGCGAGCGAGGCAAAAAAGATCCGGGAGACACGGACCGGCCGTGTGCTCCCGGATCGAAACAAACACTTATAGAAATGGGAAGTTTTTCGCGAATAACTTATTTCTGGGTGAGAGGCACGGTTTGGGGCTTCTTGCCCAAGGGGTTGTAGTCTTCGGCTTTCACGGCCTTGTTGGCTTCGCGTTCTTTCTGCGGGATGGGGATGATCATCACCTGAGAGTTGGCCGGAACGTTGTAGTTGGCACTCTGTTCGAAGCCTACGTCGCGGCGGTCGATGCCCTTGCCGAGGCGGAGGAGATCGAAGTAGGCGAGACCTTCGCCCCAGAGTTCTACGCGGCGCTGCATCCACACGGCGTCTTGCACGGCTTCGGCCGTGCCGGCGGTGAGGGTGAAGGCGGGATCGCGGTAGGTCTTGACGAAGTCGGTGAGCACCTGAGCACCTGCGGCGGGTTGGCCGCTCATGGCGAGGGCTTCGGCCTTGATGAGGTACATTTCCTCAACGCGCATGAGCAGGATGTCTTGGGCGTTGGTCGATTGACCAAGTTCACTCTTATACGAGTCGAACTTCACGTTGGTGAAGGGCACCACTCCGTTCTCAAGAACGTATTTCTGCTGTGCGGCAGAGAGGTTGGGCGATTGACTCTTCTCATTGAGGAACCAGCCTTTGCGCACGTCGGTGGCGGGGATGGTGGCGTAGAGCTTGCTGTTGATGCTCTTGGTGGCGCCGACCGCTACGTAACCGTAGGCGAAGGTGCACATGTGCGCGGGCCAGTTGACGATACCGGAGGAGACGACAGGATCGGTTTCTTCGATCTTGATACCCCACATCCAGTTGCTTTCGCTCATGGAGGTGAAGGTGGGCTTGCTCACGGCTGCGCGAGAGGCCGGGGCGATGCCTGCGGCGGCTGCGGCGGCAATGGCTTTGTCGGCGGCTGCGACGGCATCGGTCCAGCGCTGCTGCACGAGGGCGACACGGGCTTGGAGACCGTAGACGACGGCGGTGCTGACATAGCGGCGGTCGCTGCGCTCGGTGCCGGAGGCTTCGAGGTTGACCACGGCGGAGTCGAGGTCGTCGTTGATGCGCTTGTAGACTTCTTCGACTGTGGAAAGACGAAGCCCCTTCTTCTCGGATTCGGCTTGGTTGTCTTCGGTGATCACAGGCACGCAGTTGGCTTGCTCGTGCCCCTTGTAGGTGAACTGGAAGCTCTGGGCGAGGGTGAAGTAGTCGAAGGCGCGAACGGCCTGAGCCTGTGCGCGGTTGTAGCGCGTAATGGGGTTGGTGTCGTCGCTCTTGACCGAGGCGAGCAGGGCGTTGCAGGCACGGATCTGGTCGTAGCAGTTGCTCCACACCATGCGGGGGAAGCGGTCGATGACGGTGTTGTCGTTGAGGAGGGTCTCGCTGCTGAACCAGTTGAAGCCCGAGGTGAAGCAGACGGCGTCGGTGCCGCGGCAGTCAAAGCCGAGCATCACGGAGGGATAGCCGAAGTCACAGTGACCTTTGGTGGTGGCTTCCAGGCGAGAGAAGAGACTCATGATACCGTTGACAGCGGCCGAGGCACGCTCGGGCACACGGCGATAGAGTTCCGTTTTCTGGTCTTCGGTGACGGTGTTGCCCTGCGGTGCGGTGTCGAGATCGGTGCAGCCGGGGAGGGCGAGGAGAGTGAGCAGGCCGAGCGACAACCGGCTCCATTGATATAGTGATTTCATTGTGAATCGGTTTGGAGGATTAGAAGGTGAGTTTCACACCGAAGGATACCGTGCGCACGGCGGTGTAAGAGTTACCGTAGACGTAAACTTGGCTCTGACGGGGGTCGACGCCTTGACGTGCAGAGAAGAGTGCGACGTTGTCGGCGGAGGCGTAGAGGCGAGCGGCGCTGAGCTTGGCGTGACGCACGAGGTGGCGCGGCAGGGTGTAGCCGAGGGTGACGTTGTTGAGCGAGAAGTAGTCGGACGACACGAGGAAGCGGGTCGAAGTGGCGTTGACATTGCTGTCGCCGGCGTCGAGACGCGGCACGTCGGTATTGGTGTTTTGAGGCGTCCAAGCGCGGGCGATGTCTTTGTGCCAAGCCTGACCGGCATCTTGGGTCTCAACGTGCATCAAATCGGCATAGCCGTTGTCGATCACTTTACCGCCGAGCTGGTAGGAAGCCGACACAGAGAGGTCGAATCCATAGGCTTCGAGGGTGGTGCTCAAACCGCCGGTGACGGTGGGCAGGAGGTTGCCCATGGCGAGGCGGCCTTTGTTGTAAGCATCGTCGTAGCTGTCGGTGAGGACGCGTTCGTTGTTCTTCACCGTCCAGTACATGGCCTTACCCGTGACAGGATCGACGCCGCCATATTGCACGAGGTTGAGCTGGTACATGTTTTGCCCTTCTTGGTAGAGGCGCGAACCGTTCTTGATACCCTCCTTGGCGAAGTCGGGGTGGAGCTTGAGGATCTTGTTGTTCAAGAAGGTGGCGTTGGCGGCAACCGTCCACTTGAGGTGGCTGTTGTGGAGCACCACCGAGCTGAGGTCGATTTCCACACCGCTGTTGCGCATCGAACCGATGTTCATGGGCATCGTGGCGTAGCCGTTGGAGAGCGCGACGGGCTTGTTGTAGAGCATGTCGGTGGTTTGGCGATTGAAGAATTCAACCGAACCGGAGAGTTTGCCGTTCCACAGGCTGAAGTCCACACCCACGTTGAACGAGTTGCTCTTTTCCCAAGTCAGGTCCTTGTTGCCCTTGTAGGTGAGGTCGGCGTCACTGAGGCTGCTGTTGGCGCCCGTCAACTTATATTGGTTGAGGTAGGCGTAGTCGTTGCCGATGTCGTCGTTACCCTGCTGACCGAACGAGGCCTTCACCTTGAGGAGGTCGACCCAGCGGTAGGGCTTCATGAACGATTCCTTGGCCACGTCCCATGCCCCCGAAAGGCTCCAGAAGTTGCCCCAACGGTGGTCGGGATGGAAGCGCGAAGAACCGTCGCGGCGGAAGCTGAAACTGGCGAAATACTTTTCTGACCAGTCGTAGTTGACACGACCGAAGAAACCGGCGGTCGAGTATTCGTTGTAGCGACCGGAACCTTTGCGCTGGTTGATGGAGTTGTTGACCGCCCATACACCGTCTCGGTAAAGATATTGACCCGTAGCGCTGAATTCTTCTTTATGGCGATCGTAGCGTTCGAAACCGAGGAGGAAGTCGGCGCTGTTGAGTCCCCAAGCGGTCTTGTAGGTGGCGAGATATTGCTGGTTGAGGCTGCGGGTGTGATTGAGATCTTGCGAAGCCTCACCACCGTAATTGGCGGATTGTCCGATGAGGGACGATCTGGCGGAGTGTTCGCGCGTGTTGTCGATCGTGAGACCCAAAGAAGCCGTGAGCGTCAAGCCCTTGAGGGGCATCACGTTGGCATACCAGCGACCGGTGAAGAGGTCGATGAGGTATTCGTGCACATTGTTCTTCAAGTCGCCCACAGGGTTGGAGATCGCCATGAAGTTGCGCTTGTAGGGCACGTATTGACGGTTACCAAAGTCGAAGATCTGCTGACCTGTGGTGGGGTGGAGCATGATGTTGCCGTCGGGGGTGCGCACATACATGGGGTAGACAGGAGCCATGCTGTTGGCCACGTAGAAGGCGTTGGCGGAGCTGGTGCCGTCTTTGTTGGTCTGCGACTCGGGGTAGGCGCTGTTGCTGTAAGCGTAGCCGAGGTTGGCGCCGACCTTGAGCCACGACTTGGCCAGGTAGTCGATGTTCAGGCGGGTGCTGTAGCGCTTGTAGCCCGAGTTGTCGATGATGCCCTCGTCGTTGAGGTAACCGCTGCCCCAGTAGTAGTTGAAGCGCTCGTTGCCGCCCGATACGCTGAGGTTGTACTCTTGGCGCGTGTTCTGACGGAAGGTCTCGTCTTCCCAGTTGTCGGGACGGAGATAATAGAGGGCGTTGCCCTGCTTGTCGCGCACCATGTAGCCGAGGGTGGCGTTGGGGTTGAAGGTGCCGTTGGCGTCGAAGAGCTGTTCGCCCTTGGGGGTGGTGAAGACGGGGTAGCCGAGATTCTTGACGATGCGCTTGTTGGCGTCGGCCGTTGCCTGAGCGGGGGTGAGACCGTTGTTGTAGATGTTTTCGTTGTAGAAGCCTTGGTAGAGGTGCGTCATGTAGGCTTTCGGGTCGCGGATGACGTCGTAGTTCGAGATCTCGCGCGAGTTCACACCCCAGCGGCCTTCGAACTGCACTTTGGCATCGCCCGACTTACCCTTCTTGGTGGTGATGAGCATCACACCGTTGGCACCGCGGGCACCATAGAGGGCGGCAGAAGCGGCATCTTTGAGTACCGAGATGTTTTCGATGTCGTTGGGGTTGATTGACGAGAGATCGCCGTCGTAGGGAACGCCGTCGAGGACGATGAGGGGGTTCATCTCGGCATTGATCGAACCGAAACCGCGGACGCGGATGGTGGCGGAGGTACCGGGCTGACCGTTGTTGCTGGTGGTCTGCACGCCGGCCACGGTGCCGTTGAGGGCGCGCGAAACGTCAGCAACTTGACGATTTTCGAGCTTCTGCGCGCTCATCGTCGCGGCCGAACCCGTGAACGAGGCTTTCTTCGCCGTGCCGTAGGCTACCACGATCGCTTCGTTCAGGTTGGAGTCGTCCCATTCGAGCACTACGTTCACCGTGCCGTTCTTACTAATCTCCATGGTGCGGGGTTTCATACCCACATAGGCGATCGTGAGAGACTTCGTGCCGGCGGGCACTTTGGCTAACGAGAAATTACCTTTACCGTCGGTGAGGGCCACGGTGCGGGTGCCGATGCGTACTGCTGCGTTGACGATGGGATTGCCTTCGCTGTCGGATACGTGACCCAACACGGCCGTCTGTGCCATCGCTACGCCGCTCATCAAGAGCGCTACGCCGAGTGTGACTGACTTCTTGTTCATCTTATTGTTGATTTGGATTGCTGATCTATGTTACAGAGGGAGAGCAATCGCTGCGCTCCCGAGCAAGTGAACCACCTTTTTGTGACTTGCGATTGTATGTATTTGCAAATATAGGATTATACACACTTTTGGCAAAGCTACACGCTGAAAAATGAAGCACAGGGGGTGCGTTTTAACTTTTTAGCGTCCGAAATGCTAATTCTAAGTTTGCATTTTTAGGGAAGTCAAATTCAAAATGTTGAAATGTGTCGTGTTTTGCTATACGTTTGAGTGGTTTTTGTCTTGAAAAGTGGGATTCTGTGTGCGTTTTAGATGTTTTGTTATTCGTGTTTGGCAAAATGCAGTTATAAACGCTGTGTGACCGGTTTTTTTGTTGCTGAATTTGTATAGTTTCTTGTTTATACGATGTGTTATGCATGTATTGTGCCTGTGACCGGCTAAGCGCCTATTGTCGGATGGCTGCTGTCGCATCAACACACAAAAGAAGCGGGCAGCCACAGGGAAGTGGCTGCCCGCTTGGGGAATGAGTGGGCACATGTGCGCCGCGAAAGGACTTTTGGAATCAGCGAACGACTACTTTGCCTTTCTGCACGAGGACACCGCGGGTGTTTTGTGCCACACGACGACCGGCGAGGTCATAGGCCGGACCGCTGACCACGTTTTGCGTAGCGACGGAGGCAACGCTCGTGGTGAGGTTGGAGGTGACGGGCAGAATGGTGAGGGTCGAACCCTTGTCGGCACCGCCGTTCCAGAAGGCGAACTTGTTGTTGCGGTTGTTCACTTTGTTGGCGGGGATACCGTCTTCGTACATGTAGGCGTAGGCGGGACCGCTCTTGCCGAGGTCGTTAGAGTCGGAGAAACGCCAAACAGCCGAATAGCCTTGGGGAATGGATCCTACGGGTTGCAGGGTGGGAAAGGAGCTACCGCCTTTGTCGTTGCCCATGTTGGTGGGCGCGGCGAGGACATAGCCCGTGCCGGCTGCGAGGTTGTAGATGCGAAAGCCTTCGGCGTTGTTGCCCACGAAGCACCAGAGTTGTTTCCCATCTTCGGGGTTTACTTCGGTGTCGGCGAGCTCGAGGGTCTTCTGCGTGCCGTCGGCTTTGAGGACGTAGCCCTGTTGGCCGATCTGCATGGAGTACCACTGTGAACCGGTGGCGAACTTGCCATTGACGATCTCACCGGGGGTGAAACGCGAATACCACTGGGGAGCGGGTTCGGGTTGGTACTTGCCGTTTTCGATGAAGAGACCTTCGAGGAGCACATCGCCATCCATCCACTCTGCCGGGAGGGTGAAGGTGTTGTCGGCCTTGAAGATGCTGCGCGGCACACGGATGGTTTCCCACTGCACATTGTCTTTCGAGAGGCTGTCGGCGGTGAGGCGATAACCGTGCTTCACAATCATACCGGCGTATTCGAAGCCGTCGGCAGGGTTCATCTTCACGGTGAAGGGCTGACCGAAGGGCGCTTGGTAGCTTTCGAGCTTGGCACCTTCGGGCGTGATGATTTCGCCGTTGAGGTTCTGCTGGCGTAGGGTGGCGGTGTTGCCGTGGACGTTGAGACGGATGTCGACGAAGGCACCGCCGTGTTTGAGCACGTCGCCCGAGCCGAGGGGATCGTTGTTGTCCCAGTCTACTTTGTAGCGCAGACGGTAGATGCCGGGGGCGAGGTCGGCGGGGATGGTGAAGGGACGCGGCTGGATGGTGTTGCCGTTGCTCACAGCTTGACCTTCGCTGTTCTTACCTTGATAGTAGGAGTAGCTGACGAGTTCGGTTTGCGGATCGAATTGTCCGTCTTGGTTCTTGTCGAGGTAGACGTAGCTGTGCATCCAAGTGCCGGTGTAGGACACGGAGGGCGTCACGACGTCGCCGGGCTTGGCGAAGAGGGCTGCGGCGCCGGCGTTGGTGTAGACCGTGCGCGGCGTGGGTACGTTGTAGGCCTGCGTCTTGCCGTCCACCGTGAGACGAACGGCGTCGAGATGACGATCGTTGCGGGTGTAGGCTTGCTTCTTGTCGACAGCGGTGGGATAATAGCCCGTGATGAGCGACGGGGTGGGGCTGTCGTTGACGCTGACATTGTCGATGTAGGCGGCAAAGTCTTCGGTGAGATCGTGCGGGCTTTCGCAGTGGGGCACGATGACAAGGCTGTGAATCTGCACGCCTTCGTTGCCGGCAGCGGGAAGCACGACTTCCTGCCATTGGTTGGCTTCGAGCGCTGAACCTGTGATTTGAGCAAACTGCACCACATCGTCGCTTTGACCGGGACGGTCTTTGCGCTTACCGAGGCCGATGATCATGGCGCGTCCGGCTTTGGGCGTGTGGATCCAGGCGTGGACGTATTTGGGCGTGGCGGTGAGGTCGAAGGGCTCGTTGAGCGTGATGCGGGCGCCGAAGGTGTTCGAACCGTAGCGTGAGCGCTGCACGGCGAGCACTTTGGCCGAGCTGTTGACGGGCGTGCCGTCGATGGGGTTGAGTTCGCTCGTGGTGGGGTTGTCGAGCAGGGCACAGTTGCCGGTGAGGGCGCCGGTGCGGAAGGGAGAGGCCTCCCACGTGTCGAACACACCGAGGGCTTTCCAGGTGGTCTGTTCGAAATCGAGGGTGGGGAGGTAGACGTTTTGTGCGGAGGCGGCCATCGGCAAAGCCAGGGCAGCCACGGGGAGGATATGTTTGAATTTCATTGTGGGTGGGCTTTACAGATTAATAGATGGCTACGCTCTTGAGCAAGGGGCAAGCCTTGGCATCTTCGATCGTGATGCGCAGACCGACGGCATTGGTGCCACGGTCGTAGCTGTGTTCGGTGCTACCGTTGAGGGGAATGATGCGCTTGTAGCCGATGGTGGTCGTGGCGATGTTGCCGCCAGTGGGTTTCCACGTGGTGCCGTCTTCGGTGACTTCGATCTTGAACTTCTTGACGCGTTGTCCTTTGGCGACAAGTTCCATGAGGTCGACGTAGCGCAGGGTTTGGGGGCTATCCCAAGTGAAGGTGAGGGTGGCTTGCTTCGTGCCGTCGTTCGTGGCCCAGTAGGTCGTGGTGCTGCCGTCGAAGAGGTTCTTCACGTCATAGGTGCGACCGGCGCCGGGGGTGCGCGTTTCGCTGGCGACCACGGTGGCCGTCTTGGCGAGGTTGGTCTTGAAGCGCTCGCTGATGTAATTGCCGAGTTGCTTCATTGTTCTAACGGTGGCGTTGGGCAGTGAACCCGATTGGTCGGGCGGGAGGTTGAGGATGAGCGTGGCGTTGCGACCTACCGTTTCGAGATACATCTGGAAGAGGCGTTCGGCCGAGGCGGGGCTTTCGCCGTTGTGCCAGAACCAACCCAGGTTGGTGGCTTTGGCGTCGCTCTCACCGGGGTGCCAGTACCAGCCGTTGATGTTGCCGCTTGTGCCGTCGCCCATGCACCAGTTGGTTTCACCGGCCCAGCCTTGTTCGTTACCGATCCAGCGAGCTTCGCCGCCGACACCCCACATCACGCAGTCGGGGAGGATCTTGTGGACGGAATCGCGGAGGTTGGGCACGTCGTAGTAGACATTGGCGTCGCCGACGTTGATGGTCTTGTTTTGGCCACCGTAGTAGCCGTCGCCGCCATTGGCGCCGTCAAACCACATTTCGAATTGGTCTTTGCCGTATTGTGCGGCTTCGAGACATTGGCGCAAGAACACCTCTTTTACATAGCGGTCGGTGCCGTAGAGAGCCGAGTTGCGATCCCAAGGCGAGATGTAGAAGCCATATTTCATGTCGAGCTTGCGCGCGGCATCGGCGAAGTCGCGGGGAATGTTGGTATTCTTGGCGTTGACGTTGGAAGAGGCCGTGGCGTTGTGGTTGGTGGTGGCGGTGGGCCAGAGGCAGAAACCGTCGTGGTGTTTGATCACCGCGATACCACCGCGCATGCCGGCGTCTTTGGCGGCTTGAAGCCACTGCTCGGGGTTGGGCACTTGGGTGGGGGCGAAACGATTTACGTCTTCATTACCTTTACCCCATTCCAAACCGGTGTAGGTATTCATGCCGTAGTGGAAGAAGGCATAGAACTCTGTTTCCTGCCACTTGAGCTGGCGAGGAGAGGGCACGGGGTGTACGGGAGCCGGTTCGTTGTCCGGGTTGGGGAGGGTCTGCTGTTGGAGGCTGAAACCACTTTGGGCTTGTGCCGAAAGCGGGAGGCCGAGGCAGCAGAGCAGAGCAAATTGCGTAAATAACTTCATGGATATGGTGTTATATTGTTTGTTCGTGTGCGCAAATATAAAGCAAATTCCACGAACGACCAAAAAAAAGAGGGAAGTAAATGGCAAGTTTAGTTGTCATTTACTTCCCACTTGCTGTGTGGAAAGGGGCTGAAAGGCGGAGGGGCGGGCGAGACGTCAACGACCGGCGTACATGTCTTCGTAGTAGCGCAGGTAGTCGCCCGAGGTGATGCGATCCATCCAGTCTTGGTTGTCGAGATACCAGCGCACGGTTTCCTCGATGCCTTGTTCAAATTGGAGGGAGGGTTCCCAACCCAGTTCGTTTTTGAGTTTTGTGGAGTCGATGGCGTAGCGCAAGTCGTGGCCGGCGCGGTCAGTGACGTAGGTGATGAGGTCGAGATCGGCGTCCTCGGGACGGCCGAGCAGGCGATCGACGGTGCGCACCACGAGGCGTACGATGTCGATGTTGCGCCATTCGTTGAAACCGCCGATATTATAGGTGTCGGCCACGGCGCCCTTGTGATAGATGAGATCGATGGCGCGAGCGTGATCCACGACATAGAGCCAGTCGCGCACGTTTTCGCCCTTGCCGTAGACGGGAAGGGGACGGCGGTGGCGAATGTTGTTGATGAGCAGCGGAATGAGCTTCTCGGGGAACTGGTTGGGGCCGTAGTTGTTCGAACAGTTGCTGATGAGCGTCGGCATGCCGTAGGTGTCGTGGTAGGCGCGCACGAAGTGGTCGCTCGAGGCTTTCGACGCCGAGTAGGGGGAGTGGGGGCTGTAGGGGGTGGTTTCGACAAAGAAGTCGTCGCCGTAGGGGGCGGTGTCGCCGGGGCGCGTGATGTCGAGGGCACCGTAGACTTCGTCGGTGGAGATGTGATAGAAGCGCTTGCCTTCGTAGCGTTCGGGCAGCGACTCCCAATAGTCGCGGGCGGCCTGCAGCAGGCTGAGGGTGCCCATCACATTGGTGCGGGCGAACGCCATCGGATCTTTGATGGAACGATCGACGTGACTTTCGGCGGCGAGGTGAATGATGCCGTCGACGTGCTTATCTTCGAGCAGACGGCGCACGG
>QWCW01000758.1_pt1 | contig 10471 bp, 5 predicted proteins | sample 1972691 | NCBI WGS metagenome assembly QWCW01 (sample SAMN09866698, study PRJNA288562) | Human oral metagenome isolate pre2_saliva, whole genome shotgun sequencing... | reverse complement strand
TAACTTACCGTAGATACCAAACATAGCATCCTCATAACCAGTAAGGTCAGTGAACATCTCGTCATCTGTAAGCTGTCCTTTTGACTGCACATCCAAGAAGTCGCTACATGATGTAAGCAAAGCAAACACCATGGATAGTCCTATATATTTTGTTATCTTCTTCATTGTTATCCTAATTTAGTTTTAGAGTGAGAAACGTAATGAGAATTCAAAGCTTCTGTCGTATGGATAGTTCAAACCACGCTCTCTCTTCGCTGTTGACAGGTAGAAGAGGTCATTGGTAAGAAGTTCCAAGAACATACGCTTCAATCCGTACTTCTGAATAAAGGTTGTAGGAACCTCATAAGAGAGTGACAGACTGCTCACAGCATTGTACTTAGGGTTAGCTCCCTCTACCTTTGTTGCCAAAGTCTCATTATAGACTGAACCTCCGAAAGAGTACAAGAACGAACAACTCAACGCAAATCGCTTATAAGTAAGGTATGAAGTGATAGAACCCGTACCTAAAGGATTCGTATCTCCGAAGATTACCTTATCATTTGAGTCATAAACGAAAGTATATGTACCATCACGCTTAATGAATATTTCCTGACCTGTTACTGGGTCAATACCTGCAGAAGGAACAACCTTCAAGGCTGTCAAAGACTGACCTTCTTCATAGATAGGAAGTGGTGCAACACCATTATCGGCCTTGTTCTTCTCGTTTTGTTCACGCAGAGAATTACTGATCTTCTTAATCTTATTCTTGTTATAAGCGTAGGTAAGACCAAGTGACCACTGCCAATCCTTATTTTGAATTGGGAAGGTACGCAGACGAAGTTCAAAACCTGAGTTCTGTACCTCACCAATGTTCTCACGTGAAGTTGTCACACCTACTGATGGAGCCTTGGTAATATCCAAAAGCAGATTGTCAGTATTCTTGATATAATAATCAGCCGAGAGATCTACACGACCACGGAAAGCAGTGAAGTCAACACCGATGTTAGTGCTCAACGTACGCTCCCATTTCAAGTCTGGATTACCAATTGTAATTGGCGTAGCACCAGTACCCTTACCATAGAAGTAAGAACTGTTATAGCTATAGGTAGTTAATGCCTGATATGGGTTAAAGTTGATATTACCTAAGTAACCAACACTGGCACGAAGCTTCAAAAGCGAAACTGGTGAGCCCTTCATAAACTTCTCGTTATGAATATTCCATCCACCACCGACACTCCAGAATGGAGCAAAGCGCTGATTCTTACCGAAACGAGATGAACCCTCATAACGATAGATAAGGTCGAGGAAGTACTTGTTATCCCAAATTGTATTGGCATTAACAAAGAAACCTACACCTCTTGTCTGCGTATCAGAACCACTTGGACGCGTTGCAGCGTATGCTGTAGCGAAAGATGGGTGTCCGAGCTTATCAGAATAGAAACCTATTGAAGTATAAGTAGCTGCATCTGATGACGTTGACTCTATACTTCCACCTCCCATTGCAGTAAGGAAGAGCTTCTTAAAGAAGTAGTTATTGTATGATAACATTGCTTTACCCTGCAATGTTGTGGTATTTACCCAGTTATCTGACAATGAGCCACGCTGATCAGCAGACTTATTACGAATCTCACTGTAAGCAAAAGGAGATGTGAAAGAACGTCTATCCTGCTTGCTACGATCAACCGTAAAGTCCCCATCCAAACGTATCTTCTCACCAAACCACAACTGAATATTGGTCGTATTGAGGAAGTCAAAGTTATTTGTCTTACTATAACTACCCAGCGAAGCATCATACAATGGGTTCGCCAAGTCATGATAGAGTGAAGAACGCAACACTCCATCAGTATTGTATGGATTCTCATAAGGATTCATCTTCACCCAATCTGAAAAATCACCATATGGTGACACGTTGCTCGTTACAGATGAGAGTGTCGAACTGTTTGACACGAAGAACTTACCTGCAATATTGTAAGAGAGGCGGAAATTGGTTGAAAGACGAGTACGATCAGAACCCTTCATAACACCAGCATCCTTACCATAACGAATACCGAGATTATACTTTGCACGGTCATCACCACCATCAACGCTCAAACTGTGTGACTGAGAGATGGCATTACGCAGTGGCTTAGACAGCCAGTCAGTTTCTACACCTCTCTGAATATCATTATATATACGTGCATAATCTTTGTCCAGTGTGTATTGTGTTGAAGGACTTGTATCTGTAAACAAACCAGCAAGACGCTCATACTCCAATTTTTGACGTGCGTTCAGCAAGTTATAATCGGAGAGGTCAGGTGTTGACAAACGTACTGTTCCGCTATAGTTCAACTTCAACTTACCACCCTTCAAGGTCTTTGTTGTAATAACAATAACACCAGCAGAGGCCTTTGCACCATAAAGAGCAGATGCAGAAGCATCCTTCAATACGGTAACTGTCTCGATATCATTCATGTCCATATCGGCAACATACTCAGCAGAAACCTGCGCACCATCTACAACATAGACAGGTGTATTCGCTTGTCCTTCGAAGGTTGCACGACCGCGGATATTGAGTTCTGCCACCTTATTAGGGTCAGAACCTTTGAGGTTATCATCAGCAATGACCATACCAGGAACGAAACTTGCAATACTCTGCAAAACATTCTTCGTACCGACGTTCATCAATTGGTCACGACTTACAGCCACCTGAGAACCCGTAAACGAGTTCTTGTTCTTGGTCTGATAACCCGTCACAACCACTTCCTGCATCTCCTTAGAGTCTTCATGCAGCGTGATATTAGCTGTTGCACCATTCTTTACAGTCTTTGTAACAGTTTTATAACCAATATATGATACATTCATGTGCACCTCTTTAAGGTCAGTCTGAATTTCATATTCACCATTAATATCGGTCACATATCCACCATTCACGCCATCCACACGGATGACAGCACCGATGATTGGATCACCGTTATTATCGGTAACCTGACCACGAACACCACCTTTACGCTGTGCAATTTCCTTCTTTGCAAGCGTCAAGGTATTGCCCTCGACGGTATAAGAGAGTGGGAACTGGTTTGCCAAGTTCAGTAACAAACTTGATACTGACTGATCACGCACATCAAGAGTAACACCCTTAAGTGCCTTCACACCTTCATCAGCAAACTTTACATTCAATCCTGTCTGCTTTGCAACCTCATTGGCGAAATCCTCTATGGTAGCATCGCGCATTGAGAGAGTCACTTTTGCACCATTCAACTCTTGTGCCGAGATGGGGAGACTTAATGGACCAAAGCATAAAAGGTTCAAAAAGAGAACACAAACTATGCGTCGGAGGAATTTTATCTTCTGCATCGTTATTTAAATTTATGATTTTTGTTACTTGAAATTACAATCTTTTGAAACTCGAAAACGCTCGTTTTATTAATTGTTCAGAGAAAAGATTTCTTTAAAATGATTAATACTATTGAGAAATTTACCTTCACAGGTAGAAAACTTCTATTAAATACTCGCTGCAAAAGTACGAAAAAAAATAAAAAAACCAAGTGTTTTTATTATTAAAAATAAAGGAAAACCTCCTTTATTATTGTTTTTTGATAGTCAAACAGGCACTTTAGTAGCATTCCCGCTACTATCTCATCATTGTTATTTACGCCCTCTTGGCAGCTGTAAAACCGAATATATCTAACGCCCATTTATCTACATTTCCACACCCTAAAAGCGTTCGCAACCAAACAAAAAAAGTTTGCGAACGCTTTCCTGATTTGTTCGCAAACTCCTTTTCTTTTATCTTTGCTTAACTGTCGCCCTCTCCCTTAGGCTGGCAAAGACTCCTCGCTGCCCCCTGTTTTAGGTGCAGGCTTAGCACCGAGGTGAGTTTCCTTCACCGTCTCATACGAGTTATCACGCAGCGCAGCTTTCAGCTCTACACCCGGCGTAAACGTTACACGTGGCTTGATTGTCTCGGTCTTAAAAGCCTTTTCCGTTGCAGCTCCCTCGCTTGACAGTGTCAGGCGCATCGTGCCAAACTCTCCCAGTTGCACGCTAAAGCCATCACGGAGATAATGAGGCAGACAGTCCATAAAGTTCGCCAGCACGTTCTCAATGTCACCACGGGTCAACGAAGAACGCCCCGCAATGTCGCGCGCAACATCTCGCAAGGTCTTCTTTCCCACGTTCACAGGACTTGCATAAAACTTACCCGGTCCAGTCTTTGTACCCGGCTTTCTTCTTTCAATCAATTTGATTTTCATTGTGTTTAAAATTTTATTAGTTATTATTTACTTATGCTGCACTTTGCAGCAACACGTTTTTCATTTGTTTCGTTTTATTCACCCAGTTTGATTAGCTTAATCAAAGCGTGTTTATTCACTATTCAAAAGAAACAGAAACCTCCGCAAAGCTTAGAAAATCCGCACGATGCGGAGGTCTAAAATCAATAATAGGTCAGAGTAAAATTTCTAACGGGTCGGAAGAAAATTTCTAACACGTTAGAAATTTCTCGCTAACACGTTCCCCGCAAATTTCTAACACGTTAGAAATTTCCTTGCAACCTGTTAGAATTTCTCTTATCTCTTCTCTATATCCCATTAGACTCCCTCCCCCTTCGGGGAGGGTCGGGGTGGGCTTTTAGGACTACTCAAACACACCGACTCTGAACCCGAGGTCGCGGTTGCCGCTGCCCACGCGGACGTTACCCCTGCCGAAGTACAGGTTGTACGCAAGGTTGCTGTTCAACGGGTGAGCACTTGACGACCAATAGTAGCCATTGTAGCCAACGTAGTACAGCTGACCAGAGTTGTAGTTACCCAAGGCGGGCAGGTAAAAATAATTACCTGCGTCGGCAGCAGAAGGAAGACTGGAATTATTGATACTACTACTGCTGTTGATGTAGTACTTGTGCGTTGTACGCAGGTCGGTTGAACCATCAGCGGAAAGTTCGGTGTTGTAATGGCCCTCGCCTTGCAACACGGACTTCTTCTTAAACCACATGCCACCTTTATGTAAATGACCCATAGTTGTCCATAATTCGTCATCGTCCCAATGTGGATCACCGTACATTACGTACCAAGACATCTCGTTAGCATTGGGAAGGTCTTTGCAGGAAGTGTGGGTAGCAGGGTTGCTTATGTATAGACCAGGATAACTTTCGTTGTAGTAACGAGGGTCGCTGTTGCTCTGTGCGTAGTTTGATGAACTGGTATAGTTAAGAGTTGGCTGCCCTGTGTTTCCTGACAAATGCTTTGTCCATTCGTAACCATACCAATATTGCTGCTGAGCATCCCACATATAGTAATGGTCGCCGTCGTAGTTGCGTACGTTGAGGTTTGCAGTCATATCGTAGTAGGTGTTCGAAGCATAGGTTGTTGAAGGGAGTATTTTTGTTATGGTGCCCTCCACATTTGTTGCCACGTCCTTTACCCAATAACGTACCCTTAAGATATGAGTTCCTGGTTTGATTACCATGTAAGCTCCGTTAGTTGTTACGCTGGCTGTGCTGTTAGTCAGGGGGAAGCCGTTGTAGTAAGTGCTGCCCCATGTTGGGTCTTGTGTCGTTAAGACTATCTGTTTGCCATCTGTTACTGCAGAAGCGTCTAATGCACCTGTTGTTGAGTTGAAATTATAGGTCTCCGCTATATCGTTGTCGGAGCTTACTTCTACCTTGGTTAAGTAACAGTCATGTAGAATTGTGTTACTTGTGTAAGGCTGGAAAACTAAGTAAGCTGGCTGATGCTCTAACTCGAACGCAAACTGATTCTTGCCTGTCACCTTATTTGCAGTTGCTGTACCATAATCACCTGCTGTGCCGAAGTGTGCAGTATTGTTTGGAGCTGGCTGGCTCTGGTCTGTTGAGATAGTTACTGAGTTGCCGCTACTGTTCTTGCCCAAGTAATAAACCTTATAACTTGTATTTGCAGTAAACTTGCCTGGCACTTTATACTTAAAAGCAGCTACCTTGCTCGTTGGAGCGTTCGTACTCTTCTGCAATACCCCGTTGTCATCCTTTACGTAGATATAATCGCCTTTCTCCCAATAGAAGTTTCCACTGTTATAATCCATTGATGTGCGGGTCTTAGTTTCGTCGCCTGCAACAAATGTAGTGAGGTTCTTGTCGTTATCGCCCTCCGTACTTGTTGTGTTCTGGGCCACATCTTCCTTAGCGCAGGATGCAAAAGTCAAGGCTATGCCAAACACGACTGCCAAAGACTTTAGTTGTGCGGTAAATGAATGTTGTTTCATTGTTGTCTTCATTGTTACTTTGCTCTGTTTGTTAATAACTCTCTGTTAGTCTTCCCATGATGGGTTCTCTTCGTCCTCTTCCTCGTCTTCCTCCCATGACATAGAAGCCTTTGCACTTGAAATCGTACTGCCGTGATTCGCTGGTCTGTGCTGAGTCGTCGGGAAGGACGTATCCATGAGGTAACTCGTTTCGCTCACTCTGACTAACTGGCACATTGGTGCCAAGTAGTCTGCTTTAGAATGTTTCTCCATTTCTATCTTGAGTTTAATGGTTCATAAAATTAATCTAATTAATTAATGAAATCTAATAATTTGTGAATATTTTTGTAAGTCACTTTTTTCTAATCTTGATGTTGCTTGCGCTCCTCCTTTTCCTTATCTCACAGTTCATCCTCTAAAAGGCAGGCAGCATACCACCGCTGCCTGCCTGAGAAAACAACGAGAGAAAACAAAATTAATCAGAGAATTACAATGAATTATTGCGGTAAATCCAGTCGTTAAATGTTTCTTATTTTGCCTTTTAGCCTGCTCGCAAACAGGCACAAAAAAGCGAACAAAGGGAACTCCTTGAAGTCCTTTGTTTACAAGCTTTACGGCACGCTTCACATGCGCATAGGATGAAAGAATAAATGTATGATTAAACGCCAGTAGCACCTGTGTGTTAGCAAAATATCAGAGACAACCAAATATAAAACACAAAAAAAGGCAAAGAAATCAAAGTTTCTTTGCTGCGCTATAGTCGTCGGATATGTCGTTAATAAACTCATCACGGCGGCAAAGGTATAACATCTTTTTAGAATGTGCAAGAAAAATCTAAAGGGATATATAAATTAGATAGAATAACATAAATAAATATTCTTCAATGACATACTCTTAAGACACGGAAAGTAAAGGAATAGACATGTCTTCAGAAGGGTATTAATAAAAGGGATTGCATCAAATTGAAACCATTAACAGTTTCTTTGATACAACCCCTTTATTGGATATATAACTATTCTACTTTTAACTATCTAAAGACAGCCAAGAGCGACATTATCTAATTATTATTTTACTGCTGTTGTGCATGATAATTATCCAATCCTTTTTCAAGGAACTCAAGATAAGCAGGAACATCTTCTTTATAACTGAAGCTACCATTCAAAGGTTTACCCGCATTATCGAGTGGCACATAGAATGGCTGAGCCAAATAACCGAACTTAGTCTGCTCCAAATAGCTCCACTTATCACCGATGGTACGCAGTGTACGTGAAGTTCCGTCTGGGAGTTTCACCTCAACAGGCTGCTTTAAAGGAGTCTTATCATCTACATAAAGTGAGATGAGAACATAGTCCTTATTCAACTTATCTGCTACACGTGAATCAGTCCATACAGAAGCCTCCATCTTACGACAGTTCACACATCCGAAGCCAGTAAAGTCAACCAAGACTGGCTTACCAGCTGCTGCAGCTGCACGCATACCCTCATCATAATCCGTATAAGCTGCATGTACCGTCTGTGGAGCAAGGTTGAAATCCTGTGTATTAACAGGTGGCGCAAAAGCACTTACCGCTTTAACAGGTGCACCCCACAAACCTGGAAGCATATAAATAGAGAAAGCCAATGAACAAAGACCGAGCATGATAGCAGGTACAGGCATAGCCTTCTGTTCTGAATCATCATGTGGGAACTTGAGTTTACCAATAAGATAAAGACCCAAGAGACCGAAGAGAGCTATCCAAATAGAAAGGAATGTCTCACGATCAAGAATGTGCCAGCCGTATGCGAGGTCGGCTACTGACAAGAACTTCAGTGAGAATGCCAATTCGATGAAACCCAACACGACCTTAATCATGTTCATCCATGAACCTGACTTTGGCGCTTTCTTAAGCAAAGTTGGGAAGAGGGCGAAGAAGGTAAATGGCAAGGCAAGAGCCAAAGCAAAACCAAACATACCCACTGCAGGGGCTACCCAGTCACCACTTGTCGCTGCCTGAACAAGGAGAAGACCTACAACAGGAGCTGTACAAGAGAAACTTACCAATGACAAGGTAAATGCCATAAGGAAGATAGAAAGCAAACCAGTTGTCGCAGAAGCCTTATTGTCAACCGCATTACCCCATGAAGAAGGTAATCGAAGTTCAAACCAACCGAAGAAACTGAAAGCAAAGACTACTAACAGAAGAAAGAAGAAGACATTGAACGGTGCATTTGTTGCCAACTCATTCAACTTCTGTGGACCGAAAGCCCAAGTAACAAGCGTTGCCAAAGCCATATAAATGACGATGATTGACAAGCCGTAGGTCACTGCATCACGAATACCCTTCTTACGGTCATCCTTTGCCCTTTTGAGGAAGAAACTAACCGTCATTGGAATGATAGGCCATACACATGGGGTAAGTAAAGCGATGAACCCACCTAGAATACCCATAAGGAAGATAGCCAAAAGAGAACTGTTCGTGCTATCTTTTGAACTATTAAAAGCTGATAACTCCTTAATAACAGGTTGCCACAAGTTAACATCAGCATTTACTTGTGCATTCTCTTGCTTTATAGCCCCTGCCGTATCTACTGGCAACACATCCGACTTTTTTGCAGTATCTGCAGTTGTCGCTGTAAGTGCAGATAAACCATCAGCTGCTACATCAGTAGCAGCTGTCGGTGTTTTCTCAGCCTCAGAGTTGACTGTTGAGGGTGTTGCCGCAGGGGCGGAAGCAGGTCCATTGCCCTTGAAGTTAAATTCTTCCTGCATTGGTGGCAAACACATCTCATCGTTACAAGCACCATATTCTAAGTAACCTTTTATAATATAGGTCTTAGCCGTAATTTTATAACGCTGAACGAAGCTTACATTATTTTCAAAATAACGTAACTTCATCTCAAAGGTCTTGTCATAGACATTCAACTCCTTGCCACGCGCTGTTAGTTTTCCAACTGGAGTAACACCCTCTGCCTTATCAATATGCAAAGATGCTGAGGTAGGACCATCAGCAGGGAGATTAGTGGAATAGATATGCCATCCCTGGTCAATCTTCGCTGTAAAGACGACCTCTACCTCTGTTGGTGAAACTTGCTTCTGCTGAATAGAAGCATGAATAGGCTTCTGCTGTGCCATAGCTGTGATGCTAAAGAACAGCATAAGGAGGATCAGTAAAGTATTCTTTCTTTTCATTGCATTATACATTTTAAATTTGAAGTTACAAAGATAAGCAAATTATTTTTTATAACATTGAACAATATACAGATTATTTTTTGTTACAGCCAAAATCATAGAAATACGCCACAGCAATTATTACATGCTTCTTATTCATCAATAAAAATTACTGGTCACCAGTAAACGTTTTTCATACGATTTGGTCATTCGTGTTTTATTGTATATTACGACAAAAACATTAACCTCGTTTTTTCTCTTCACAAATAAGTTTTTTCACAGTACATGTGTTGATGTTGGTATTCACGATGTGTGCGGAGCCTTAACACCATTTATGCAGAGCTTTAGCACCAAATGAGAAGTTACATCAAGATGAGGAAAAAGAGACTCCCTTTCTCACTCATGGGTAAAGAACCGATGCAGATGGCAGACCTACCTACTGCAACAGGTTCTTACCCTTGTGATTAGGTTTAATTATGTACTAACGTACCTATATCTTCGCCGTCCATAACCTTCTTCAGGTTGCCGACAACATCCATATTGAAGACATAGATAGGCAGGTCATTCTCCTTGCACATGGTCGTTGCTGTAAGGTCCATTACCTTAAGGCCCTTTGTATAAATCTCATCGTATGTGATTTCAGAGAACTTTGTTGCTGTCGGGTCTTTCTCTGGATCGGCAGTATAAATACCATCTACACGTGTACCTTTAAGCATAACGTCAGCCTCAATTTCAATACCACGTAAACTAGAACCTGTATCAGTAGTAAAGTAAGGACAGCCTGTTCCTGTGGAGAAGATACAAACATAACCTGCTTCCATCGCTTCAATAGCCTTCCACTTGCTATAGAACTCACCAATAGGCTCCATGCGAATAGCGGTCAGAACCTTTGCCTTAACACCAGCTACCTCAAGTGCAGAACTGAGTGCAAGAGAATTGATAACGGTAGCACACATACCCATCTGGTCGCCTTTCACACGATCGAAGCCTTTCTGACTACCGCTCAAACCACGGAAGATGTTACCGCCACCGATTACGATACCAATTTGTACACCCATTTCATGTACTTCCTTAATCTGCTTAGCATAATCGCTAAGACGCTCAGGGTCGATACCGAAGCCCTGTTTTCCCATCAAACTCTCACCC
>QWCW01000821.1_pt1 | contig 10482 bp, 13 predicted proteins | sample 1972691 | NCBI WGS metagenome assembly QWCW01 (sample SAMN09866698, study PRJNA288562) | Human oral metagenome isolate pre2_saliva, whole genome shotgun sequencing... | reverse complement strand
GTGCCGCGCACCACATAGGCCACGGGGTTGCCCAGCGGACTGCGCATGCCGACCGACACGCGCGAGCCGCGTACGAAACCGAGGTCCATCAGTCGGCGGCGCAAGGCACCGCGACACGAGGGCGAAAGTCCCGCCACCACGGCCGTTTGCCCCTCGGCGAGCCGACTCATGCGGAAGGCGTCGGCGGGCACTTCGGCGGCTTCGGCCGGCGTGAGGGGGCGGAGGTCGATGGCGGCGAGGTCGGCGGCGGGCAGCGCGAAGTGTTCGCCCTCATAGTCGAAGGCAAAGGTGCCCTCCGCGCCCGCAGCCACGCGCACCACGGCGTCTTTGGCCAAACCCGTGGCGGCAATGCGGGCAAAGCGCCGCGCGTCGTCGTCTTCGATGTGCACCACGCGCAGCAACGTCCCCGCTTCGGGCAGGCCCTCGGCCGCCGTGTCGCGCGCACCGGCGGGCAGGGCGGGCAGGGTGAGCCCGGCGGTGGGAATGGGGTCGCCGTGGGGGTCGAAAAGGGGGTTGCCCAGGAGCGAGGCCATGCGCTCGCGTTCGCGCGCATCGAGGCGGTGCTCCATGTGGTGGGCGCGTTCGTGCCACTCGGCGGGCGCATAGCCCGAATGTTCGGCCAGATACTGCTCATAGATGCGGTGGGCGCGCATCAGCGCCAGGGCGTCGCGACGACCCGCGGGGGTGAGGGCGACGCCTTCGGCTGTGATGTCGACACGCCCCTCGAGGGCGAGCCGACCCAATGTCTGGGCGGCGGTGTCGGGCTCGAGGGCAAGCTGGGCAAACAGCCCGTCCCATGCCGAGCGCGGCAGGGGCCGGCTTCGAGCAGGGCTTTGAGGAAGTCTTCGGCGCGTTCGTTGCGACGGTCGTCTTGACGACGAACGAAGTAGCGGCGCAACCGGGCTAAGAGGGATTTCATACTCCGGAATCTGAGGGTGAGGGTGAGCACCGGCCGTGGCTTCCGTGCTTCGGTGGCCGTGGCGGTGGGGGCGGGAGGACAGGTTGCGTGGGCAAGCGGCCGTGGCGGTGTGGGGCGGTGGACGGTCTGTGCCAACCAAGCGAACGGGCTGTGCCGAGCGGTGGCGCTGACTGCGCGCCGCCGTATGCTGACTGCGCGAAACCATGCTGCAGACTGCGCGAAACGGTGTGCCGATCGCGTTCGGTGCACTATTGCCCTGCGTCCAAAGGGGGGCAGGAGCACCGGGGGAGTGGCAACTTGCTTTCCGGCTGCGGCGTGTCGCTATATATAAGGATTGTTCCGCCGCCACCGAAGGTACGTTTTGCCGTTTTTTGAGGGGGATCTGCAGGGGCGGCGCTGTCCGCGAGGGCGTGTCGCGCAAGTGGGCGGCCGCCCGACGGGACACCAACGTGGGGTGGCCGCCCGCGAGCGAAAACTCCACCACTATGGCGAAAAACTGCACTGTTTTGGGACAAAAGTCGGCCACTTTTCTCCCAACGGCCGCCGCCTTTCCCGCGGGTGGAATCCTCCTCTGCGCAAATATACACAAACTTTGTGACTTGTCGACCACGATGATTTGTAAAATTAGCTTTCTTAACATCGTGAAGCGGAGAGATGATGGTTTCTAAATCATTATTTTTGTCCCACTGAATTGGAAAATGCTATCGATGGGGGGTGAAATATTATAATGAGAGAAGGTTTCATGAATCGTTAGATCATCTTACACCATTGCCGGACTGTTCTTCACTATTCTTCTCGCTTAGCCCCGCCTTTGCGAAGTAGAATAACACAGTAACTGCAATGACTAATACACGGATAACCATAATTGAAATCAATATTTTTTGAGAGTTACATCAAGGAATGTCTCTTTCCCATGATCCCATTCGACAGATTCCACAGGAAGGCCGAAAATCAGCATGGATTTTTCGATTGCATTTTTATGACCTTCCAGAGTCGTTCCATAGACAGCAACGGAACCAATTTGACCGCTGCCATCAGAAGCCGGATAGAACAGAAACATGTTCTGTGACGTGCGTCTGCTGTTGCCAAGAAGAATGGCCACTGCTCCGGCGTCGGCATAGGTTAGGATGTCCTTCTCTACGATATAGGACGAGTACATGGGATGATTTTTGGCGTTCACCCAGATGTTTTGTATGAGCTGAAAGCTTTGAGAATTAAGAGTTTGATGTGATAACATATGCTTATTGTTTAATCGTTATTACTTCTGATTTGTTTTACGTGCCTTAGCAATGTTGGTCGTGTCGAGTGGTAAGCGGTAGCAACCACCTTGTTGCGCTGTCTGAAATAGGATACCCACTATTGTCCGTTCCATATAGCGATGTGGCCGAAGATATGCCCGTTGCTCTTTGGAAAGACTATGATATCTCCTGTGAGATACATCCCATTGTCTGGAACTTCCTTAAAACCATACAGCGGCAAAATGCGTTTGTATGCCCAAGCCGGATAGATACCTACGAAACAATTGCCCTGCCACAACGCCCTCATCACAAATCCGGCGCAACAGTTGTGCGAAGTGCTGAGTGCATTTCCAGTGGCATACCCGGAAGCTTTCCCGGCATCATAGGTCTTGTATGACAACACCATTGTCATGCCGGTAAGTCCGACAGCAAATATGAGTGCGTAAGCCAATCTTCGAACGATCTTCATGCTTCGATGTTTGTTTGTCATTCCACTTCTTTATACCATCTCTATTCAGGAGGTAAATGGCCTATATCAATCGCCGAATGTTTCTTCTGGGAATAGACTTTGCTGTACCATTTTGCGCTTGCGAGACTTTTTCTTCGGCTTCGTCGCTGCCGGTTCCCCTTTCCGAGTGGGATAGTTGTCCTCGATGTATGCTTTCACCAATGCAGCATGAGACAGAGGCTTGCTCAAATCGTTCCAGTCCTCATTGGTGTTGTAATCGAGTAGAACTATATTCTGAATCTTCGACTGCTTCCTTATCTTGCCAATAACAATTTGCACTTCCGGCACATTGTCAAGTACCCATTTATAGGTGGGCAGGTATATCAGGAAACGGGCATCGTGGTAGTTGAGCAGTTCGATACCACCAATGCCTTTGCGATGTCCCAAAGGCTTGCCGTACTTGCGTACAGTACGCTTCAGGTTCTTCATCGTGCGATTCTGCATGACACGAATGTCAATGTCTGTTGTCTCAAACACTTTAAGCCCCTGCCAGATGCCTTCTACACTGGCCGCCGTTATGCCGTCGGAAAACGGCACCGGTATGTTGCCATGAGGATAGAATGGACTGAGCACTTGCGCATAGCGCAGTGATGTAGTAGAGGTGATGTCCAGTATGGCTGCGTCGGGATAGGCTTTCTTCACTCTATCCAACTTGCGCTTCTTGTTCACTATGTAGATCATGCTGAGAAAGTGTTGAGGTTTACTATATACTTGGCAGGGATAAAGGTCTTAACCATTATTTCTGCTTGATGATACTTGAAGTCCACATCATCGCGGCGAAGATACGAGCGACGTACTGCGGAGAAGCGTACTCGTTTAAGATCAGCAAGCGATTCTCCATGGGAATGCATCCCATCTGTGGCATTCATGTCTGAGAACATGGTGCCTGCAAAAACAGCTGCATCTACTTTTATCTTCAGGAGGACGAGGTCATATCCTTGCTGCCGGAGGCGCCACATCATAGGATGGTCAGTACAGAAACTCAACCGAACATAGTCTTGCAGACCGTAACGGCAATCGTTGTTACGTGAAGAGGAATTACCGCCGGCATAAGGAATGGTGATTCCATGACTTCCGCAATATGCCCAGGAGTACAACCCACCATGCTTGCGTATCGAGGCAAGATTGCGACGGTCTGTGAAGTGGTAGAGATACACGATGCCATTCTCACGAAGGACTTGCATGAATGAGGCATAGTCGCTCTTCAAACCCGTGTGAACTGGCTTTTCTACGGTAGGAACTACTGTTGCCGGCATTGTTGCCACTGGTCTCCCGTAGGTTGTCGTTGCCGTGGATGAATATTGCCGTGTCATAGAGGTTGAGCGGTTGTTACGAGATGAATTACTTGATGAGTTGTTCCCTGAACTGCTGGAGCCGCTACCGACCCAGACGAAGAATAGGATTACACCTATGAATAGTACAAATCCAAACATTTTGTTTTGTTTTTTAGTCGGGTCTCCAATATTGGAGGTTCATCCTTCTATACCGGAGACCCCGAGAAGGTAAATGGTGCTTTCAATAGCCGAGAGCGTCCATCAGGTCGTCAATGCTGCCGCCGTTCTCGCGCCATTCGTCATAGTCACCATACATGCCATCTGTCAGAGCGTAGAATGTGTCGCGCTCATAATCGTTGTCATCGTCATCATAGCCGCAATAGCCATAATCGTAGTCATCGTCGTACATGATTCAAAAAAATAAGGGTCGGGCCTCCAATATCGGAGGTTCAACCCTTAATACCGGCAGAACTCAAAAGGTAAATGCCTTTCAGATTTAGCCAGCCGCACAATTACAAATCAAATGAATGAAAGAACCGTAACCACTCCTTTAGGCGGGTATGGTCAAGTTTATCAAGAGGTACATCTGACAGGGCATCATCGTCAAAGAGCCATTCAAAGAAGCGGCCATTTGTTTTGGCTTGTTTCACGATATAGTTTTGGATGGAGGCCTCCGGTGTGTCCTGCTTCAATGCTTGCCCATAACTCCGCACCGACAATCTCTGTTTCCGCTGAGAAGAGGGAATATTCAGTTGCATTTTATATCTCATACGGCGTTACCAATTGCCGGTCAACAACAGACTTTGTTGGATTGGCCGGAATCAGCCAACATTCTTCGCCATCCACTGATGCCTCGTCTGCGATGACGCTTGTCATTAGATATTGCTTATGCATAGTGCTGAGTTTTATTCTTATATACCACAATGGAGAGAAAGGTGAACCACAAAAAAAGAGGATCCCGTTAAGGAATCCTCTCAATAGATGCATTTGTGGCAAATTGCTATACTTCTTTTATGCGTTCAAGCAACTTCTTGGCTTGCTCCGCATTGGCCGGTTCGCCTCGTTGTATGATGCCTTCCAGCAGCGGAATGGCTTTCTTGCCCTTTCCGAGTTTGAGGTAACCGATTGAGAGATACCAAGCAAAATCGTCTTGGTACTCTGCAAGAGCAGATTGTGCTCCTTCACTCAGGATTTGGTCATAGAAACCTTGCAGTTGCTTGACTGCTGTTTTCACATCGGTACCCTGTTCAATCTTACCAAACAGAGCCAGTATATCATCTTGCTGTGGAATAGCTTCTGCTTCACCGGCACTGCGGTCATGTCCCGTCTCACCCAACATAGGAGTATAAGCCAGATAAACAGGGTCATTGCCGATTGTCTTATATTGCGAAGCATCATATTGCTGCACGCCAATGATGGCAACAATACCGACAATGCAAGCGGCAACTACATACTTCATCACTCTCGGCCATAGGCGAATGACCTTTGCCTTGGGGAGTATGCCCGCTGCTTTTCGGAACTGTTCTTCATTCATACCTTTTACTGCCTGAATTATCTTCTGTTCTTCAGAAGATTCCTCCGCAACAGCATTCCGCATCTCACGTATCATCAACGCGGTGATGCGAGCGCGTTCTTTCAACTCTGGGTTGTCAGCCATCGATTGTTTGAAAGCACGTTCTTCTTCGACTGTCATCTGACGGCGAAGGTAGCGTTCAACTTGTTCGTCGAACTGCATGTAGTCGTTATTCTTTTCCATCTGCTTCAATTTTTACGTCCTTGAAACGGGCAATAAACTCCGACAAGTTAGCATGGGTATGTTTGTCGAGGTCTTTCGCCGACACCTTTATTGCCTCGCTGATGGTCTTCTTCAGTTTGCTCAGACACTGGCTCTTCTTGGCTTTAGCCGTGTCAGCATTGTTGTAGTTGACCATGCGAGCTATCTCTGTCATGCTTTTCTTCTCTTTGCCATAGAATGCCCACAATATCTGTTCGCATGGCGCAGGCAAGATTTTCACTAAAGCACGTATTATTTCAGCTTCACGACCCAACCCCGGCTCATCCTCATCGATGAGGTCATTGATGTGGTCGGTGTCATAATCCGGTCCGCTATCGCCATCTTCATCGCTTTGGTTGTGTTCTTTCATGTCGGGGTTAAACACAACCGCTGTCTTGGAATCACGTGCCAGTTTACTTGCTCGATACAGACATATCTGCGTGAAATAGGTAGTTGGCAGACAAGTGAATGTTGTCAACTTACCCGACTGGATGTTGGTAAAGAGAGCGATACAGGCATCTTGGTAAATGCCATTGATGTCAGCATCATCCATCTTAGGATAATACTTTCGAAGCAGCGTCACGTTCTTCTTACGCTCTCGTTCGAGGAACTGACTTAATCGTTGCTCATCTGTGAGTATGTCGTAATCCTTATTCATTGAACTATTTGGATTTTTCAATTACCATTGTTTGGGTTGCATTAGGCGTATTCATCTGTTGCTGAACATCCAATGTCCAATCAGTTGAAATGCCTATTGCTTGTTTGGATATCACCGCATTTATGTAATACGTCAGACGACCGCAATACACCGAGGGCTTGGTGCTGATGCGTATTTCCTTGTTTACTTCGCTGGACTTGCAAGCTTCAAGGAACAGCACCCGTGATTGCCCCGTTGTTGTAGAGACTATCCACCTCGGTTTGTCAGATTTCTTATAGGTTAGGCCTGATGGAGTGAAAGGTTTCAAAGTGCCACGCACAGGTTCATCTCCACGTGCAGATCCACCGGCATGACAAGCATCAAGAGCCACATACACGATGCCTTTGGAGCCTACGGCCTTGCGAATCTTGTCAATCAGTGGTCGCAATTCGTCATCTAATAGATGGTTCTGTCCCCAATACTCGCCCTCCTTGAATACCATTTTGGCATCAACCGGAACCAGAGCTTCATCCCATCCGTCTTTCTCGTCTTTCTTCGGGTTCCACTTCGTTCCTTCTTCAACGAGTTGGCCGTGCATAGAGAAATGCAGATAGACCACATCACCGGCCTTGGAATCCTTGGCAAGTTTCTTTAAGGCAGAAACGATGGCTGCCTTAGTGGCATCACCATCAGTCAATGTTGCCACCTTGAAATTTCTCTTTTCGAGAGTGGGCCTCAGTATTTCAATGTCCTTTGCTCCATTGATATTACGCCATAACCGGTCAGGGTAATTCCCACGAGGATTACCATAATCGGAAATGCCGACTAACAAGGCCCGATTTGTTGCGCTTGCCGTTACGATGGCCATTATAGCCATGAATATGAGTAGTATCCGTTTCATATCAATCCAGTGCATCTAACAGGATAAAGCTGGCCCAGTATTCTGGGGCTTGCCATCCTGGTTGTGATTTTACATATTCCTGAGCGAGCCGCAGGGATTCTGTCTTGCTCTTTCCGTCAAGCAAATAGCGGTAAAACTCAGTCATCAATACTTTCGTAGCTTCGTCATCCACCTTCCAGAGCGACATTAGCAAAGATTTTGCACCGGCCAACTTGAATCCGCGTTGCAACCCAAACACGCCTTCGCTATTTACCTCTCCGAGACCCGTATCACAGGCAGACATAACAACAAGTTCTATGTTCCCTAAGTCAAGAGATGACAACTCTTGTGCCGTCAACACTCCATCCTCAACATCGTTAGGAAGTTGTTTACCTGCCAATGAAACATTGGCTCCACTGAACAATAGGCCGGAACGCAACATCGATGAGTCATCACCGGCGGTTTTCCCTGCGTTCCATCCAGAAAGGAACGCCACATAATTACGCTCCCCTGCTTCTTCCTGCGTCCAAAAGAAACCGTGAGTTGCTATATGAAGAATATCAATATTCTGACGTGATAAAGTACGGAATGCTTCTTCAGTCCCGTTTTCTCCGGTATATGTCATAACAACAATCCCTCGTTTCTGCAAAATGTTTGATATAGCAATCACCTCGGCTTTTGTATGCGTCAGTTCTTCTACACCATATCTTACATCACGAGCCCCGACCTTACACCTGTCATTTTGCATCACAGGAATGGAATTGTTTTCAGCAAGCAGTTCGTTTCCATCAATACTATAGGATAGACCGCCAAACAAAGACGCTTGACTTAGTTTGTGCTTTGATGATCTCTGAGTGAGCGATCTAAGGGATGACAGGCGAACTGCCGGGCAACTTGTCAATGCGTTTTCAATCGGGAGTTTATGCAGGAGTCCGTCTGTTGAAAAATAAATTCGAGAAGATGCTGATATCTCATCATTTATGGGTTGCCACACGATATCAAACAATCTCTGCAAATTCAAATGCGAATCATTCTCCCATTCAATCAATTGGTTCTCGTTACAGATGTTTATAACCTTAGGCCGGTCATAGGTGTGATCTATAACAAAGGCAATGTATTGACTATTCTCTGTAGTCTCACGTTCTACCTTAGCAAACACGATGGCCTTCTCTGTATCTTTTAATTGATTCTTTATGTCAATCCAGCTTGTAAATAGTTGTCGCAACAGCCTATTGTCTTGATAGATAATGGATAAGTAGTCCTGTTTATAAGCCTCTATCGAATCTTTTAAGGCTTTACGCTCAGGAAAATCAACTATCGTATAATCATATTGCAAGGTAGGCGCATTCATAGGGGTCAAACCCTCCCATTTCTTATATTCATACTGAAGACGTTCTATTTGCCGATATAGACTATCTACCTCAGGAATAGCTAATGTTTGACAGGCATACTTATAATTGTTATCAGCAAAAAGTCGAAGGCCGCTTGAGTGGATAATTGCTTCTATGCCCAATTGTGAAGCTGCCGTTTCAGGGAAAGCGCAGCAAGCCATCAAGACTCGCTGGCGATATAAATTTATGCCAAGATAGCTTTCTCCGGTCCACGAGTTATCTGACGGCATTATGTCACCGAAACCATAGTTGAAAGACTGCCTCAAATCTTTAGATACGGTATTGTAGGCATAATCTCGGAAAGTATGTAGGGAGATTAAGACATTTGTAGTGTCTTTGACTTCTATGCCTTTTTCGACTTTTGTGGAATACAACAAACTTGGAAGTAAACCTCCGATATGATGAGCTTTAAGAGTGTCCAAAGCGCTATCTAAAAAATCCAGACTTTCTTTTGCTGGCATAGTTTGCACTTTCACAAGCGCTTCATGAGTAAATTGAGCCATCGAAAACAAATCCTCGAAGGCTTGCTCCCATTCATTCTGCCCAAAACTTGATATGGCTATGCAATAGGACATCAGTAGAAATATTACACGTTTGATCATCCTACTCATATAAATCCAAAGCATCTAACAGGATAAAGCCGGCCTAGTATTCTGGGGCTTGCTATCCCGGTTGTGATTTTACATGTTCCTGAGCCAGTCGTAGTGATTCATTCTTGCTCTTTCCGTCAAGCAAATAGCGGTAAAACTCAGTCATCAATACTTTCGTGGCTTCGTCATCCACCTTCCGGATAGACATCAACAAAGACTTTGCACCGGCTAACTTGAATCCGCGTCGTAGAGTCAACTGGCAAGTGCAAAATTAGGCTATTCTTTTGAAGAACTCTGCTTTTGGTGTTTCAAACTTTAGTTTTTGTCTGAGTATACTGTTGATTTTCTTCTGTACACTCGCCATCTTTTTGTCTGTGAAATCATCGAAGTTGGCTTGTTTTGGAATATATTGCCTGATGAGTTTATTTGTGTTTTCAATCGCTCCCTTTTGCCATGAAGCATAAGGATCGGCAAAATAAACGACCGCCCCCAAATACTTTGTTATGAGCTTATGGCGGGTGTGGTGTGCCAATTCCTCGCTTACATCGGCATGGATCAGGTTGTAGATGCTTTGGTGTGAAACACTGACGCCTTCTTTCTTCAACACGCCCGATATTTGTCGCGGTGACCATTGTTCTTCGATGATGAGTTGTTTGATTCTCCACACCAATTCGGGAGCAAGGGCAGCATTGCGTGCGGAACGCTTGCGACGTTCCACGGCCTTGGCATGCGCCTTGAACCAAATGTACTTACCCGACCGGGTGCTGTTGCGTTTTAATTCACGAGAAAGCGTGGATTGGCTGATTCCCACGATACGTGCGATATCTTTTCTTGGGCATTTTCTTTGCAGCAAGGCAAAGATTTGCGACCTTTGCTCCGAGATTAGTTGTTTATACATACGCAATACAAAGATAATTAATCTCCCAGAGTCCTCGCAAGGGGGACTCTTTTTTGTATTGCCGGTATCGCTCTTCGGGGCTACGCGCCCCGGCTGCGAGGCCAACCCGCGGTGTTTTTCATAGATTAGAGCCTATGAAAAACGAATGATTTGTTGCGCTTCGATTTTGAAAGTACGCCCCGAAAAGGGCGTTTGAGTAGCAAAACCTCCCAACTTTTGCGCTTTTCGCACGGCATAAACTTGGGGAAATATCGAATAAGTTTTAATTTTGCAGCCGGAAATAATTATACAGTCAGTCAAATTCAATTCAATCCATGGAATGGTTCATTAAACTCATGCAGAACCCCGAGAGCTTAGCTCACTTGGTTATTCT
>QWCW01000712.1_pt1 | contig 10518 bp, 9 predicted proteins | sample 1972691 | NCBI WGS metagenome assembly QWCW01 (sample SAMN09866698, study PRJNA288562) | Human oral metagenome isolate pre2_saliva, whole genome shotgun sequencing... | reverse complement strand
ATTCATTGACATTGAACCTCCTATGTTGAAATGTTGTGGTTGCCAGACCAACTTCATTTTACCACTAGGAGGTTCTTTCCTTTTCTCTAAGAATTTTTTGCCGACCCCCAGTTTAACTGGGGGATTAGTCATGCCTATTCGGCGTACATATAAAAATGAGACACCGACTAAGTCGATGCCTCATTTTTTTGGGGTTCTATCAATATTATGTTTATGTTGCAATATATTAGTACGCTAGTTGACCAGTAAATACACGGTATGTGTCGTGTGTTTGTAACAGGTCTTTTACGTAGACACGAGATGTTGTATCATCTAGTTTCATAGCCAATGTACGGCCAAAGGATTTTGCCTTATGAATAAGCTCACCTAGGAAATTAACAATGGTAAAGAAAATTTCTTGTGGTGTCATGGACTCCGCTTCAAGGGCTGTATCCGCTTCACCTAGTTGTAATGAGTATACGGTATCTGAGCCTTGCAAAGAAAATCGCAAGATGGCAGCACTGGTTTCCATATCATAATCAAGACGATATCGATCTAATTGCCCGCTAACAACTACATCATTAGCTGTATTCATAATTTCCATATGAATCGGTTGTTTATTTCCTACAGACAATACATATGTCCCCATGCTAGCACCCCATCAATACACACTATATACATATCCATCTCATAACATGAAATCGGTTTAACTTACTTTCATGATAATTTCATTCATATATAGATTATACAAAAATGGTAGGTTAAGGGGCAATAAACTGAATATAAACTTTATTAGATTTTTCAACAAAAATATGTGTCAATTCTGACCAGCTAATGAATTAGAATCGATGCGTAAAGCCCGCATTAACGGCCCAGCTTGGTTTGTATGTACCAGATAGGCCCGTACTGATATCCGCATATAGACTATTATTCGTATTTATACCATAGCGACCACCAACAGCCACGTCCGTCCATGTGCCTTTTACGTCGGCTTGGGTCGTGGTGTGATTATATTGTGTTGTTACATTGCCTGTGAAAGCATGATGCACGTCAAATCGTGCATATAGATTGCCTGCGCCGATGGTACGTCCAATTTCAACGCCTAATTTTCCAGCTACACTGTTAATAGGAGATTGATGAATAACCAGACAAATACTCTGCTAATCAAAATACGAAAAATAAAGGCTTAAGTTTGATATGTTACCCCTATGCTAGTTGTCCAGTAAAAAAGAGGACATGTCACAAATTGTTAGTACGTTCTAATAAATTCTCTTTACATATTACATAGCGTAAAAAATCTAATAATATAATGCCTATCTATTAAATTTAGATACAATACTATAGAGAATTTCCTTCTCATAAGAATTAAAATTAATTTTCCATTGAATAACAAAATAGATTAAAGAATAAATTATAATATTAATTATGAATAAGTAAATTGATTTCTGTAAAGTTACTTGAGAGAAAACTAAATTTCCCAGAAAAGTTGTTAATATACAGACCAATAAAATAGGAAAAATTTTCTTCCAAAAGTTAAAAATATCTAACTTTAAATATTTTTGATAATATACATTCATTAAAATCCCATTACCTATTAACATACACAAACCTGTAGCAAGTGCACCACCAATAACACCATATAAATCAATCCAATAATAGGATAAAATAATATTTAATATGCCCACAAATACATATACTATAGCCCTGATATGAAAAACATTTCTAGCTTGCATAATAGCTAAACCTACATTTTGTATTAGATCTATTGTAAATGGAATAATTATTAATAGCGTAATTGAATATACTATACTAAAATCATCACCAACCCAATAATGTAAAAATGTATGCCCGAATATAATAAAACAACTTGTAATAAAAGAAAGCAAATAAAATTGTAGTCGACCTATACGTAAAAATAACTCTTGAAAAGACTTGTCATCATAATTTTCAGCCACCATAGTGGTAACTTTTGGTAACAATGTTCCTGAAATAGCTAAAGATATATTCATATAATTAATATAAATTTGACTAGCAATTGCATAAACAGCTACGGCAGCGGCACTGATTTTCATCCCGATTAATAACTGACTACTTTGCCAAAAAATTTGATCAACTACGGAAACAATAAATAAACTAATCGACAAGTTCCGAATTGAAACAATAACACTATTATCCCATCCATGATATCTAAACACTATATTTAATTTGTATCTACAATATATAATTTTTATAATTGATAATACTAGATTAAATAGGGTTTGTACTATAACAACACTTAATGCTGTTGGATAGAAATACACCGTAGCAACTATAAAGAAGGGTTGAAGAACAATTTGCAATAAACTTATAAGCCTATGAAAAATAAAACGCTCTTCTGAAATAATTATTGCATCAAAAACTTTTGAGGAAAATAACATAAGAAGATTTAACATTAATAATATGAAAATAGTTTTGGCACTATTTATCATATCTAAAGTCAAACTATCACTAAAAATAGTAGGAATAAAATAGTAGAATATCAATCCTATCAAACATAGTATTAACCCTATAATCATATATAGTATCAATGACATAGTTATTAATTTATCAATACTTTTTTGATTATTTTCCACTCTGTATTTTACTAAAAATCGAATAATAGTAGTAGATAATCCAAAATCCAAAACATTGAAATATGCAATTATAGATCCCAATAATCTATATAAACCAAATTCAGAAACACCTATAAAAGATAATAAAATAGGGACATATGCTAAATTAATTACAGTATTACAAAGTAACATAGCATACGATAATAGAGTTCCTAATTTTCTCTGTTTAGAAAGAGTTTGATTCATATTACCGTACCTTCTTATTTGTAATATTATACAAATATAATATTACAGGTAATATACCTACGTATAGTAAACAATATTTAACTAAAAGCGATATATTAGATTTATAAGCTAAATTAAATTTAAAAATTGATTTCCATATTTCACGTCGCAATAATTGATTAAAATCTTTAGTTATAGAAAAAATTGACTGTGTATTTTCTTTACTAAAATAATATCTATAAAAAATTTCTTTTATTACACTAAATCCTTCTTTCATAAGTTCAACTTGGTCATTAACATTCCAGATAAATGACTGCATTGTTTTCAAACGTTGCTCAGATAATTCAATAAAATTTAATCTAAATCTATGTAATGTAGATGATTGTGTAAATATATAATAATACCAAGTATTATATGCTATTGCCATATTATAGTTCTGAGATTCTAATATTCTAAAATTCCACTCTTCATCTTCACCAAAAATAAGAGAAGCATTAAAAAGATTATTGTCCATAACACTTTTTTTTAAAATTTTAGCAACTGGACCACGAGATACATAAGAATTACCTCTCCAAAATTGCTTCATACCCAAATGATACATATGAGTATGAAGCATCTTTTTATCTTCTAAAGATAAAAACTTAAAATTATTAAGAAACTCCCTATTTAATTCAACAGACGAAATATTATGTACATATTCAACCAAACCATACAAAATATCTACATTATTTTCAGATAATATTTTATCTGCTTCCTCGAACATAGTTTTAGAAATTATATCATCTATATCTACAAATGTTATATAATTTCCATGAGTAAATTTCAAACCATAATTACGTGCATTAGATACACCCTCATTCCTTTTATGATAAATACTTATATTATTTCTTTTATAACCGTCTAAATATGCTGCACATTCTTTTTTACTTCCATCATCAACTATAATGATCTCATAATTATTATAGGTTTGATTTAATATACTTTGTAAGCAACGATCTATTTCTTCATTTGTATTATTAAATACAGGTATGATAATACTAAAATAATTCATTCTAGATATATAAATTCCCTCTTTTTTACAAATTTAACTTAGAAAATTTAAATGTAAACGCATATGCTACAGCTAAACTTACCCAAGTACAATAAAGTACAGTAGAAGACTCATTAATATTAGATATTAAACAACCTAATAAAGTTAATATTATTACAGAAAATTTTATTTGGTCACTTTTATTTAGATTTCGTCTATTACAAAATAATCGATATAAAGCAATAATAAAGGGGATTATAAATATAATACTACCAATAACACCTTGCTCCATAAGTCTAGTCAAATAATCATTCATTGCATTAATATTTTTAGATAAAACACCTTTTGATTTTACAGTGTCTATCCACATATTAATTTCTCCATTATCATTATTTTCCCTTTCAAATACATCAACCATATATAATGTACCCATACCCGGTCCAATACCTAACAAAATATGTTCTTTAGAGAGTGCTAAACTAGCTTTAATTAAACCAAATCTAGCACCATTACTACGCATATCATTTTTATTTAGCGAGTTCAAATTATTATCTAAATATTTTTCTATATGTAAATTATCAACATGACTATTATTTATATCTACTGTCATTCCATTAATAATAGTAATAGAAATAAATAATGCAGTGATAGATAATGCAATAATAGATAAAACTTTTTTTATAAATATCCTATGGATAAATATAGACCAAAATAATAGTAGTACCAAAAGTGCAAAATATACAGCATTAGCAGTTCTTGCCTGTGATAAAAAAACAATCACTGCCAAGCTGAGACTATAGAATCCATAAAAAACTGTATATTTTTTTGAATTAGATGCTAAATACTTTCCCCATATAAAAGGTATTACAAAAGCCATATAATTACCAATATGAGAAGGTTCTGGAAAAATACTTCTAATTTGTTGTTTGTCCCATAATAATGGAGGCCACCATCCATCACTAATCTTTATCACATGAAAATACGGGGTAATCGTAACTAATAAATCCTTTGCATATGAGTTTCCGTAATAATATAAAATTTCTATAATTGTCACCATAATAACGATAAGACTCGATATTATCACAGCTCGATTAATATATTTCCAGTATTGATCAAAATCACGTTTTATATATAAATACATAATATATGAACCACCAAAGGTATATATAATTGTTAATATAGAGTTTTTTAGATTACGAAAAACAAAAGAAATAATTGTGCTCAACTGATTATTAACTACCAATCCAAGTTTATTTGAAACACTATTAATAAATCCAAAAGATTCTGAACTTGTATTAACAAAATAATTAGTATCAAAATATGGATATGTATATATCCCAATAAATAGTGATAAAATAATAGCACTAATATAAATCATCAGATATCTAAAAATAAAATACTTTGAGTTATCTACTATAGGTATCTTTTTTATATATTGTAAAAATAATGTATATATACCTAATCCAACAAGGAAATACCAAGAAAGCATTCCAGCAAAGTTTGTTCCAATAATGTTAATAAATCTAGGATGTGCTACATTACCAAAGCCTATAAATAAAATAATACAAAAAATAAAAATTAAAGCTAATTTATCATATTTTTTTGTATTTTCCTTTTGATAAAGATTAGGACTCATATATTACTCCACTAAATTGTAATAACACTATCATTAAATATAAATTTATTAAGTACTTTTACTTCTTCAAGCATATCTTGACGGCTCATCAAAAAGCTTTCAGAATCATCTCTAATACATTTCAAGAACTCAACAATTTCATATCGTAATCCTTCACCTTCAAATTTATAGAAGTATTTTTGATTCAAATTTACATCTTCAAAGCGCAATTCAAAATATTCTGTTTTCCACCAAGGCGCTGGTACATAGATATAGCCTTTAGATCCGGATATAACTAAATCCCCCTCAGCTTTAGCATTGATAGCCACTGTAGCAGACGCCATCGCATCATCATAAAGGAAATTAATCTTCGATAAAATATCGATATCATCAACCTTATGACTTATAAAATCAACACGATTATAATTAAAGCCTAAGAGTTTAAAGATGGCCAACAATGGATAGGAGGCTAAGGATAAAATACTACCACCCGCTATTCTAACTTGATTAGCCAAATCATCACCTAAAACTTGTGTAAAATTAGCTTCTACATTAAAGATTTTACCAATCTTCCCACTACGAGCCAGAGCAATTAACTTATTAAAGGCAGGACTATACGCTGTTTTCAATCCTTCCATCAATACTAAGTTGGAAGATTTTGCCAAATCCATCAAGCGTAATGTTTCATCAAGGTCACTACTAAATGGAAATTCTGTTAATACATGTTTTTTGGCTTGTAGTGCTTTTTCGATATAAGTTCCACGTTTAGATAAAGGCATGTTAATGTATACCGAATCTACCTTATCTAACAATGTTTCATAGGAACTAAATTGATTTAAATTATTAAACTGATGTGATTTATAGATAGTATCAACATCATCTGCCTCTGTATACCCACCTATAATATCAATACCACTAACAAATTTAGATTCATCTAAAAATCTATCTAAAATAACTTCATTACCAATGATACCCAATTTAACATTCTCGGAATTTCTGATTTGAGTACTAGAAATACCTTGTGTTCTTGGTAAATAAACTACCTTACAATACTCATTTAAATAATCGAAATATCCTTCCCAATCAGATCCAACAGTAAATATATCTACATTAAATCGTTTGATATCATCTATTTTTTGACCAAAATATTCTTCTACTACAATTTCATCTGCAAAACCTGTAGCACGCACATTATCAATGCGCGTCATCAAGGAATCACGAACATTAAATTTGCCTCTAGATTTATCAAAATAATCAGACGTAACTCCTACAATAAGGTAGTCACCTAATGCCTTTGCATTTTTTAAAAGATTGTAATGTCCCTCATGAAATAAATCATATGTTCCATATGTTATTACTTTTTTCATAACATTCCCTCAAAACCCCAAATATCTACTACTCTTTCCAATAAACATTAAAGTTATGATGACTTACTCTTCGCTCCTCAGGCGGTGGTATCATATAGTCGCCAAAGGTATTCTCTAAATATTCTGCATAACCTTTTGGTCCTAAAAAATAAGTATCTTCAAAAGGCAATTCAACATATGAATGAATTGATGATTTATTCAATATTTCAAATTTCCAGTTCCAAACATAAACTGTCAATCCAATAATATCAGAAGTATCTATCTTATACCTTTTAGATATACTATTTACAAGAGAAAAAATCTTTTGCGTATTTAGTCCTTTACACAATGTTATAAGAATATATTTTACGTAAGTTCTAATTTTATTTTTTAACTCTATATTATTCTCTTTTGAATCTGAAAAGTGTTTACTTGGTGTATATGAAAAAGCTGATGAGTTTCCTATGATACCTAAAAATTTCTGAGTTAATAATAATAATTTTTTCTTAATAGTATTATTAGGAAGTCCATCTACAGGAAAAATATCAATAAATGCATGATATTTTTTATATTTATTTTTTAATGTATGTTCATATAAAACAGTATTTAGATCACCAACTCTTCCAAATGACATATGCCAATTACTATTATTTTCTAATGAATCAGCTCTATATCTTAGATTACTTCCATTATAAAGCTTGAAAAATCTTTCGTAATCTGCTCGTGGCATAGCAATATCAATATCATCATCCCAAGGAATAAATCCCTTGTGTCTAATAGCACCTAATAAAGTCCCACCACATAAAAAATACTGAATTTTATTTATTTCACAAAACTTAGCTACATCCTTTAAAATATTTAATTCAACTTCTTTTAACTCTTCTATGGTTAATTCTTTCATTTCTTGTCCAGTTCTCATTAAAATATTCAGTATATAAGTTAATAAACTTGCTATGTTCTTTTGAATCATTTGACATAGGTGTCATTATAATTGAATCATTAAACAAATAGTAACACTTCGGTACTTTATCTTTTGCGTCTTCAAAAATATTTAATACGGCAACTCTAATATCAATAAATGATAAACCTAATTTATCAATTTCATCCAGAATAGAAATTATAGATCCACCCGTATCTATAGAGTCATCAACAATTAATAAACGCTTTGATTTACATAATCTATTAATAATAGATGAATCAGGAAATGATATATTTCTTTCCTTAATCTTACTATGAACGCCAGACCTTAATTCTAATTTTCGTAATAATAATTTTATAGATTTAGGTAAGAGTTTTAATATTGGAGAAATCATTGTCTTTATAGAATTTGTCTTTCTCTCTGCATATACCGGAACAATTGGTATATTTAATTTATCCCCTATATGTTTACCAATCAAATACCCACCCTTTGCAATAAACAGAACTAAATCTGGTTTATATGCTTCATCCACAATGCTAGCTAACTCATAGCTTATTTTTTTTAAGTCGTTTAATGATAGTTCTATATAATCCATTAAAGTCTCTCCGTTGAATAAATGATAATAATCTATCAATAATAGTAAACTTATGAGCTATTGGAATAACCGGTGAGCAAATAAAATGAGACTGCTCTATAGCCTTAATAAATTTGATTGGTGTCTCTGGATTTATATCAGATTCTATATAATCTTTACCTATTTCAATCCATGTATGTATATCACCACCAATTACCTTTCGTAAATTATACTTATCTGCTATTTCATTCTGTTTTATATCATATTTAATGTCAATATTTCTACCATTATGAACCTCTATACAATCAATAGAATCCTTAAATTCTTGTATATAACATTCATCTAATACAGTTTTATATCTTTTCTCATCGTATGGATGTGGAATATACACAATTCCACCTTGCTTTTTAATTTCAAAAATAGTCTCTTTAGGTGATAAACCAGCTTTTATATTGTTATTTAAAAACAACCCTATTATCTCACCATGGGTTGTCATAATCTCTTCACCTAAAATCACATATACTTTATTACCTTTGTTCTCACAATATTTTTTAAAGGCAATAGCACCATCTATATTATTATGTTCTGTTATTGTTATATGAGTTATACCATGGTAAAGGCAACAACTGTATAAAAGCCAAAAAGGCAAAATACTATCATGAGAAAATTTAGTATGAACATGACATACCAACTTCATTATAAACTCCTCAAAAGATCTTAACTATTTATTCTTATAATAAGCATAACCTAATTATCTAATTCAGATAATGCATCAATAAAAATTTTCATGAATTTAATATCGCCAGTAGAAACCCGAATATAACCTTTTAAAATATCATAACTAGAAGTTTTTATAGCTATATTTTTCTCATTCAATAAAAGAGATGCGAGTACTTCTGCATCACGATTGGTTTTTATTGTTATAAAATTTCCACCATCATATATATATTCATAATTATTGTCTTTTAACCAGCTTATAAGGTAATCTCTTCCTTTTAACTCATCATTTATTAATTTATTTATTAAGTCTTCATTATTTATCAACTCATTTGCAAACAATAATGCAATTGAGTTTGTATCAAAAGTTGGCCTTGCATTGTTAATCATAGTAATAATATCGCTAGATGCTAATGCATAACCAATTCTACATGCTGCTATAGAAAATAATTTTGAAAAAGTTCTCAAAATAATAATATGATCATATTTATTTAATAAATGTGCTTGTGTTTGTTTATAAAAATAATGATAAGCCTCATCTATAATTAATAAAGCTCCTACAGATTTCGTTTTGTCTGCAATTTTTATAAATTCATTATCATTATATGGTCTACCAATTGGATTATTAGGATTTAGTAAAGATACTATACTAGTACTAGCATCAATACTATCTAAAAGTGAATCAAAATCTATTTCAAAATTTTTATCTATATCAATTTTTATATGATTTAAACCATACATTTTTGCATATACACCATACATTTCAAATGTAGGCGAAATACTAATAAAATTAGAGTTTGGTTTTCCAAATACTTCAAAAATATATTTCAAAGCCATTTCTGATCCATCTGTAATAGCTATATTATCCATAGATAAATTATGATATTTTGACAAAGACTCAATTAATGGAATTTTATTAGGATAAGTAGCTAGAAATTCTGGTGTAATTCTAGATTTAATTACTTCAACAATATCAACTGGTAATCCTCCAGGATTTTCATTCATATCTAATCTAACTATATTATTTCTATTGTTATCAGGATATTTACGTTCTAAATTTTTTATTAATGGGTTTATATACATATTTCTTATCCTCCTACTATTAAAATAATAAAATTAATAAGCCCCTTTCGATTTAACGACAGCCAACACAGTTTTCAATAGATATACAATATCGATCCACACGGACCAGTTATGAACATACCAAGAGTCCATTAACACCCGTTCTTCATAGGTAGTATCGCTACGACCGCTCACTTGCCATACACCAGTAATCCCTGGTGGTACAAGGTAAAAGTCATTGATATAGTCGCCGTATTTCACGATTTCATCACGCACGATAGGACGTGGACCTACGAGGCTCATATCACCAACGAGAACATTCCACAATTGTGGCAATTCATCAAGACTCGTTTTGCGAAGAAATTTACCAATTCTTGTAACGCGAGGATCATCTTTTAATTTGAAATCTCGTTCCCATTCCTCACGAGCTGCAGGATTTTCTTTCAAATATACCTCCAAT
>QWCW01000705.1_pt1 | contig 10553 bp, 7 predicted proteins | sample 1972691 | NCBI WGS metagenome assembly QWCW01 (sample SAMN09866698, study PRJNA288562) | Human oral metagenome isolate pre2_saliva, whole genome shotgun sequencing... | reverse complement strand
TTGTCAGCAATAATGTCCACTTCTAGATGCCCCACACGCCAGTTGCGATCAAGTAGGCGATAGTCAAGAGAGCTAAGATAGCGACAAGCCACCTCTTCACCCAGCGCACCAAGCCTATTATGCTCTGCCATATCAACGCTTATTTTTAAAAAAATCTTTCATTAGGGCACTGCATTCTTCTGCTAGAACTCCACTACACACTTCTGTTTTGGGATGAAGGGCTTCGGGAGCAAATTTAGAGAAACCTCTCTTTTCATCGCTCGCGCCATAAACTAGACGACCTAATTGTGACCAGCCCAAAGCTCCAGCACACATCACACAGGGCTCAAGTGTGACATAGAGCGTACAAGGATCAAGGTACTTCCCGCCCAAAGCATCAGCAGCTGCAGTAATTGCTTGCATTTCGGCATGAGCTGTCACATCGTGAAGCGTTTCCGTCAGATTGTGCGCTCGAGCAATAATGCGGTCTTTACAAACTACCACTACGCCCACAGGGATTTCCCCTTCCTCGTAGGCTTGTCGCGCTTCTACAAGCGCTTTCTTCATATAATCTTCATCGGTCATAATTCTGAAAAATCTAAGGTAGAAGAAATAAGTATATATTACTTTTCACTCGTTACCAATTTTAGTCCGATTCTTCCACGGCACTCATCAATTTCTAACACACGAACAACAACACGCTGCTGGATATGAACCACTTCGGCAGGATTAGTCACTCGATGATTTGCCAAGTTCGACTTATGAATAAGCCCATCTTTATGGATACCCAAATTAACAAAACAGCCAAAGTCGGTAATATTCGTTATAACACCAGGAAGTTCCATACCTATTTTTAGATCTTCAACGCTCTTCACTTTTTCATCAAAGCGAAAAACAGTGGCATGACCTCGTGGGTCTCTTCCTGGCTTTCCCAGCTCGGAGATAATGTCGTTCAATGTTGGCAAGCCCACAGCATCCGTACAGTATTTTTGTAGATCTATCGCTTTGCGCTTCTCTGCCGAGCGTACGAGCTCGGGCACATCACAATGTTCATCTTTCGCCATCTGCTCTACCAGTGCATAACGCTCTGGATGTACTGCTGTATTATCTAAAGGATTAACAGCATCAGGTATGCGAAGAAAACCAGCACACTGCTCATACGCTTTCGCACCAAGACGTGGCACTTTGAGTAAGTCTCTACGTGAAGAAAAAGGTCCATTTTCTATGCGATAATCCACGATATTTTGTGCTAATGCTGGACCTAATCCCGAAACATAAGTAAGGAGGCTCTTACTGGCTGTATTGAGATTTACGCCGACAGCATTCACGCAACTTTCCACTGTTAAATCGAGTGATTTCTTCAGTTCGCTCTGATCCACATCGTGCTGATACTGCCCTACACCGATCGCCTTTGGATCAATCTTTACTAATTCAGCTAATGGATCTGCCAAGCGGCGACCTATACTTACTGCACCACGCACTGTCACATCGTAATCGGGAAATTCTTCACGAGCTAATTTCGAAGCAGAATACACCGAAGCTCCATCTTCCGACACTAAAAACACAGGAATAGCATCACCAAGACTAAGACTATTGATAAATGTTTCGGTCTCACGCCCCGCTGTTCCGTTACCAATTGCGATTGCTTCAGGTTTATACACTTCAATCATATTGCGTACTTTTCGCATGGCAGAACCTATCATCTGCTTAGGCGGATGAGGATAAATAGTCTCATTGTGGAGCAGATTTCCTTGTGCATCCAAGCAAACTACTTTACAACCAGTTCGAAAGCCAGGATCAATTCCCATAATGCGCTGCTGCCCGAGTGGAGGAGCTAACAATAATTGTTTAAGATTACTTGCAAACACACGAATAGCATCTGCATCAGCCTTAGCCTTGCTCTGCCCCGCAAACTCTGTTTCGATAGAAGGACGAAGCAAACGTTTGTAAGCATCTACAGCAGCTAGATGAAGTTGTGAAGATTCTCGCACGAACTGGGGACGACCATGCTCAAAGAGGTAGTCACATTTTCGCAACACAAAACCTATAGCTTGTTCCTCATCATGCGGAGCTATGCTCACGCGCAAACAGCCTTCTGCTTCTCCACGTCGCATTGCCAGCAAACGGTGAGAACTACAACGGGAGAGCGGTTCAGCATTGTCGAAATAATCGCGATATTTCTGCGCTTCTTCTTCCTTTCCTTTCACTACCGTAGAGCGAATCCATGCTTGACGACTATAAGATGTACGCACAGTGTTTCGAACTTCTTCGTTCTCACTCACCCGTTCCGCAATAATATCACGCGCCCCCTGCAAAGCTGCTTCCTCATCCAGAACTTCATCTGTTAAGTATGGAGCAACGAGAGTATCCAATCGCGCATCGGGATGCTTCATCAGCAAATCGGCTAAAGGTTCTAAACCGCGTTGTCGAGCTTTCTCTGCTCGTGTGTGTCGTTTGGGTTTATAAGGCAAATAGATATCTTCAAGAACAGTTGAATCCCAACAATTCTCGATACGCTTGCGAAGTTCGTCAGTTAGTTTTCCTTGTTCATCAATGGTGAGCAAAATCGTATTCTTACGATGCTGCATTTCAGAGAGTCGGTCGTTCTCATCTTTCACCGCAGCTACTTCCACTTCATTCAATCCTCCCGTCACTTCTTTGCGATAGCGAGAGATAAACGGAATTGTAGCACCTTCATTAAGAAGTTTGATAGTTCGCTGTACCTGCTGCTCGTTGATATTCAACCGCTGCGCTATAATATTAACTATCTCCATTTATAGATTCTTTTACCGAGCGAAGATAACAATAAGTTTTGATTGCCCGTTGAAAATAGAGCACATCTATCATCTCCACACATTATAATCGCAGAAAGAGAAAAACAAACAATACACTTAATCCAACATTTATAAAATAGAACAACGAGGAGCATTAGTATAGACTTTGGAGCTAAAAACTTTCTTCAATACTATAAACGTAAAAGATGTATAAAACCTAAAAATAGAAAACATAATAGATTTTTAGTATATTTGTCAGCAATCTCCATGGAAGCATCTTTTATTTTCGACTAATTATTGACAACTAAAAATATGTGATTTATGAAAGCAGACACAAAGAAACCCTATTTTCTCCAACGTAAAAAAGGAGCAGAAATGTACACTGAAACAGCTAAAAACCATCATTTACCCCCCCCAAAAAAACAAACGTAGCAAAGTACTTTTCAACAAACTAACCCTTTTGAAAAACACGTCGAAATTATTGACAGCGATAAGTCTTTACAAAGGTCATAGATTTACAGAACTCCTAAGTAGACCATCCTTTATACAACGCTTTTATCTTACAATATCAATGAAAACATTAATTCTTCTCACATTCTTTGCGCTATATAGCTCTATATCTATAGCACAACAAAAGGGAAAAACAGACAGCATCTATATTCATGGGCGTGTTGTTGAAAAATTAAGCAATAGGCCGATAGAGGACGCATCAATTATGGCTATCAACACGCAAGGAGACATTGTATCTTCCACCAAGACAGTTGATTATTATAAACTCTATGGCGTAGACGGAGGAGGTGATGTTTTGATAGAATTTAGTTTGGCAGTACCTAATTTCGGAAACTATACATTGCTCGTACAAAAAGATAAGTTTCTGGATTTGAGTTATCCTATTACTGTTCCTGAAAAGCAATATGGAAAAAGAACTACCCTCTACGAAATTGGCGACCTCTCCCTAGAGCGCGTGATTGAGCTTGGCGAGGCAACGGTCAAAGCCTCAAAAGTGATGATGCTCATAAAAGGAGATACAATTATCTATAATGCTGATGCTTTTCAGTTATCCAATGGGTCTCTCTTGGATAAACTCATAGAACAACTCCCTGGAGTTTCGCTAAAAAACGGCGGACAGATCTTAGTCAATGGAGAATTTGTGAGCAGTCTGCTAATCGATGGTAAGGATTTCTTCAACGGAGATGCAGCAGTGGCTCTACGCAATCTTCCAGCCTATGCAGTCAACAAAGTCAAGGTCTATAGAAGAGGAGCAGAAGACAGCTATTTAACTATGAAAGACACAACAGATAGAAGGCAAGATCCTTTGGTTATGGATGTGCGTTTGCGCAAAGACTATCATAGTCGTTGGCTGGGAAACATTAGTCTTGGCGGAGGAACTCATAGTCGCTACAATCTGCGAGGCTTTGCTATGCACTCAAGCGACATTTTACGATTCACAGCCTATGGGCGCCTCAACAATGTGGGAGATACTCGCCGCCCTACTGAGGGAGACACTTGGAGCATAGAGGATTTTTCAACTTCGCCTACTATAGATAAGGAGGGAGGAGCTGACATTTATTGGCAATCCCTACGCTCAAAAGCCTATATGACAGCTTCGCTCAAAGGAGGACAGCAGATTGAGACAATAGGAAGCGGCACTATGAGCCACCATTACCTCACAGATGGCACTTCTTATGATGGACTGGAGAAAACTATTGGAGACAATCGCTCGCATAGCTTTGAATATAATGGTCGCTTTGTTTTGCCTTTACGCAAAGTCTTTATAGAATTTAAATCCCTCCTTGAATATCAAAAGACTGATCAAAACACAACCTCCCAATCAGCTCTTTTGAAAACACTCCCCTCTGCTATTACCATACCTATAGACTCAGTACGTTCTCCGATATATGCACCCTATCTTATTAGCGACTCCCAATCAAAAGACGCGGGTATGACCAAAAATTTAACCACAGCGCTTGGAGGTTTGGTAAAATTCGTTTCTCCACTAACGGGAAACACTATCACACTAGACACTGATGCCTCTTTCTATGATGGAAAAGCGTCTAACCACTATCGAGGCGACCGCTTCACCTGGAATGTAAGTGACAGGATGATGAAAGAGAACAGAGCCTCACTTCCTTCTCAGACATACTCATTGGGAACTAAGATAGATTACGAAATCTCTTTAAAAGCCTTCCGATGGAAACTATCTTATGGTTATTCTTATCTTTACACAAAACAAGACAGAGACATCTCGTTTGATATTATCAACTCTTACAGCTATAATGCTCGGCACAATAGGCATAATTTACAGAGCGATTTGGAGTGGATAAAGGATGGTCACATCCTACTACTTCGTTTACCACTAAGTTTTGAAAAAAGGACGGCAAACGACACGCGTGCCACACAAATACAGAAGCATTACACTCTTTTCACACCCTCTTTCACGTGGTTGTCCCCCTTTGGACTATATGCTTATTATAACTTGAGCGTTGCCCCTCAAAAAATGTCGCAACTCTTCGACATCACTGATACCTATAACATGCAACAAATCTATAAGGGAAATCCGCATTTAAAGCCCTCGCAGCAGCATACTTTCGAGCTGAACTATTCCTCAAAAGCAAAAAAATTTGCTCAAGCGTGGCATGCAAACACACGTTATTCAATAGGGCATAACGAAGTGGTTTATACCTCTCTGCTCAACACTGCCACGGGCGTCTATACCCTCACACCGAAAAACGTTAGTGGAAATTATCTTGTCAGTTTGGATGCTGGCTATAGCCGCAGCTTAGACACTCAAAACCACTGGACGCTTAGCTCTGAAGTAGGAGCTTGGATACAACATCAAAGTTATTTTACTACAACCTCTCTAACCAATATGGAGCGAGGCTCGTCCAACTCTGAAAACTTCAAAGCCAACCTACGCTTAACATGGCGTCTACCACAACTACAAATCAATCTAAAAACAGGTGTACAGACGCTCTCTGCAACCAATAATCGTGCTAACCATTATGGTGGAACAGACTGGGTCAATGGCATCCTTCTTAACTACAATTTACCCTATGACTTCCAAATAAATTCCGATTTCACGCTATTCTTACGGTCGGGGTATTCTTTGGCAGGCATTCGACACTGTAGCAGTCTATGGAATGCCTCCATCAGTAAATCTTTTGGCAAACATTTAGGTTTTCGTTTAGATGCCTATGACTTACTCCATCAGTTGAACAATATCGAACGAATAGCCACCGCCTCCTATTGGCAAGAAAAGAACAAACTGACGCTTCCAAAATATTTTATGCTAAATGCAACATGGATATTTTGAAATGTGAGTAATAATTATCCTTATCGCGTCAGCTGATACTATAAGGATGTCAGCTGACGCGCTTATTGTGTCAGCTGACGCAATAATGATAGTTACATCTCTCTATATCGTGGATACACATTCGTCACAAAAGAACCCAGAAAAAAGTTTTAGAGGCTTCAGTATTAATAATAGAACCTAATTTACAAAAACTCAAACACAAAAAAACGTCACTAGAGCTTCGCACCACAAATCTCACTCAATGAAGCTATTTAAGAAATATTCAGAATCTATATACAGGAGAGAGAAGAAAATACCATGTTTAACACACAACATATAACAGTTGCTACTTCTCTACTTTTTGCAGACAACAACAAAATAAATACTTAATTTTGTAGGCAGAAAACTTCTGTAATCATTTCTAATTTAGATAAAAATTATTTCTATCATGATAGCTCCAAAAATTGACTTTTCAGATCGCGAAGAAAGACTTTTCTTTATCCACGAACGATACAAGTGCCACTATCCAGACTGCGGAGGCTGTGGATCGTGCAATCTCCCCGACGGTATGCCTGCCATCGAGATGTTTGCTGATTATATTGACGGTAAAGTTGAATATGCTACTATCGCAGCCAAATTGTGGACATAAAGATTAAGAGAAGATAACACAAAGAAAAAGGTCTTAATACAGTTAAACAACTGAACTAAGACCTTTCTTCGTAGCGCGGCCCAGGATTGAACTGGGGACCTCATGATTATGAATCATGCGCTCTAACCAGCTGAGCTACCGCGCCAGGTATTGCTGATTTGCGAGTGCAAAAGTAGTGCATACTTATGACACTACCAAATGTTTCTTGAAAAAAAACAAAAAAAAGTTCTAAATACCCCATCTCTCAGTTTTATTTTATATAAGATGAGTACACATGGGAAAAATATGCTACTTTTGCTCATACAAAGAATTTACGATGACTATATTAAAGAAGCTCGATATGTTCATACTGAAGAAATTCCTTTGGGTTTTCTTCGGTTCCTTCTTTATCACTCTTTTTGTTTTTATGATGCAGTTCACATGGCGCTATGTGGACGAGCTTATCGGAAAGGGACTCACCGTTGACATTCTTGCCGAATTCTTTTGGTACATGGGATTATCCTTGGTACCAACCTCTCTCCCTCTTGCCATTTTGTTGGCGTCGCTCATTTCCTTCGGTAATATGGGCGAACAGCTGGAACTGCTTGCGATGAAAGCTGCAGGTGTTTCCCTGCTACGCATCATGCGACCTATACTAGTTTTAGTGGTCTTTCTAACAGGAACTTCTTTCTATTTCCAAAACAAAACAGCTCCAGAAGCGCAGCTCAAACTCCGCACTTTGCTGCTGAGCATGAAACAAACTTCTCCAGCACTGGAAATCCCCGAGGGAGTCTTCTATAATGGAATACCTAATCTAAATTTATTTGTAGAGCATAAAGAAATATCAACAGGAATGCTCTACAACTTGATGGTCTATAAGACTGATGAAGGTTTTGATAAGGCGCAAATTGTTGTAGCCGATTCTGGACGAATGGAAGTTACGGCAGATCGTATGCACCTCATATTAGATATTTGGAATGGTGAGCAATTCGAGAACCTTCAGAGCAATATGAGTGTTCTTAGTTCGCCTAACGGCACACCCTACGATCGCGAGACATTTAAATACAAAAAGTTTATCATTGATTTTGATAGCAATTTTGAAAAAATGGATGAGGAGCAGTTGCGCGGTATGGCCTCTGCAAAAAACCTCACACGTCTTCGCAACGACATCGACTCGATGGAGACACAATTAGACAGTGTGGGAAAATCATACTATGCAGAAGCAGAATCTCATTATTATAGACACCCTAAACTCAATGTTGCACAAAAGAAACTTCTCAAAGTTGCGCTGGCATCACGCGGACTCAATTTCGATTCTCTTCTAGCTCATACCTCACCGGAGCGATTGCAATCGGCGCGCCAAATGGCCCAAGCTAACGCCGCTGCTTTTGCGGCTGATCTAGAATGGCGAAGCGCGGTGACCAACGATGGAGACCATTTTATCCGCACCCACTGGATTGAATGGCATCGCAAATTCACATTATCCCTAGCTTGCTTATTTTTCTTCTTCGTCGGTGCCCCTCTAGGGGCAATCATACGCAAAGGCGGCTTAGGTCTACCCACTGTGATTAGCGTGATCATCTTCATTTTCTACTACATTATTGACACTTCAAGTATGAAAATGGCGCGCGATGGTTCGCTTAATATGACCTATGGCATGTGGATCAGTTCTGCTATCTTAGCACCTCTCGGAGCATACTTAACATACAAATCGAACAACGATAGCGTTGTGTTTAATTGGGAAACCTATCAAAACATATTAATGCGCTTCTTCGGTTGGCGTACTCCTCGTCATCTCTTCCGCAAGGAAGTTATTATTGACACGCCAGATTATGCACGATTATCTACAGAAATTCCTAAACTGCGCGAATACTGCCGTAACTACAAAGAGCTGAAGCATCTACAAATGGCTCCTAATTATATTCGAGCCTTTTTCCGTCCACAGGTAGATAGACATGCCGAACGCATTAGTAATGAATTAGAAGCCATTGTCGAAGAGCTTTCAAATACTCGAAGTTCTCGTATCTTAAGCATTCTCAATACATTACCAGTTATTTATATTCACGCTCATACCTCACCTTTCGTAAATCGAAAGTTGAATATTCTTTGTGGCGTCATCTTCCCTATTGGATTCCTCCTATGGTTACGCATCTGGCGTTTCCGTTTTCGCTTAAACAAAGACTTAAAACGCATTGATGAAGCATTAAGCCTACTGGAGCAATATGTGAGAGAAGAAATGAAGCAGCAAGAATATTCACCACTAGATACAATAACACCTAATAACGAATAGAAACGTTGCTCGTACTAGAGATGAGCCAACATTAAATAGATTTCTCCTTATGGATAAAAATTTCAAATTGGCAACCATTGAAGAAGCGCTGGAAGACTTCCGCGCTGGAAAGTTCGTCATCGTAGTTGATGATGAAGATCGCGAGAATGAGGGCGACCTCATCATGGCGGCCGAATTCGCCACTCCAGAATCTGTCAACTATATGCTCCGCTATGGACGCGGAGTTCTATGCACACCTATCACTATTGAACGCTGCAACCAACTAAAACTCGATCGGCAGGTGAGTGACAATACCAGTATGCTGGGCACACCTTTTACCATTACGATTGACAAACTTGAAGGTTGTACGACAGGTGTAAGTACTCACGACCGAGCAGCCACTATTCGCGCTTTAGCTGATCCTAAGAGTCGCCCCGAAACCTTCGGCCGCCCTGGACATATCAATCCTTTGTATGCACAAGACCGAGGCGTATTGGCGCGCGCTGGACATACCGAAGCCGCTGTTGATTTAGCACGCTTATCTGGGTTGCAGCCTGCAGCCTGTCTTATAGAGATTCTCAATGAAGACGGAACGATGGCTCGAATGCCACAACTACAAGAGTTTGCTCAGAAAGAAGGCTTAAAGGTTATAACTATAAAAGATCTTATTTCCTACCGCTTAAAGACGGAATGCCTCGTCGAACAAGGTGAAGAAGTTAAAATGCCCACCGAATACGGCGACTTTCGCCTCATTCCTTTCCGTCAAAAAAGTAACGGAAAAGAACATGTAGCACTTATCAAAGGAAAATGGGAAAAAGACGAGCCCGTTTTGGTACGTGTCCACTCATCTTGCGCCACTGGAGATATTTTCGGCTCTGAACGCTGCGATTGCGGCGAACAACTTCACCGCGCCATGCGCATAGTGGAGGAAGAAGGCAAAGGAGTCATTCTCTACCTCAATCAAGAGGGACGCGGCATCGGACTAATGGCTAAGATTGCTGCATACAAACTGCAAGAAGAAGGCTATGACACAGTAGATGCTAACATTCATTTAGGTTATGACCCTGATGAGCGAGACTACGGTGTAGGCGCACAAATCCTGCATCTCATTGGTGCGCACAAGATGCGACTTATGACGAATAATCCCGTGAAGCGCGTAGGCTTGGAAGCTTATGGATTAGAAATCGTTGAAAATGTCCCCATTGAGATTCAGCCTAACAAATATAACGAACGCTACCTCCGCACGAAGAAAGATCGTATGGGGCACAAGTTACATTTCGAAAAATAAGCAAACGTAATTCAGCAGATTAGTAAAGTACAATTATGGATAATATGTATAACAATTTTGGAGAGGTAACAGAAACGAAAGTTGCCTTCGGCGCTCTTATGCGCAAAGTGTATCTTTGGATGACACTAGCACTTGCTATAACAGGATTAACTGCTGCTTGGGTAGCACAATCTGGCGCAATTTATCAGATTTCACAAGGTTGGTTCTTTGGTACTATCGGACTCGAGCTCTTACTCGTTATCTTTCTCTCCACGCGCATTTGGAAGATGTCATTCGCCACAGCAGGTGTCACTTTTGCTCTCTACTCCATACTCAATGGCGTT
>QWCW01002216.1_pt1 | contig 10591 bp, 9 predicted proteins | sample 1972691 | NCBI WGS metagenome assembly QWCW01 (sample SAMN09866698, study PRJNA288562) | Human oral metagenome isolate pre2_saliva, whole genome shotgun sequencing... | reverse complement strand
GGAAACCGTGAGTACGAGCACGTTTTAATACTGAAGGTTGAAATGTACGTTTCATTCTATCTACCTAAAATTTAAATTATTGGCATTTAATGCCAAATAAGAACCATAAAAAGAGGTCGTCATTTTATCGACTAATAAAACAAAAAGCAAGGTAAAAACGAATCAGTCCTAAATTTGTTTGCAAAAATTTCTAAGAATTCAACCGCTTGCCCCTGTATAATAGGGGAGATTATTTTACTGACCGAGAGAAATTTCTATGACAACCCAAAAAATCGGCCTCCTTATTGCCAATTTAGGCACGCCTGATGAACCTACCACTGATGCGGTAAAACGCTATTTAAAGCAATTTCTAAACGATGCCCGCGTCATTGATTTACCGAAATGGCGCTGGCAGCCGCTTTTAAATACGATCATCCTCCCTCGCCGATCACCAAAAGTCGCCAAGCTTTATCAAGCAATTTGGACAGAAAACGGCTCTCCGCTTTTAGCCATCTCTCGCCAGCAGCAGCAAGCGCTACAAACCTATTTTGATGAAACTGAACAAAATGTGATCGTTGAATTGGGCATGACTTACGGCAATCCAAGTATGGCAAGCGCAACCGATCGTCTTATTCGTGCAGGCGTTAGTAAAATTATTATTTTGCCACTTTACCCACAATATAGCAGCACAACTACCGCTTCAGTATTTGATGCGTTTGCGAAAGGGCTTCTCCAGCAACGTGGCATCGTGCCGTTTGAATTTATCCATCACTATCACGATGATCCGCTTTATATTCAAGCACTGGCTGAAACCATTACATTAGCCGAAGATGAAAAATTACTTTTCTCATTTCATGGCATTCCAAAACGCTATGAAACTGAAGGTGACTTTTACCCAGATCACTGCCGTGAAACTGCAAAACTTGTAACAGAAGCACTCAATTTACAACCTGAACAATGGCAAATGGCTTTCCAATCTCGCTTTGGTAATGAAGAATGGCTACAACCTTATACTGATATTACTCTTGAGCAATACCCAGCGCGAGGAATAAAAAAAGTAGCGGTTATCTGCCCTGGTTTTTCTGCTGATTGCTTAGAAACCTTAGAAGAAATTGCAGAAGAAAATAAAGAGAACTTTATCAATGCAGGTGGCGAAAGTTATCGCTATATTCCAGCGTTAAATGCAAACTCCGCACATATTCATGCTTTGGCAAAATTAGTAGAACGTTATCTATAAACGAGGATAATATGAAGAAAAATATCTTCGTTACTGCCATTTTAGTAGCAACCACCTTTTTAAGTGGTTGTGAAGATAAAGAAGTACAAGCTAAGCTGGCGGAACAAACGCAAATCATTAACCAGCTGAGGGCAGAAAATACCCAATTAAAAGCTGCATTAAATGCCGAAAAAGCCAAGCTAGAAAATATCATTCCAGCCATTTTTGCTGAGAAAGAATTTATTTTTGAAGCAAGTGAAATGCTACCTTATCCGAAATCTTATCACCGAGAAGGTGAAGAAGAATTTCGTTTCGAGATCGCTACACTACACACCAATATTGATTGGCTTAATGCAAAATTATTAAATGCGATTCAACTGGATAAAACCCAAAATTTAGACAAAGCACAACTAGCCGAAGCTTATAAAGCCTTTTATCAGAAAACTAAAACAGAGATGGCACAAGGTGCTGTTTTTGGCATCGATAAAAGTTTAAGTATTTACTTCTTAAGACAAAAAGGGAAACTTGCCACCTTTATTGTTAACGATTACGAATTTGGCGGCGGTGCTCATGGCGCAGGACATAGTTATTTCTTAAATTTTGATCTTGCCACTCGTAAACAAATTGAATTCAATGATGTGTTCAAAGCCGATAGCCAAGCTAAACTTAACGCACTACTTTGGGAAAAATATACTGATTATGGTGCACGCAAAGACGTAGATATGCGTAAAGAAAATTTTAAAGTAAATACCAACTTCGACTTTAACGATGAAGGGTTTAATTTCCACTATAATCCTGGTGAACTTGAACCAGATACACAAACCACCCTTGCTTTAGATTGGGCAGAAATTGAAGATCTGCTCAAACCTGAATTTATTCAACAAAAATATATCTCTTCTTTTGGGGAATAACACAAACATAAAAAATGCGGCATTAGCCGCATTTTTTCTTTATATTAACCAACCTTTCAATATTCCACATTCCACCGATTTCACCGATTTCACCGATTTCACTCAAAAGTAATCCCTTTAAAACAGGGCAATGTCTTCCGACGATAGATGGAACAGTGATGATACTCAGTTAGCAGTCTCAATCCCTTTGGAACAGGGCAATGTCTTCCGACTGTACTGGGGTGCTAGAGCATTGTGCCACAAGGCTTGCCAGAGGCACTTCCCAATTTTTTCTCACTCCTTCAGAGTTAGCTATCGTTTTGTCTAATTTTTGAACAAAATTGACCATTCTGAATTCATCTATACAATCTAAAAGACGGCGTTATTTTAGGGGAATTTGTAAGAAAAGAAAATAGATTCCATGTGCTATAACTAACCTAAACGCATAATAAAAAGCAATGTTCACTTCGTTGCTTTATCCAAATTATTAAAAGTTATTTCACTTCATCGTAAAACTTGACTTCAAATCCTTTTTGCAATGCTTCAATGCTTTCAACTTTCTCAAATCCGGCAGGTTGCACTGCTTCTTCCGATTTCGTTTTTGTCCCTAATGCTTGGCTAATAAAGACTAAACCTTTTTGCTCAATCACCGCTTCTCGATAGAATTTCACAATATCTTGATGTGTGAGTGCTTTCACTGCCTCAATCGTTTTAGCGCGTTGGTTAAAGTCTGGATTATTGCGGGCTAAATCAGACGTAAACTCGCTAAATTCTAAAGACAGCGATTCAGGCTTACGATCCAATTTTTCTAGCAAACTCTGTTTATAGCGGTTAAATTCAGCTTCTGTTAAATCTTCTAATTTAGTGAGCGTTTCTTTAAAGAAGCGTTCGTTATGCGCCATAATCGCTTTAGGTGAGCTATTCGGGCTTTGTACCATAAAGCGTAATCCTGAGGTGATACCAATATGCGCATCGGTTGCATACACTACATAGCCAAGCTGTTTATTGGTGCGTAAATCATCAAAATACCAACGTCCAATCATATCGCGTAATAATGATGCTCGCGCTCTACCGCTAAATTCTTCATAGCCATTCGCCATCATCATGACAATCAGCGCATTATCTTCATTAGGCACATTTTTAATCGCATTTAATTTACGTGTTGAACCTTCTACCGATAAATAACGTGAGCGTGCCAATTCGCTATTTTGATTTTTTACGATCTTTTCTGCCGCTTGCGCTAATGCTTTTACTTGCGCATCCGTAAAATTCCCGACAGAAAGTAGCGTGAGGCTTGTTGGGGCATTTAGTAATCTTTCGCGTACTTTTTGAATATCCGCTAGGGTAATTTTTTTGAGCATTTCACGTTGCGCTTGCTCTTCAAAATAAGGATATCCACTGAAATTGCTAATTGTTTCATTAGCTTGGTTCATACTATTTGCTTTTTTCAAGCCATCTAACCCTTCCAAATAACGCTGCTTCGCTTGCGCTAGGAAAACGTCATTGAGTTCAAATTCGCTGAAATTACGCAGTTTATCGATCATCAATTTGGCTAAATGTTGGGTATAGCCTTCCGCTTGTAGCGATAAACCGTTCGTTTTCCCGCTTACGCTGCTTTCCATTCCTGCTACAGAAGCCTGAAAATCCAACTGCGTTTGCGATAATGCATTCATATAATTTAACAATGCGCTCGCCACGGTAGTTTTGAGATCGTCATTTTTCGGCATAATCCCAAAATTGATTGAGACCCGCGCTTTTGGATCTTGTGGGAAATAATGGCTCGGCATCGCATAAATTCTAGTGCCTTTTGCGGTATCGATCATTTTAGGCTTATTGCGATCATCACGCTCAATAAGCGAAAAATCAGTTGCAAAATAAGGATTAAGCACCGGTAGTTTTAATTCAGGGTTTTGACTAAAATTCAACCATTTAGCTTTTTCTGCTGCACTTATTTTGGCAATGTGATAACCCGCTTCAAAATAAGGTGTTTTTTGATCCGTTTTTGCTTGCTCGGAAACGACTAAAATACGCGCGTTATCCAATGTCATTTCAGCTAATTTTGCTTCAATTGCTTGCGTATCCATTTTCTCAGCCAAATAACTTTCATCTAAAACGTGTTCTAACGGATAAAACAACATTTGTTCAGCAAGCCATTCAATATAATTACCATCTTTTTCTACTTGCAGGTGGGCAAATTCTTGTTTTAAGCTCTCTTGTAATTCTTTGAAATAACTTTCTTGAATGCCGGCTTTTTTTACTTGCTCAATTTGTTGGAAAATTAACGAAATAATTTTATCTTTCTCTTTCAAACCTTTTTCGGTTAATGCAACATAAAAAGTAAAATCACCACGGTTTCTGACCGTATTTGCACTACTACTTGTAGAAATACCACTATCAGAAAGCCCTTGTTTAATTAAATAATCAGATAAAGTGCCATCCGTATTGTTATTAAACAAATAAGCTAAATATTCACTGCTTTTATTAGCAAATTTATCTTCATCATTTGGCATATCAAACGAAATTGCTAATAATTTAGCAGGTTGAATGGGTTTATATTCAATCACAACGCCTTTATCTTCCTCACGCAAATAAGGAATATCGACTTTAGGTGCGACTAAATGTTTATTTTCCATTTTTCCTAAAGTGTTTTCTACTAGCTTCGCTAATTTCTCAATGGGTTGATTAGAATATAAAACCGCTTTGGTTAAATTGGCTGAATAATACTTTTTATAGAAATTTTCTAATTCAGTTTGTAATTGACTATTCGGTTTATCCGATAATGTTTCATGATTACCAACAGTAAATTTTGTGGCAGGATGTGCTGGGTTTACCGTGGCTAAATTGACGCTATTTAATAAATGTCCATCGCTAGATTTCGCACGAATCATTTCTGCATTAACAGCATTAATTTCTTTTTTCGCATTTTTTTCAGATAATAATGGAAAAGCAAAAGTATCAGCAAAACGTGTTACCGCTTCATCAAACGCATCATGGTTCACTTCAAAATAGTAAGCGGTGCGATAACTTGTCGTTGAGGCATTATTATATCCTCCATTTTTAGTGAGAAAGTTATCATTGTGGTATGAATCAGTGAAAAGCCAGATTGTACAGGCATTGTTGATGCTACAGCCTGAGAAGCGGTCGGATTTTCAGAAGATTTTGCAAAGACATTTGTACTGCTGCTTAATACCAAAAGAGAACACAGAGCCGTAGCCACTGCCCAAGTTAAATAAGATTTTTGCATACTTTTCCCTTAAATAATCTGATGTTCAAACATCGTTTTAAACCAATTTTCTGTGGTTTGATAAATTTGCTGAGTATTAATCTGTTCTGTTTGTTTTAATACCCGTTTTAAATAAATGCCGTCATTTCTTTCTGTGAGTTTTTCTAACATTTCTAATGTTGTTTCTTCACCATTTTCTAAATATTCTTCAATTTTTTCAGTCACGACCAATGCAAGTTGACTTGTAGAAGTGAAATAATCTTTTAAATAAATAGCTAGTTGTTGTTTAGCTTGTTCTGGAGAAATAGCCTCGAACTTGCAAATAGATAATTCATTTTGCTTTTCTTTATCTAAATAGTAATAAACAACAGATTCTTTCCGCTCTAATGCCGATAACACTAAATGATAAATCCATAGTTGAATCAAATCTTAATCTCGCAAAGTACCAACCCGCCATAATACGATTTTATTGTGATAACGGTGTGGAATAAGCCCTTCTAATTTACATTTAAAATCTAGCCATGGTGTAAAATCCATCTCAACATGAATATTTTCTGGCAACATGACTAAATATTCAGATAAGGCTTCACGTAATATTGAAACTTTCTGATTTAATGTTCTAGCCGTTAATTCTCCAAAATAAGAAACTGGTAATTGCCCTTTTAATCTTTCATGCGAAATAAAAGTCTTAAGTTCATCTTCTTGAATTTCAACCAAGGCATTTAAGACGTGGTAATTTTCTAGCGCTGAAAACGAAAATGGTTCAGTTTCTGCAATTTCATCTTCCACGTGGTTAAAATAAATACCTAATTTCTGATTAAAATAATGTTTAATTGGCGATTGAACAAAACTAATTAAATCATCTAGGTTTATCTGACCAACATCTCGTGCATTGGTTTCTTGGGTATCCATAAATGGCTGTATTTCTGCATGATTTGCAAACACTTGTAGCCATTCATTATCAAAACTTACTTCATTTTTATGGCTAAAATTAGTCATTGGATGATCGGTTATCATCTCAGCTGGCTTGATTTCACCTGATTCGCCCGCTAATTGTTCTAACAGCTGAGAAACCAAAATAGATGGATAAAGCGGTTCATTTTTGGTTAAGGTATGCCCAATATAGCTAACATAGAAAATGTCTTGAGCGGAAAGCAGCGCTTCGAGGAACAAATAACGGTCATCATCTCGTCTAGCACGATCGCCTTTTTGTGGCTTAATTTGCATTAAATCAAAACCGTTATGCGTATGCTGACGCGGGAACTCGCCTTCATTCATGCCTAATAAGCACACTACCTTAAACGGAATTGCCCGCATAGGTAACAGCGTACAGAAATTCACTTTACCGGCTAAAAAGGTCAAATGACTCTGCGTTTGGTTAAGTCGCTCTTGTAATAATAAATTCAATACTTCGAGGCTAATCGGCGCTGTAAAATGTGCTTGGGTAATGCGCGTTTCAAGCTGCTCAATTTCTGTTGCAATACTGCTGAGCGCCATCTGTGCTTCTGCGGTATCTGCATAAAAACGTTGCACAAAATCACGTAGCGCTGCAGCCCACATTTGAATGGAATTTTCTTGATGTAAAAGTGCTGCCCAAGCGGTCAGATTTTGCAAGAAATTTGCTAATTTCCCCACACTTTCGGCGCTTAGCCCGTAGCTTTCATCTAACGCTATCCGATCTTCCCAGATGCCATTTTCAGCTTTCAAACAGGTACCGAGCAACAATCGTTCAATGCCATTTTCCCATGCGTTGTAATTTTGCCAATTCGGTTGTTCGATATTTAATCCTAAACGTACGCCAGCTGCGTTAATCCAACTTCTTAAACGCGCTAATTCAGCTTCACTTATCGAAAATTTTTCACGAATCGCAACCACTTCTAATAAGGAAAAGACGGTTTCGGCGCTAAATTCGCTCTCTTTCATGGAGAGTAATTGCAAGAAACTCGCAATAACAGGATCTAGCTGGCTCATCCGTTGGTCTGAAATCGTAAACGGAATATAACGACTATCTTCTTTTTTATAGCGAGAAAAGACCGCTTGAATATAAGGCGCATATTGCTCAATATCCGCTGCCATCACAATAATATCTTTCGGGGAAAGCGCAGGATTTGCCTCAAAATAACTTAATAGCTGATTATGTAGCACTTCCACTTCTCGCATCAAACTATGGCAAGCATGCACTTGGATAGAGCTATCTTTTTCACGAATAACGGCATTTTCATTATTAAGCATCGCATTTTTAATTTGTGCTAATGCGTGCGTTTCTTCATGCGGCAAAAAGACCTCAATTTGGTTTGGTTCTAGCTCAACTAACTGCGCTAAAAACTCTCGGCCTTGTTTTGCCCACATTGCCAATAATTGATTGCCTTGTTGAGCTAATAGTGCCTGCAGTTCTTCTTCAGAAAGGGACTGTTTTAGTGCAATTTTCTCTACCACACGATCTTCAATATTATCTCCCCAATACATTTCGCTTGGGTTTAAGAAAAATAAATGCACTTGAATATGTTCACTTAATTTACTTAATACGGCTAATTGACTCGCTGGCAATGAGGAAATCCCAAAAATAAAAATTCTTTTCGGTAAAAGTAATTTCTCTTCTTCGGTTAAATTATCTAATTTCGAAAAATATTGTTGTTGTAAATAAGCACGATGTGAGGTAGTGAAAACTAATTCATCTGTATATGATTGAATATCTTTTACTAAAGCCAACCATAATTTACCTTGCCAAATAATATTAGTTAATAAGGCATCTGAATTTAATTCAGTTGAATTAGGTGATGAACGTAATTCATTTAAAATAGTTTGATAGTCTTCTTTTTCCCAAGCCAATAGCCAATGTGGACGATAAACTAAATATTGGTCAAATAAATCCGCAATCTTACTCGCAAGTTGAAATAATTTTAATTGATATGACGCTGCTGATTTTTCTTCAGATAAATAATGTTTTAAAACTTGGCATTCTGGTTCTGAAAATAAATTAGGAATAATCCGCATCAAACGCCAAATCATGGCTTGTCGTTCAAAAATATTCTCTTTAGGCAAATGCGGAAATAATAGGCGATATTGTTGCCATAAAAAACTGGTAGGGAAAGGGAAAACGAACTGGCCAGCAACGCCAAAAGCATCCGCCATTCGCATTTGCAACCATTGCGCCATACCTTGGCTTTGCACCAAAATGGTTTCAGGCTCAAACGGATTATCATTGGGTGCCACTTTTTGAACTTCAATTAGCATCTCGCTCAATGACGATAATTTATTAGAGTAATAAACCGTAAACATCTTCCCACCTCATCAAAAAATACGATATGCATTTTGCTTGAATTAACAGGAAGATTCAACGATTAGCAAGTGCTAAGGCGTAATTTCAACCTTGCCGAGTGGATAACGCACCTCCACTTTTTCACTTTGACAAGAAATGGTAAATTTCAGTGCATTTTGCACCGCTTGTTGTTCACACGGCTTACCTGCAAATTGCAGTGCTAATTGATTTTCTGCAATTTGTAGCGCTTGTTGGCGCTGATAAAGTTGCATCGTATGCCGATTTTGTTGATGCTGCCAACCTTGATAACCAAGCAACATTACACTCAATACACCAAGCGCTACCAATACGCTGATAAAACTTTCTGCTTGATATAATTTATTCATAAGTTGAAAAATAATTAGAATAAGGTAAACGTGTCCAATGTGCGTAACGGGCAGCAATATTCTCTACTACTGCACGACTAAACGTTAAATTTCGCTCTTCTCTCAAATTATCAAAACTAGAATATAGAACACCATAAATCTTTTTTGAGCCTGTAATATCAAAATAATAATCGGTAATAATCACGCCATAAAAGTTTTTTTCTAATTTTTCATCAATCGCATTTTTGGCAACGACAATTTTAGGTGTTGAAAGTGTTGTATCTGGCAATTCTGACAAATGAGAAATGAAATAAATTTCTGAACGATAAGTATCAACATCTAAGTAATGTTTAATATTATCTACTTGAATATATTTTTCTTTAGTGGGTTTAGGCTGAAGAAAAATACTCTTTTCTTGGCAAGCATATTGGTAAATTTCCTCACCTACTTTGATTTTCACAAAAGACTCTTTTTTATCATGACAAACATCCTCTTTATACATTGAGTTTAAGAAGGTAATTCTTCTCGATAAATAACGTTCATAATCCATTAAACTGGAAGATTCTAAACCTAACCAACTTTCTTTATGGAGAAAAAGCAATATTAGTAATCCACTTAATAAAATTAACGAAGCTAATAAACTACTGGCGTGAAATAATTGTTTATTCATGGCATATCTTCCGCATTTAAGATAAACACTTTCGCTTCATTCTCATAACGAATATCTTGATAGCTTAACACTAAAGCAATGCTGACCAGATTTTTTGCCAGCCACTTAAAGGTTAATTGTTCTACTTTAAAATCAGCTTGGGTAATCAATTTCTGCCACTTTCCACTACTACAATTTGTTAATAATTGTTGGCAAATCTCCCCTGTACAATTTTCTAACTGATTATCTGCATAAAATGAAAGTTCGCCGTGCTCCACTTTTACGCCAAAGATTTCTTTCGCCAACTCACTAGTTTGGTTCAGTTCTCCTATTCGACAGGCAGATTTTTTTGTTTTGCGTTTGCCTAAACAGCCATCATGATTCGCATCATAGAAAAAAATAAAACAGTTCTTATTTGACTCAGCATAGCGTCTTCCTTGATATTCAAACAATTCAAAATTGCTCTGCTCTCGAGAGCTTCCTTGATAACCTAGATGTTGCAAATGTTGCTGTAAATAATTCAGCAACTGATGCGATTCTTTTTGTAACCACATCAGCCGCTGTTGTTTTTGTAAGTTCAGTTGGAAATCGCTATATAGCTTACTGGCACCTAATAAAATTAAACAAGCAAGGCTTAGGCTCAGTAATAATTCAATCAAGGTAAAAGCGCTAATCCTTACATTGGCTACGTTTCGCTTTATCAATAACATAAGCCCGCCCTCCTTGATATTGTAAAATCTCCATGACACCATGACGGCTAATTTGTAAACATTTCGATTCAAGATTACCAGCACTGCCATCAATATTAATAAACGTTTTTGGATATAAACTTTTATTTTTCAATAAAATATCCATATGTTGATTGCGATATAAGAAATAGTCTGTTTGTAATGAACAAGCGGTCAAATTTAAGCAGTCGCATACCATTTCTTTTCGGTTATTTTTTGGTTTTTCAATCGCAATTAAACACCAGGATTTTTGTTTCTCATTTTGTGAAATGGTTAAGGAAG
>QWCW01001719.1_pt1 | contig 10634 bp, 12 predicted proteins | sample 1972691 | NCBI WGS metagenome assembly QWCW01 (sample SAMN09866698, study PRJNA288562) | Human oral metagenome isolate pre2_saliva, whole genome shotgun sequencing... | reverse complement strand
GATGATAGAGTTGTCCCTGGAGTTGTTCGGATGCAGAAAACATATCATAGGTGAATATGTAATTATTGTAGAGTCGTTCACATTGTTGTGCGAAAAAAGTTAGACATAGTGTTCTCCTTTATTGTAAAAGTAAAAAGCTACTAAGAAAATGGACTTAGTAGCTAGAGTAAATCTATCTAGTAAAATAGATAGACAGCAGTAGAGAAAAGTTATTTGGTTGAAGGATTCTTCCTTCACGGTGGCAACGTTTAGCAAGGCGCATTGCATGAATTACCATCGCTTTCCCAGCCAATCTCATCAGGTAGTCATTGTCATACCCTTAAGATTCTCTTACGCCCTTTGGCGAAGCCAGTTCACTTTACTATTCGGAAAAGTGCGAAAGTCCGAAATGCGTGGAAGTCCACAAAAAATGTTTTAAATCTTCACTTCAACCATCAAACAGACTTGACTTTTCTTTCCAAAACGTTTACAATAAAGGTACGAAGTTTAGTGTAGTTTTGGCAATCAGTCCTCTGGTTGTCAGACGCACTTTTTATTTAATTGTCAATGATCGTGATTTAGCCTTGAAGATAAGGTTATTATTTTCAATCGCTATACAACTATTAGTTGTTGATTATATTATACAACCATTAGTTGTTAATGTCAACGATTTTCTGCAAAATTTTAAAATATTTTTTTTGAGGTCACATATGGAATTCGCAGAACGCTTGAAAACACTAAGGAAACAAGTAAAACTAACACAAGCTCAAATAGCTGAAAAACTAGATATTTCCCAACAAGCATATGCTTCGTGGGAACGTGGAGTAAAAAAACCAACACAAGAAAATCTTGTTAAGATTGCACAAGTTTTAAATGTGTCCGTTGATTACCTAGTTGGAAACTCAGAAGAAAAATCAGATGAATTAGACAATATTGAATTACTTTTCCGTATGAACTCAAAAGGACTGACTGAAAAAGAAAAGGGAATTTTCAAAAAAGAGTTGATTGAATTTATGGAAGAACGGAAGAAGGTGTTTGAGGATAATAAAAATGGAATCTAATATGAATAATCGGTCCAAAAGTAATTGGAAATATGGTTTTACACTATTACTAACTATAGTTTTTTTTACCTCATTACAATATTTGTTTTACTGGGTAACAAAAGTTGATTTTTCAATACTTGAAAAAGATTTCATTGAAATTTACTCATTTATTGTTAGTGTTCTTTCTCTTTTTGGAGTATATTTTGCTATAATTCAATTCTCACTTCAAATGAAGGGAGATAAAAATATTTATTTTGGCATTGACTATGTATCTTATTTACAAAAGAGTTCACAGATCTATCAATTTAGTACTTCGAATACATTTTTTACTAGTTTATTACTTTTTGTAACTTTTCCAATTATCTCTAAGCTAGGGTTTTTGAGTTTTTGGCTTGAAAAAATTTGGAATTCTATATGCTTATTTTTACTTTGTTTATTTATTATACTTTTGTATGAAGGACTGAATCAGATTTTAAAGATTACTGATGAAAATAAAACAGAGAAACAAAATATAATTTATAATGAAAAAGTAAAAAAAGTAAATGAACTTTTACAATCGCTCTATAATGAAAATAATAAGAGAATGCCTGAGAGTTCAAGAATTCAGTATTTTTTTATGCATATTAAATATGAAATTAATATAATAATAAAAAGTAATTCAATAGATTCTGAGTTTGAAAAACAATATTATTTGAATTATTTACTATATTTATTAGATGTAAAAGATAAAATTTCTCCTAAAAATATTGTATATTTTTTGCGTGGATATTTAAAAATGTTAAACGAATACGAAATAGAATTACTCTTAGAGTCAGAAAAGCCTCTTGTTTTCTACTATCCTCTTTTGGATGGTTTTACTTCTATGCATAAAAATATTGACAATGACAATAATGATATTTTAAAAGAGTATATTGATGAATTATATGATTTTTTAAAAAAACAAGAGTATCTTGAATCGCCACTTTTGATAAAATTTGTACTTGATAATCCCTATTTATTTTTAAAAGAAGATTTGCATCAATTAACAAATTTCTTAGATTTGATTTTTTCTTTGAATTCATTTAACATTGAAGAATTAGAATATCAATTATTCAATTTAGGAAAAAGCGAAGATTTTGTTGAATCAGATATTTCAAAGTTAGTTTGCAACGTTTGGAATTATTTGTTTGAAATGTATGATCAACGACAAATAGATTTATTATTACCATTTGAAAGACATTTCGAATTTCAAAATTTTTTTGGGATGAATACAGAGTTTATTTATGAGGAAAATTGGTATTCGAAAACATTAGTAGATTATGTAGAAAAAAATCCAAAAAGTGAGCTTTACAATCGTATACTTTAAATTTGAAAAAGTTATTTAGGAAATTTTAGTAACTTTTTATTCATTTTCATTTGTATTAATTTTGTTACAAAATGGATAAGTAAACTAACTTAAATAATTTTCTAGTGGACAATCGTCCACTTTTTTTGTACAATGTACTCAACCAATATGGTTTAGTTTTGTAAATTGTAACTTAAAGGAGGTACTATTCGTTGGATGAATTGTATTCAAGAGTAAGTAAAATCACAAAACAAGTCCTTTATCCATTTATGAAAGAGGAAGAAATTTCAACCCTGAACTATCACTTTCACTATTATTTTGACTATTGTATTCATGAGAATAACATTCAAGTCATCAGTCATCACTTTTCAAATCATAAGATTGAAGGTTTGACAGTTATTGATAAACTAGGGACGAGTTTCTCCTATGAGCAAGACAATCCTGTAACCAAACGTCACTTTACCTTGTGTCATGAATTAGGCCACTTTATCTTGAGACACGATGGTTCTTATTTTACAGAGTCGGTGGATAATCAGGAATCTATTTTAGAGCGAGAAGCCAATATATTTTCAGCTATTGTTCTGATGCCTGATATTGTGCTACTATCCAAAATTTACTACTCTTGTGATTCTTTTCAAAAGGTCAAAGAGGATTTAGAAGTTTCAAAGCAGGCACTTTATTTTCGACTGATTGATTTGTTGAGAGTTTACCAAGTAGATGCCGAGACAGCCATCAAACAGGCAGTAGATGAATACCTAGATGGTCAAAACGCCTCCCTTCACCATTACTTTCATCGACTAAAAGAAATGGTGATTGAAGAGTTCAATCAATATCAACCCTCGCTTATAGCACGGCTAAAAAAGAGATTGAAACTAACCAATATCGTGACGAGTCAAGAACTACCAGAATTACTTGATCAGACACGATGGGATGAAATCAGGAAGATAAAGTATTTTAAAGTGTGGCTTGTTTATGATAAAGGAAGATCCTTAGCCTACGTGTGGGATAGCAACAAACTATCAGAGACCGAAGCTAGGAGAAAGGCAAATTTAGAATTATTGGCAAATTTAGAATTATTAGTCATGTGAGGTGAATCATGTATCAACCAGAAAAATTAAAAGCTCGGAGGAAAGAGCTAAAACTAACACAAAAAGATATTTCAGATAAGCTAGGAATTAGCTATCAAGCCTATTCTGCTTGGGAACGTGGAGTCAAAGAACCTTCTACTGAGAAAGTGGTATTATTAGAGAAACTTTTGAACGTCCCAAAAGGCTATTTTACTGAGATAGAGATTATCAGACTTTATAATGTCCTCTCACCCAATGGAAAGGAACAAGTTGTGTCTTATGCTCGTAGCTTAGTCGAAGAAGAGCAAAATAAGAAGGTGATCTCTATTGCTGAACCACGTTATGAATATCGGGTTTATGAAGAAATGTCTGCGGGTCTTGGTGCCACTATCTATGGAGAAAAAGAATACGATACGGTCTACTATAATGAAGAGTTAGGGCACGATTTTGCCTCTTGGGTATCGGGGGATTCTATGGAGCCTAAATACCCTAATGGATCCGTTGCTCTCATTCGTGAAACAGGTTTTGACTATGACGGGGCAGTTTATGCAGTTGTTTGGAATGAACAGACCTATATCAAGCGAGTCTACTTGGAAGAAGATGGCTTGCGCCTCGTTTCCATCAACAAGAAATATAAAGATAAATTTGCTCCTTATGACGATGATCCTCGGATTGTCGGAAAAATTGTTGGAAACTTTATGCCTCTAGAGGACTAGGTTATGGGAATCATTGACTATTCAAAAGAACCTGTTAGTGATATTGCCTTTATTGATATGAAATCTTTCTATGCAAGTGTTGAGTGTGTGGAGCGAGGGCTTCATCCTCTTAAAACTTCCCTCTGTGTGATGAGCCGAGCGGATAATTCTGCTGGATTGATATTGGCATCATCACCTATGTTTAAGAAAGTATTTGGAAAAAAGAATGTTGGTCGGGCTTATGATTTACCCTTTGACGTCAAAACCAGAAAATTTTCTTACTATAACGCAAAAAAGCAGGGACTCCCAACGGATCCAGATTTTGTACGCTATATTGAGGAATGGGCGAAGACCACCTTTATCGTTCCACCTCGAATGGACAAGTACATTGAGGTTAATATGGAAATACAACGAGTTTTCCAAGATTACGGTAGCCCTAATGAAATATACCCTTATTCGATTGATGAGGGCTTTATTGACCTAACGACTTCTCTTAACTACTTTGTTAGCAATCAGACCATATCCCGAAAAGATAAGTTGGACATGATTTCTGCTAAGATTCAAAATGATATTTGGCGAAAGACAGGTATTTACTCAACGGTTGGTATGTCAAATAGTAATCCCTTGCTTGCTAAGCTAGCCCTAGACAATGAAGCTAAGAAAATGCCCACTATGCGTGCTAATTGGTCTTATGAAGATGTAGAAAGAAAGGTTTGGGCAATTCCTAACATGACAGATTTTTGGGGGATTGGTCATCGTATGGAAAAGAGATTGAATGATTTGGGAATCTTTTCTATTAAGGAACTTGCTAATAGCAATCCCGATTTACTTAAAAAGTCTTTAGGAGTAGTAGGACTACGTCTCTGGTTTTACGCAAATGGAGTAGATGAAAGTAATGTTAATAATCCATATAAACCAAAGAGCTCAGGATTAGGTAACTCTCAAATCTTGCCAAGAGATTATATCAAGCAAAGGGATATCGAGATTGTCCTTCGAGAGATGGCAGAACAGGTTGCTATTCGTCTTAGACAAGCAGGTAAGAAAACGACTGTTGTCTCTATTCATGTAGGCTATTCTAAACAGGAAAATAAAAAATCAATCAACACACAAAGAAAGATTGAACCAACTAATCAGACGGACACTCTAACTAATGTAGTTTTACAGTTATTTCATCAGAAATACAGTTCAGGTGCTGTAAGGAACATTGCCGTTAACTATTCGGGTTTGGTGGATGAATCGTTCGGACTCATTTCTTTATTTGATGATGTTGAAAAAATAGAAAAAGAAGAAAGGCTCCAATCAGCGATTGACAGCATACGAGATCAGTTTGGGTTCACTTCGCTTTTAAAAGCCAATGCGCTTGAGTCAGCATCAAGAAGCATCGCTAGAAGTAAACTAATTGGAGGTCATTCCGCTGGTGGACTAGATGGTTTAAAATGATTGATCGTTCCTATTTACCCTATCAGTCAGCCCGAGAATATCAAGACTCAGGTATGCAAAAATGGATGGGCTTCTTTTTATCTGAACATACCACGTCACTAGGAGAAGAAAAATATCGTGCCGATCTAACCAGTGACTTTAACAGAACAGAAAAACTATTGTTACTTTCTCAGCTCTATGTTGGGCAGTTAAAAGGTCGCTTTACAGTCAAACAAAAAGCTCAAAAAGTAACTTTGCTTGGCGAAGTGAGAGAAATTTCAGCAAAAGAAGTATCCATCAGTACCTATGAAGGATACCGACTGATTCAAGTGGAAGACTTTTTGAGCATCCAGTTATTAGAAGAGGTTACCTATGAGTAGAAAAGAACTCTATGAGAATAAATTGCAAATGGATTATTTCTCAGAAGACTATATCCGATTCGAAGAAGACTTCCAGAAATATTCTTCTATGGATGTTCCATTAACTTTTCTGATTGATGACATCCTCAGAACAATGGCAATGAATCAGAAAAACTACTTCAAACTTAATAAAGAGAATTCTAAGGATGGGCGAGAACATTATTTTTATTTTGAGATTGATTGCCAAGTAGGATGCAGGATATTTAGTTACAAACAGCTCATTTAAGAACTAAAAAGTGTAAGCTGGATGTGATTAGAACAATTATTAAGAAGAGTAAAAAAATGTTCAAAAAGAATTCTTAGAGAGGAATTCATCAATGATGTACACTTGATTTCGAGATCATTTTAATTTAGAAATTATATTTTATAATTTTGAAAAATCGTGATATAATATCAGAATAGCTTGTTTATAGGAGAATAGTAATGGATATTAAGAATCAAATTGAAACTTTAGCATCTCAGTATGCTAAGAAATTGGATGGTCAGGTACAAAAGAGAATTAAAGAAATGAAAGATGATGATAAGAGTCATTATTTAATTTATAGAGTTCTAGGAATTTCTTGTGAGGAGGGAGAAAATATTGATCTATATCAAAATAAAGGGCGTTTTTTGTATAAGTATGCAGGGGCGTTCTTAGAAGAAGCAGCTACACTATGTTTTGTAGAAAAATTTGGAAAGGATAATGCAAAGAAAGTTCGAATTCCAAACACTGAGGGAACTAGACCAAAAACTTTTGAAATAGATTGTTTGATTGACGAAAAAAATGCATATGAGATAAAGTGGCGTGATGCAACTACTGATGGTGATCATATAACAAAAGAGCATACTAGAATAAAAGTAGTTAATGATAAAGGTTATATTCCAATTCGTCTGATGTTTTATTATCCAAATAGAGAACAAGCAATAAAGATTCAAAAAACTTTAGAAACACTTTATAAAGGGATTGGAGGCTGCTACTATTATGGTGATTCAGCTTGGAAACATTTGAAAGAAGTCACTGGAATAGATTTATTGGAAATTCTAAAAGAAATTGCAGATAAAAATGGTGTAAAGAAATCATGAATATAATACAAGGGGATAATTTAGAGATTTTAAAGAAACTAGATACGGAAAGTGTAGACCTAATATACATGGATCCACCTTTTTTTACTCAAAAAACGCAAAAATTAACTGATAATAAAAATAAAATGTATTCCTTTGAGGATAGTTGGGTATCAATAGATTCATATAAGTTATTCTTGGAAGAAAGATTACAGGAATGTAAACGTATATTAAAAAATACGGGAAGTATTTTTGTTCATTGTGATAAAAGTGCTAATCATCACATTAGATTATTGCTTGATAAAGTGTTTGGTCATAAGATGTTTCAAAGTGAAATAATCTGGAACTATAAGAGATGGTCAAATTCTAAAAAAGGCTTATTAAATAATCACCAGAACATTTATTTTTATTCCAAAAATAAGAATTTTAAGTTTAATACAGTTTATACAGAGTACTCACCTACTACTAATATTGATCAGATTCTAGTTGAAAGAAAGCGCGATTCTAATTCAAAAACAATATACAAAGTGGATGAAAATGGAGATTATGTTCTAGCACAAGAAAAGAAAGGAGTTCCTCTTTCAGATGTATGGAATATACCTTTTTTGAATCCTAAGGCTAAGGAACGTGTAGGCTACCCAACACAAAAACCAGTTTTGTTATTGGAGCAAATAATAAAGATTGCTACTGATGAAAACGATATTGTGTTGGATCCGTTTTGTGGTAGCGGTACAACTTTAGTTGCTGCGAAATTACTTGGAAGGCGTTTTATTGGTATTGATTCTTCTGCAGAAGCAATAGAGATTACGAAAAACAGATTGAATAGCTTAATTAAGACAGATTCTTATCTTCTTAATAAAGGAATTCAGGCCTATAAGAATAAAACTGAACAAGAGGAAATTCTATTAAAAGCATTAAAAGCAAGGGTTGTCCAGAGGAATAAGGGAATTGATGGCTTTTTATCTAATAATGTATATGGGAAGCCTGTTCCTATCAAGTTACAAAAAAACTCAGAGTCCTTAAAAGATAGTATCTACTTGTTAGAAGGTGCAATAAAGAAAAAAGAATTAGAATTTGGTATAGTCTTAAAAACTCATGATGATACTGAGCTTTTTGATTTTGATGAGATTCCAAATAATATTCTTGTTTTAGATCATTTTCATCTTGCCATTGAACAATGGTTGAGCAGTAGAGTAGAGGAAAAGATTCTGAATTACTAGGGGAAAAAAATGTTTACTTTCAAATTTTAATTATTTGATTGTCTAAAAGTTGTAGCTCTATTAATCAAAAGATAACTGGAATAAGATATATTAATTTTAATTATCATTAGGAAATTAATGTTATAAAAAATAGAAATATCTCAATTTCTATTAAATTGATTAGAATAAGAAGTGGATGAAAGATCTCGAGTTCTCTATATAAAGTTATTTTTATTTTAGATGAAGATATTAAGAACAATCGAATTAGATTTTAAAGAATATTTAAGCAGTTTCTCTTAAAAAACATCCTCCCTATCCAAGTTTGGATAGGGTTTTTCATCGTTTAAAACTCGTTTTAGTATCTCAATGCTTTCCTTCAAATGGAGGAGTTCGATTTTTCTTTTATGGTCATCAGTATTTTTCTCTATATTCTCGCAATGTCGTTTGATGTGCCATAAGGATTTTTGAATGTTATCTTCTTTTAAATTTTTCATACTCCTATCTTATCAGATGAATATTCAAAAACAATGATGATTTCCTCAAATGATCAAAATATAGCCTGAAAAGCACCAAAAAATAAATTATGCCCAATTTTCCTCTGTTAATGGGACAACAAAAAACGCTTCAATCAGCGTTTTTATTGTATAAAGAACAAGGAATAGTTTGAGAGCTTTAATTGTTGCCGTATTTCTTCACTGCTTCTTTATATGCTTCACTATCCTTTTTGTAATAGTCCTGCTTCGTTCCTGAAATATCTACAGTGAATACGCCATCCTTGAAGGTATAATTCTCTTTTCGGTTTATGATATTAGAACCAGTCAGTTCGATTGTTGAACTATCTTTATCAATTGTAAAGGCATCAGCCTCCCCTTTATTGATATTTCCTTTGTTACCTGAAATGGTAAAGGCAACTTCATTTCTACTCTCGTTTATCCAGTAGTATTCGCCATCTAGAGAATTGCTTGATTGGTTAGAACAGGCAATTAATAGAATTGTAGATAGAGACACTAAAAGTAATGTGATAAATCTTTTCATTTGCTTACCTCCATTTCTATTATATCAAAGTAATGTTACAAGTGTAAGACAGTTAGTAATAAGGGTGTTTTATCATTTTAGAAATTAAAAAAAGGAATTCGTTTTCAAATTCCTCTTCTTTTAAATATCCGAATCATTATTCTTATTTCAAAAAAGGTAGTGAAAAAGGTAGTGATTCAGTTGATTTATATTGCAATGTAGTGAAAATTTGAATTTCAAGAATTGCTTCAAATCAAGGTTTCTAAAGTCTAGTGGCGGTGAGAACGTGAGTAATCTCCAGTAGTTTCGTCAAAGTTTACAGATGGAGCTGTTACTTTGTAGTGTGTACGACGTTTGTTTTTCTTCGCTTTTGAGGTGCGACGTGCAGGTACTGCCATTTTCTTTTCTCCTTTAGGTATTTAAATTCGATTCAATCTAGTGATTTTCATCAACCATACTAGGATAACACATTTTTTTTGTAAAGTAAAGTTACTTGACAAAAAAAGATAAAAAAATTAGAAGCTAGTAATCGAAATTTTCTGAAAATTCAAGAATTTTATTCTGTTCTTCATGCGGAAATTGTGCTATAATGGTAAAAACTGAAATGGGAGGGAACAAATGACAGAATTAGATACACGTCACCGCAGTAGCGTTTATGACAGTATGGTGAAATCACCAAACCGTGCCATGCTTCGTGCCACTGGAATGACAGATAAGGACTTTGAAACACCGATTGTGGGAGTGATTTCAACTTGGGCGGAAAATACACCATGTAACATTCACTTGCATGATTTTGGGAAATTGGCTAAAGAAGGTGTCAAATCTGCGGGCGCTTGGCCTGTTCAGTTTGGAACCATTACCGTAGCAGACGGGATCGCCATGGGAACGCCTGGTATGCGTTTCTCTCTAACATCTCGTGACATCATCGCGGACTCTATTGAGGCTGCGATGGGTGGTCACAACGTGGATGCCTTTGTCGCTATCGGTGGCTGTGACAAGAACATGCCTGGTTCTATGATTGCCATTGCCAATATGGATATTCCAGCTATTTTCGCCTATGGTGGTACTATTGCACCGGGAAATCTTGATGGCAAAGACATTGACTTGGTTTCTGTCTTTGAGGGTATCGGAAAATGGAACCATGGTGACATGACAGCTGAGGACGTGAAACGTCTCGAATGTAATGCCTGCCCTGGCCCTGGTGGCTGTGGTGGTATGTATACAGCTAATACCATGGCAACTGCTATCGAAGTTCTCGGTATGAGTTTGCCAGGATCTTCATCTCATCCAGCTGAATCAGCTGACAAGAAAGAAGATATCGAAGCAGCAGGACGTGCTGTTGTCAAGATGCTGGAGCTTGGTCTCAAACCATCAGATATCTTGACTCGTGAAGCTTTTGAAGATGCCATCACTGTAACTATGGCTCTCGGTGGT
>QWCW01000692.1_pt1 | contig 10678 bp, 10 predicted proteins | sample 1972691 | NCBI WGS metagenome assembly QWCW01 (sample SAMN09866698, study PRJNA288562) | Human oral metagenome isolate pre2_saliva, whole genome shotgun sequencing... | reverse complement strand
TCAACGCCAGCGAGCTCAACTGCGTGGAAGCCGGTTGGAACCATGTCGGAAAGGATGCAGGCGTCTGCTGGATCCATACCCTCTGGCATGTGAGCAAGGTTGCCGTCTGCGTCGTTTACGTGGAAGTACTCGGAGAAGACGCCGTCCTTGAAGTTGGAGAACTTCCAGCCAGCAAGCATGCCACCGGAGTGCATGGAGTAGCCGGCCTGAGCCTCAAGGGAGTTCCAGTCTGGAGTAATTGCAGGAACGAGGACGCGGTCGCCAGGCTTGAAGTCCTTGACGCACTCGCCAACCTCGACAACCTCTGCGGAGCACTCATGACCAAGGATCATGTTGTGACGGTCACCGATTGCGCCCTCCCACAGAGTGTGAATGTCAGATGTACAAATTGCGACCGCAAGTGGCTTGCAGATTGCGTCCAGAGGACCACACTTTGGTGTCTCCTTCTCAATCCAGCCAGACTCGCCGATCTTGAGCATTGCATAACCCTTCATAAAAACCCTCCTAAAATCTGTGTTTCTGAAGTTGAAACACTACCTACCTCGTGGAGGAGCACGTCATACACGTGACACTGACGAGGCTTATAAACGTTTTTGCGAAAGCTCGCATACGAGCGTACGGTTTGTTGCAGCCACAAATGGGTCCTCTCCACAACAAAACGACGAACACTCGCGAAGTACATTTTCAAGTACTTTTTCGTGTAAATCTAGAACGAACCCGTGAAAGGTTGAGCAGTCTTTCATGAATTTTAAGCTGGCGAGAAATGCGGTTTACAAATATCCGATATTTGCGCACGTAGACAATGTGTACGCTAACATACCGTTAACCAAACCTCCGACCGATGCGAAACAACGCTTATCGGCAAACGGTTACCGTTCACCGAGTCAAATGGGCAACTGTCCACTTTTGTGTTGTATGCGGTTGCTCCGTGGTGTTATGCAGGGGCGTCTCAGCAGCTACGCAGAGGCGCTTTGTTATAATTCTGGCACATGAGTTTCTCGCCAAATGTCTTATGTTTGAGCACTTTTCTAGCGAGAAAATTTACCCGCCAGGAAGGAATTTACATGCCCATTGACAATCTGTTCAGAGACGCTGGCGTTCATCTTGACTGGCAGTATATAGTTTCATACGCCCTTCTGCTGGCTCCAGCGGTCGTTCCAGGAGTGTTATTTATTTACTCATTTATCAAGGAGCCTCGACAGTTTCGTAACGCGCTTTTTTTGTTTGCGACTCTGGCGTGGTCCTCGATTCTTCTGGTACTGATATTGGACAATCGTATTCTTGGCATAACTCTGATTTTTATTGTTATGCTAACTCCTATCCTAACTATTATATTTTTGCTGATTAACACCGTGGTTGTTGTAAAAAATAACGGATTTTCCTTAACGTCGATGTTGCCGTTTTTGATGGCCGGATTCCTTATTATGCTTCTTGCATCCCCGTCTATCGTGAATTATTTTGATCCGGATACTCCCCATGTTGTTGTCTTTTTGCTGGGACTTTTTACGCTTGAGGGCTTGTGGTTCTCGTTTACCTTTGTAGCCTTGCTGTTCTATTCGTGGTTGTATCGTATTCTTCCCCGCCATCGCCAGTACGATTACATCATCATTCATGGCGCTGGGCTTGATGGACCACGACCAACTCCGCTACTTGCGGGCAGAATCGATAAGGCACTTGAGCTGTGGAACAAGCAGCATCAACATGGAAAATTTGTTGCTTCCGGAGGTCAGGGAGCTGACGAGATAGTCTCCGAAGCTCAGGCCATGCGCGATTATCTTCTGGAGAAAGGCGTTCCTGCTGACGCGATCCTCATGGAAGACAAGTCGACAACTACCTGGGAAAACCTAAAGTACTCGCTAGGCGTGATTCATGACGACCGAGCAGCGAGCGTCAATGCCGTATTGAGCGTCGGCTCTACCGACGGTACCACCGCCACCGCCGACGACGACGCCGCCACCACCGCCGCAGGCGACTTCACCACAGCGGTTGTTACCAGCGATTTCCACGTTTTCCGTTGCGCCGAATACGCCCACAACCTGGGTATTAAAGCAGACGGAATCGGATCTCACACAAAGGGCTGGTACTGGCCTACGGCTTTCATCCGCGAGTTTATCGCAATCACAAAAGCGCACCTCTGGCCCTACCTGGTCATTGGCGGCTTATATACGCTGGTCAACGTGCTCAACTACGCATTCTTTTATCTTGGAGTTGCATAAGCTAAGGGCGCTCGATCTTTTGCTCCGCGCCTGATTTGCTAGCGCGCCTGATTTCTACAAAGAATCTGTAAATCTGTGCCCCAAACACAGATTCTTTGCACTTTTCAGGCAGAGTTTAAAGCGCGTCCGAGTTCGTCCTTCCAGGGAGCCTGATTTTCTCGCCATGTCTGAATGATTTGCCGGAAAAGCGCACCATGTCTGAGCAATTTGCCGGTTTTTCTCGTCATGTCTGAGTAGATTTACTCAGACTTCATGCACTTTTCAGGCTCGCAATTCCAAGCCTCACTGATAGAGCTCACGCATCACCGCAGAAACCATGTGTTATCTGCGCCAAGTCAAGCTAGAGCCGCAAAACCGTATATACTCGAATGAAGCGTTATCTGGCGAGAAACGCCGTGGATTCGCCGCCCATCGTGGATCCGCTGCTCGTCGCGGACTCGTCGCGGACTCGCCGTCATTGCCACCTATGACCAGAAAGGAAGCCTGTTGGAGACATTTGAATTTGTGCTCATCGTTTTAACCTGCGTCGTAGCTTCCTCGGTCATCGACAAGTTTGTCGACGTCTCCATCCCCGTTATCCAGGTTGTTATCGGCCTGTTAGTTGCGCTCATTTTGCCCAGTGTCCAAGAGATTCACCTAGAGTCCGAGCTCTTTATGCTGCTCTTCATTGCCCCACTCCTCTTCAACGAGACGAGAGAAACCAACATTCGTGCACTTATCCTTAACCTGAACAGCATTTTGTCGCTGGCAATTGCGCTGGTGGTTGTCAGCGTTCTTTCGGTCGGCTACGCCCTCCATCTGATGGTTCCCTCAATCCCTCTAGCTGCGGCGTTTGCGCTAGCCTCAGCGTTAGGACCAACTGATGCAGCCACGGTTACCGCACTCAAGTCCAACATCCACCTGACTCATCGCCAGGAGATGCTTCTCTCCGGAGAGTCTCTGATTAACGACGCATCTGGCGTTGTCGCGTTTCAGTTCTCTGTTGCAGCAGCCGTTACGGGAACGTTTTCCCTGATAGATGCGGCGGGATCTTTTACGGTGCTCTTTGTAGGCGGCGTGGCAATGGGTATTGTTATCGGCTTTGTCTTCTCTTCTATCAACGCAATGCTTGGTAGGTTGGGTTACGTGGACACTGTCGCAAACGTCCTCTATGAAGTACTGACGCCGTTTCTTGTCTATCTTCTTGCCGAAACCTTCCACGTTTCTGGTGTTTTGGCTGTTGTAGCAGCAGGATTGGTGATTGCGCTCCCTCGCAGGCAGAACAACAACGCGCTATTTGCAAGGCAAAAATTGGTCTCAGATTCCACGTGGAAAGTCATCAGCTTCCTCATCAACGGAACCATCTTTGTCTTCCTGGGAATGCAGCTCCCCCTTGCTGTGCTCCCTGGCACCAACGGCGGCCTCAATATCCTGCAGATTCTAGGAATTGTTGTCGTGATTACCCTGTTCATGCACGCAGTTCGCTTTGCGTGGCTCTACGCGCTGGAAACTCACAAACTCCACAAAGGTGGCCATCTCTGCACCGGAAAAGACGATGCCAGCGACTCCGAAGACTCGAATGGCGAGAAAACTGACGAGCAGTCCAAACCCACGTGCACTCCAAAACCCATCTCCATCACGTCGACCGAGCTCATCAAGAACGTGCTGGTCACCACCATTGCGGGCGCAAAAGGTGCAGTAACGTTGTCGATTATCCTCACCTTGCCACTCATGACCCAGTCCGGAGCAGCATTTCCGCAGAGGGATCTGCTGATCACCATCGCTGCCGGCGTTATTCTCGCCACATTGCTTTTGGCGGACAATCTGTTGCCCGTGCTATCAAAGTCCCCTGAAACAGACTCTGACCTGCCCGTACGTCTCCATAAGGGAGAGATTGCTGTTTTGGAAGCAACGCTTGCAGAGCTCAGGAGTTTGCTGCAGTCGGAAAACGCCAATGCAAAGTATTTACCTGCACTTCGTTTGAATATTGCGCGCTACACCAATCGCCTATTTGCGTCTCACTTTACGGCGCCTAACTCAAGCAAGCTGATAAAAGAGTTGGTACTTCACGGAACCGAGGTTCAGCAGGAGTGCCTTGAGCAACTGCACGAGCGCCACATCAAAACAAAAAATCCCATTCCGTGGGACCAAATTGTCGACGATATTACTTCAATCCGCAGGTCAGTAGGTTATTATGGACCCTTCGCAAACATTGCCTCGAAGACAAACCACCGCTCACGGATTGCCGTTGCCCTCCACGAGCTTAAACTAGCTGCTCAGCGCATCATCGATGGTAGTATCAGACACCTAGAAGACGCAGATCAGTCCTACTACCAGGCTTGTTTGTATGCGCTTGAGATGGAATACGCTGAGCTCGACGACCTGGAGCGTATTGCTAACGGCGACGACGAGCAGATGGCTATTGTCGCGTCAAACCTGATGATTGACCATGAATCAGCAATTGAATCTATTTGGAGTCGCATCAATATCAACAAGGAGCATGGTTCCAGCGATACTCAAGCCTCCTACCAGCTACCTTACAATCTGAGTTCACACAAGATATCGCCGCACTTTAGGCAGCAACTTGCGGATGCTCGAAAGTACGCCGACGACGTGGCAGAAAACGCGCTGCGTATTGAGCTGGACCAGATTTCGCGCCTGCAGTTTGAGGGCGTCATCGACCGCGAGGTTGCCTCTCACCTGCGCGAAAACGTCTACTACCTGCAAATGACGTTGAGTGAGTAGCATGAGCGCTATACCAGACACGCACCCCAGCGCCGACACGGCTACACGTCCCGCCAACACTGCTGCGCACCCCGCCAACCACACGGCGAGAAAAACGATCATCTCCGGACTTTCTATCTACACACAGATGTCCTCTGTAGCTGGAGCGCCTGTTGTCTACCTCTTGGGAGACATGGCCGACAACTCCCCCGTTCAGGTACCGGTAGGCGTCAGCCTAGTGCACATTGGCGTTGACCTGTGGGAAGAGAACTTCTCGCCCTGGTGTGCTCCGCGCGTTTTTGCTAAGGGACCCAACTTTGGTGATGGCGCCCAGAAAACGCTCGACACCCTCATCAACCATGTCATCCCCTGGACGGAGTCGGAGCTCACCGATCCGCCAACGTATAGGGTGCTTGTGGGATACTCACTTGCGGGCCTGTTCAGCCTCTGGGCCGGCGTGTCACAGCAGGTCGCACGCGGCTGCCAGCCCGACGACGTCCCGTCGCAGCCAGGCCCGTCGTCGCAGCCCGGCGCGCCGTACGTCGACGCCGTTCCCACCCCAACCTTCCAGCGTATCGGAGCTGTCTCGGGATCGTTCTGGTTCCCAGGCCTTCTGGACTACGTAGATCAGCAGCTCAGCGGAGGAGCGGTCGGCCTCACACACGCCTATCTTTCTCTGGGTGACCGAGAAGCACGGACCCCCAATCCACAAATAATGCACGTGCGAGAGAACGCAGAACTTCTCGCCAGCAAACTGGAGAACGCGGGGATAACCTCGACGTTTGAGCTCAACCGCGGAAACCACTTCCAAAACGTTGAGGGAAGAATGCAGAAAGCCCTAGACTGGCTGGTCAAATAGGGTAAGATTCTTCAGAACGCACGTATCCAGAGAGGTTTTATGCCCAACCAAAAGCAATTTGACAGCAAAACTGAATCACCCGGCACATCCTCCGGCAAGCAGTCTGACTACTTATTTGCACTCATTCTTTCCCTGGTATTTGGAATTTTTGGCATTCCGCAGTTCTATCTCAAGGGATGGAAGTCGGGGCTTACCAGGCTTGTTGTAAACGCAGTGCTAATCGCTGGCGCATTTGCCCTGGCGCAAACACTTGCCTCACCGTCGATGCTTTCTTACCTTCTACCAGTAATTTTTTCACTTCCGGTTATCGAGAGCGCTCTGAACCTCATCTACGAGGATGCCAGTGCTCCCAAAAAGCTCATAAAAGGCAAGCTCAAACCCCATAAACGATACGCCGGAAAACAGAAAGCTGGAATCGCACTAGCCACGCTTACGGTAGCGCTCTACTTTAGCGCATCGCTCACGCAACCGCTTCCAACCACCCTATCAACAGCGGGGTCCTCGGGCCAACAAACCGCAGTTCAAGCGCCTGGCGGGTCCTTCCAATCAGGCTCCGACACGTCGTCTGCCACCGCTCAGACCAGCGCAAACGTAACTATCAAGTTTATCGACGTTGGCCAGGGAGAAGCCATCCTCATTGCACTTCCCGAGAAAACCATGCTCATCGACGCAGGCCCCACAGGATCTGCTCCAAAAATTGCCCAGGTGCTCCAAGAACTTGGTCGAAACAAGATTGATTACCTGGTAGCCACCCATCCCGACGAAGATCACATCGGCGGCATGGCGGACGTCATTTCCAACACCCAAATTGGGACCATTTACGCACCAAATAAAACAAACAACACGGCAACATACAGAAAGTTTCTGGCCGCTATCCAGAACAATAACCTGCAGATAACCCTTGCCGAAGCGGGTACCATCATCGACCAAACCGACAGCTACAAGCTAGAAATTCTCTGGCCCAAAAAAGACGCAAATTTCCCCGAAACCAACGATTACTCGATAATCATCAAGCTGACTGTTGGTAACAAAACGTTCCTCTTTACGGGAGACGCGCCCACAAACGCCATCTTGAACTCCAATCCAGGTCACATTGACGTGCTCAAACTTTCGCATCACGGCTCCCGAACAGGCACTACCGAGGTGCTGATTCACAAGCTCTCGCCCACCTACGCCGTCCTTTCATACGCCGTGGACAACTCCTACGGTCACCCCATGCAGTCGGTCCTAAACGCCCTCCACAAGCATTCCGTTGAGGTTTGGGGAACGGGCGCCAACGGAACCATTACCATTACCTGCGATGGTACAACCATTGATATATCTAGCGAGAAACCCGGTACCGTTGTAGCGCCTACCTCACAAGAAAAATCTGGCACGTCGTCGACATCGAGGTCCAAGAAATGAAAGCAATCATTGATCGATTTGAAGACAACAATCTTGCCGTGCTTGAACTAGATGACCAGCCAGGCAATATGCTGACCGTTTCTATCAACGAGCTACCAAACAACGCTTGCCAGAGCGATGTACTCTACTACCAAGATGGCACTTGGATACTAGCCGAGGAAGAAACGATCCAGCGTCAAAACGATATCGACGAGCTGTTCAACTCTCTGTTTGCGCATGATGATACGGAAACTGAATAGCCCCAGATAAAATCAAAAATATGCGATTTTAGAATATTTATAAAACTGCACGTCACCACATAAATATGCGATTTTCGCATATTTTGTAATATACTCATCTACCTGCATAAATAAAAAGACGCCTTATCGAGAAAGACGTCTGTGTAGAGTACTTTTATCCAAGAAAAAGTGTGGTATATTACATATAACACCGGCGCGCATCCTCGCTCTGCAGAGAGAGAGGGCACGCCATTTTCTTTATAGAGCCACAATAGCTGCGGCCATTCTCTTCTCATCTTCAGCTAGAAGTACTCGCATCGTCTAACCCTATCGAATCCAGCCACTTTTGCACTTCAATAAAAGTATACGTGCCTTTTACTGCCAGCCCTGGTATCACGCGAGAAGTACCGCACTCCCTCTGGTACTCCTCAATCATGTTTCCAAATCCTCCGCCGCCATGCGTGCAAAACGGAATGACTGTCTTACCACTCAAATCCGTTGCTCTTAAGAACGAAAGCACCGGAGGAGCAAATGTTTTAAGCCAGTTGGGCGATCCTATAAAGACAGTATCAAAGTCAGCGATATCTGTATCGTATTGCATCAACGCAGGACAAACGCCCTTTTCTATTTGTGCTCTAACCTCTTTTACCGCCGTGTTATACGAGAAAGAATAGGAATCTTGAGACTTAAGCTCCAGCAGCTCACCGTCGGTAATCAGCGCAATATCCTCTGCAAGCCTTCTTGTGATGCCGGAATATGAATAGTACACAATCAAAGACTTCATGTAAGAATCTCCACTACCGGCCGAAAAGAACGTGCTGTTGCAGCATTACGTCAAAATCTACACTAAACAAAAAGCCGCTCTAAAGCGGCTAAAAACAACGGCCAGGAATTGCACCTGAGTCATCTCCAACAAGGGCACTGCTTACTATGCTACGCGTTGTTAATGTAATTCTACATTCCTGCAATATAATGTCAACAAAATTAGTTATGACCAGCACTTTCCGTCTGGATCTAAATGAGATAGCCAATCTTTATCGAACATCACCAATCAAAGTGTCACTACGCTAAAACCTAAAGATACCCACGCAAATCCACATCAAGTAGAATCGGGTGGGTATCTTTATTAACTATTATGTCTAATTTTAACCAGAATGTCACTGCGACAAAACACTCTTAATTTCGAATTGTCGAGAATAACTATGTAAACGTTAGCGCTTAGTCAAACCAGATCTTTACAACGTCACCGTCTGCGGAAGTTATATCCACAAGCGTGCCACTCTCACCAGTCTTTGCAGCATCCATAAGTGCATCAAGATTGATGTTAGAGAGCTGCTCCTGAGTCTCCTGATTAAGATAGCTTCCGCTGACCTGAATTCCCGAGTTCAAAACAAACTTTGCCAGGCCCAGAGGTACGCACATATCAACAACGTCGCCATCGTCGGAGACTACATACACGTGCAAACCGTGCTTTGCAGAGCCGTTTCCAAGGCGGACGCCCTTCTTCTTGCTATCGTCAGCCTCGTCGTTCTTCTCGACTTTAACCATGCTCTTACCAAAAAGCTTACCAAAGCTGAAACCTGAAGCCTGGGCGGCAATACCCTGGTTTTCCTGCTCGTTAGGCTCTTCTACGATCTCTGCGGGCTCGTCATCTGCAACGGAAACAACCTCGGCAGTGCTCTGGACAGCAGCGCTCTCCTGAGCTGCAGCGCTCTCCTGGGCAGCAGTTTCCTGAGTGGAAGCGCTTGCGCCGCTCAAAAGCTCGTCAACGGACACGCCAAGGAAGCGCGCAAAATCTGGCAACAGCGAGATGTCTGGATAGTTAATGTCGTTCTCCCACTTGCTCACCGCCTGCGGGCTCACGTTCAGCTCCTTTGCCAGACGCTCCTGCGTTGCAGTTTTAGCCAAACGAAGACGTGCAATACGACGACCAAGGGTCTCAGATGAAGTAGTCATGGTTGCTCCTTTTTCTTAACTCATTATTACTGAAATAGCTTGCGGGCCGCTAATTTCACTATGAGTCGTAACAATACGTTCAACAAGAACGCATCAGTTGAGTTAGGTATCGCAACGGTTTCCAACTACTCAACAGCAGGTTGAGTTAGCAGGTAAACTATGCTTTTTGAACGAAAATTACTTGCCCTAAAAGTTCCCTCCTACTACCATTTAAACAAGAAACTTTTGATGTTTTAGAAAGGTCTGTCTATGGCTGGCGAGAAGAACTGGGTGTTCTGGACCAGTGGCGCGCATATTGTTTCTGGTTTTGAGCAATGCGCTACAGATGGCTTTGTTGGTGTTGACGCAGACGGCGTTGTGTACCTCTTTGATAACAATCAAAATGTCTTTGCTTCGGCTCATGCTTCAGATATTGAGGGAACCGTCAGTAGCTGGAGAGTCACCTGGCTTACCATTGATGATAAAAGATATGTTCTAGAATTTGTGCCTCTTGCAGATAAAATTGCTCCTCAACTGCTCATTGGAGCTATAAGCAATGTGTTTATGCAAGAGATTCACCATGGCGACCAAGAGAAGGTCCCACGAGAACTCCTCGAAGACTTCAAGATTGCATTCGAGAACGCCAAATACAGACGCTAGCTCAAACTAATTTTTTGAATTATTCATATCCTTGCGAATAAGCTCTTTGATGTAGCTTGAACGGTTCTCTTTACCTTCCAAGAACTCTATTAAATCGCTATCGCTTGGATATAGATTAAACATAATTGCCTTTACGTTATTCTTCCGATATTTAGCGCTCGCCCTTTTCTGTGCTTCACTAGTAGCCATAATAGACACCTTTCCTACTTAAATAATAAATCTTCCCTATAATAATTTTAAACTTCAGTAGCATTAGCCCATACTAATGACATCTTTAATTTTAAAAATATAATAATTGTAAGATGAAAATTATTTACACTTCTTTCAATTAGAAATACAATTATCACTTTAAATCAATGAGATTATTTTTATTGGTAAGTATTCTTATTTAAAATTCAAATAGTCATAGTGTTTTACTTTGGTTATCATACGCCCCTCAGATAATATAATTCAAAATTGAACTGTAAGCAACGCATTTGTATCTTGATTACCGTACGATCTCCCAGGTAGTAAAATAGAAGCAACAGCCACCCAGTCATGAACTGCCTCCCATTTCTTATGTCCAAGAAATGGGAGGCAGTTGATTCTCGACCGGTTATTATTGCAACTTATCGAATGCTAGAGCACTATGCCATCACTTTTTGGAAGAATACTTAGAGCAATTCTACGTAGAATGGAATGCG
>QWCW01001154.1_pt1 | contig 10731 bp, 5 predicted proteins | sample 1972691 | NCBI WGS metagenome assembly QWCW01 (sample SAMN09866698, study PRJNA288562) | Human oral metagenome isolate pre2_saliva, whole genome shotgun sequencing... | reverse complement strand
GCGCATTTTCAGCGAGTAACGGATGAAGAACAAGCGCTAGAATTTATCCAAGCTATCAAAAAAGAACATTGGAAGGCAACGCATAACTGCTCTGCTTTTCTCATTGGGGAAAACGACCAAGTGCAGCGTGCGATGGATGACGGTGAGCCAAGTGGTACCGCAGGCGTTCCAATGCTAGAAGTACTCAAGAAAAACGAATTAAAGGATGTCGCGGTTGTGGTGACGCGTTACTTTGGTGGAACAAAACTTGGTGCTGGCGGACTCGTTCGTGCGTATTCTGGGGCTGTCAGCGAAGGGTTGAAAGCCATCGGAATCGTCGAATGTCGACTTGAGGATCAACTTGCCCTAACCTTTGATTATGCGCATGTTGGTAAAGTGGAATATTATTGCCAGACGCAAAATATTCCCATCGTCGATAAAGTCTTCCTCAATAATGTTCAATTCACCTGTAGCCTCCCTGTTCAAGAGGTCGAAGCTTTCCAAGCAGCCATCATTGAGCTTTTGCAAAATCAAGTGGAGTTTGAGAGTCTTGGAGAAATGTATACAGAATATCCAGTTGGGTAAAAACAGAGGTCTATTCATTCGAATAGACCTCTGTTTCTTATGTTTTATATTCGAGGATGGATGGACAGAGAAGCTGTGAGAGTATTTAGCTTCTCCCCCTTCCAATTCCTACACTAGCGGAAACGTTAAGGGCACGGGTTCTCAACGTTTCACTTAAAAGAGAAGATTATCAATATCATTTTGCGATAATAGAAGATCCATTTTCGCAAGACTTGAGTAACGGTTCATCGTTGGCAATTCATCCAAGATAACAATATCCGTTCCAAGTCGTTTTAAGAGTTTATCAACCATATTCGAGAGTCTCAATGCAAATGGTCCACTTGTAATAAAGCGAAGCGGTACAGCCTCCATCATCATGATGAGTTCTAAAATATAATTCTGAATCATTTTTGTCTCTAAATCTGTTTCTTGTAGGAAGATGATTTCACGTTCATCGGCTATCGCCAGCATAAACGCACCTGTTTTATAAAATCCCATGGCCGCAATTGGCGACAATGTCAACTGGATTTCAAAAGTTTCAGGAAAGATACCTCGAATCACCTTTTTTGCACGTAAAAGCGAGAAATCACTGAGCGCAACGGGTTCAGGTTTTACTTGGAAGAACGGCTTCAATTCTTCAATCTGATCGAAACTGATTTCCTTACGCGTCATATCTAATGACTTTACAGCCTTTGTTTTTTGATTATATTCGAGAATAGCATAGCAATCCGCGTCTTCTTGATTGAGAATACTAGCAGCCTTCAAAAGCTCTTTCCAGTTGCCTTCTTGCAAGAGAATATCACTCACACGTAGCACAAATTGGACTTCTGATTTCTTAAGGTCTGCGAATAAATCAAAAGGTTCATTGAAACTCGAAATCATTGGCAATTCTCTGGCTCCTTTAACAGGATACCCATTTCGCTTCAAGTATTCGATTTCCTCTTCATCGAAATCCGCACGTTTTGAAAACTGAATTTCAATGCCTTTTCTAAACCAAAATGCTTCTGTCCGTTCCTCTCCGACTACCTCATCTGACATGGTTACCAGTCGTTCAGAGAGTCTATAACGAACAAGTTCTTCTTCGTTTTTGAAGAATAATAAACGTAAATCTTGCTGTTCATCACGTTCAATTAAAAAGAAAAACTTCACTGCTCCTCGTTTATTCTGAAAAGCAAAGGCAGCATTTTTGAGTTCTGTTTGCTTTTTTACGAGCTTAAATAGCAACGGTATACTTTGGTACAATTCCTGACTCATATACACTACCCCAATCTTTCTTTTATTCATTTTTATTATACTACCTTTCACATAAATTTGATAGCGGTTTTAGTTTTTATTTAAAATATTATATATTTGATGTTTTTAAATGATTTAATTCCACTTGTGACTCATTTTTCCAACTATTCAATGAATTAATTCGTTTTTTTAGTGTTGAATTTTTTCAACTTTTCAAAATTCTTAAACTTTTCTTAATCTATTTTCGGGCTCTTTCTTGTAATTTTAAGCATAAAAATACCCCCTCAAGCATTGAATGAACAATCCTTGACGGAGTATCTTATAAACAATATTTAATTAGCGTTCGATTTCAGTAATTTTTCCTGTGTCGTTTGAAATCTTAACGTTCACTTGTTGTCCGTTTACTGATAAATCAAATTCCCAAACTACTTCACCGTGATCTTTATCGACGCTCCACTCACGAAGGACTCCTGTTGGGAATTCTTTTTGAGCGATAGCTGCCATCTCATCTACTTATTTCAATGTAGCTAAGTCAATTTTTTCTTCATCATGTTCTTCTTTATCTGAAGTGGTTTCATTTGTCTTCATGAAAGTCTTAGCTGACTTATCATAACGGTACGTATATTCATTCGTATCGTTCATCGCTTCTACTTCATAGAACATTCCGTTAGAGTATTCTAATGCAGTAATATCAAGAGCTGGGAATTCTTTCTTAAATGCATCTACAATTTCTTTTTGCATTGCATTTTGGCTTCCCATCGCCTCTTCAGAAGCGTTTGTCGCTACAGTTGTGTTTGTAGCAGTCGTAGCTGGTGCTTGAGTTGTCGCTTGCACAGTCGTTGGTTGAGCTGTTGTTGCTTGCGTAGTCTCTGCTGGTGCTGCTTGGTTAGAACAAGCTGCTAATAAGCTTGCGGCCACAAGACCTAAGAGTTTTGTTGTTTTATTCATAATTCCACTCCATTCTTAAGTTTGGCTTATTATACCCTAGACTCATTGATTCTAAGAGAAAGTTTTATGAAGTTCCAAAGAAAAAACACCCCATAGCTTTCGCTACAGGGTGCCTAAAAGTCACAGATTATTCATTTGTGTCTTCTTCAGAAGGTGTTGTTTCAAACAACTTCTGTTTGTTCCACTGGTAATACTGGTTCTGAAGTACTTGTTTCCATATTGCGGTAACGAGCCATACCTGTACCAGCAGGGATGATCTTACCGATGATAACATTTTCTTTCAATCCTAGTAAGTGGTCTTTCTTGCCGCGGATAGAAGCATCTGTCAAGACACGAGTTGTTTCTTGGAATGATGCAGCAGACAAGAAGCTGTTTGTTTCTAATGAAGCTTTTGTAATACCTAATAATACAGGGCGAGCTGTCGCAGGTACTTCACCGTTCATGATTGCAGAGCGGTTACGTTCTGTAAAGTCTGCAATATCAAGTAATGTTCCTGGAAGGATTTCTGTTGAACCTGGATCCATTACGCGAACTTTACGTAACATTTGACGAACCATTACCTCAACGTGTTTATCGCCGATTTCTACCCCTTGCATACGGTATACTTTTTGTACTTCACGTAATAAGTAGTTTTCAACTGATAATACGTCACGAACACGTAATAATTCTTTAGGATCGATAGAACCTTCTGTTAATGGGTCACCACGATCGATGATTTGTCCTTCTTCCACTTTTAGACGAGCTGTAAATGGAACTGTGTAAGAACGAGTATCTGTAGAGCCTTTAATTGTAATTTCTTTAGTACGGCTTCCAGCATTTTCTTCGATAGAAACTACTTCACCCGCTACTTCACTGATTGTCGCAACCCCTTTAGGATTACGTGCTTCGAAGATTTCTTGGATACGAGGTAAACCTTGAGTAATATCGTCTCCGGCAACCCCACCGGTATGGAACGTACGCATTGTTAACTGTGTACCAGGTTCCCCGATTGATTGAGCGGCAATTGTACCAACTGCTTCCCCAACTTCAACTTCTGAACCTGTAGCTAAGTTACGTCCGTAACAGTATTTACATACACCATGTTTTGTATCACATGTGAACGCTGAACGAATTGTAATTTCTTCGATTCCAGCTTCAATAATCTTACGAGCAATATCTTCAGTAATGATTTCATTGCGTGCTACTAACACTTCACCTGTTTCAGGATGTTTCACTGAACGTTGTGCGTAACGTCCTAACATACGTTCTTCAAGTGTTTCAATGACTTCATTTCCTTCTTTAATCGCAGTAATTGTTAAACCACGATCGCTTCCGCAGTCTGTTTCACGAATAATCACATCTTGCGCAACGTCTACTAAACGACGAGTTAAGTAACCTGAGTCGGCTGTCTTCAAGGCCGTATCGGTCATCCCTTTACGAGCACCGTGAGTAGACAAGAACATTTCCATAACGGTTAACCCTTCACGGAAGTTTGATGTTACCGGTAATTCCATGATTTTACCGTTAGGAGCGGCCATAAGACCACGCATACCAGCAAGCTGAGTAAAGTTAGAGATGTTACCACGGGCTCCAGAATCACTCATCATGAAGATTGGGTTACGAGAACCTAATGTGCGGATTAACGCTTTTTGGATATCATCTTTCGCTTTGTTCCATGTTTCGATAACACGTTCATAACGTTCATCATCTGTAATTAAACCACGACGGAATAATTTAGAGATGTTGTCGACTTGTTTATGTGCTTCTTCAAGAATTTCTTTCTTGTTATCCGCAACTGAAATATCTGCAATCCCTACTGTTAAACCAGCACGAGTTGAGAATTTATATCCTAAGTCTTTCATACGGTCTAACATCATTGAAGTTTCAGTGATATGGAATCGTTTGAACACTTCGGCGATGATTTGACCTAAGTTTTTCTTCTTGAATGGTGCAACGATTTCGCGTCCTGCGATTTCTTCTTTAATGTTTGCCCCTGCTTCTAAGAAGTATTTATCTGGTGTAGCCACTTCTAAGTTTTCCATTGTTGGCTCATTTAAGTAAGGGAATTCGTTTGGCATAATTTCGTTGAATAATAATTTACCAACTGTTGTGACCATCATTCTCTCTTTTTGCCACTCTGTAAATGGTTTATGTGGAAGTGAGCTTGCAGGAATCGCAATACGGCTGTGTAAATGAACGTATCCATTGTTGTAAGCCAAGATTGCTTCGTCCATGTCTTTGAAGAACATACCTTCACCAACACGGCCTTCTTGTTCCATTGTTAAGTAATAGTTCCCTAAAACCATGTCTTGAGATGGTGTAACTACTGGTTTACCATCTTTAGGGTTTAGGATGTTTTGAGCCGCTAACATTAATAAGCGTGCTTCAGCTTGAGCTTCTTGAGATAGTGGCACGTGAACCGCCATTTGGTCTCCGTCGAAGTCGGCATTGTAGGCTTCACACACTAATGGGTGAAGACGGATGGCACGACCTTCTACTAGAGTTGGTTCGAACGCTTGAATCCCTAATCTGTGAAGTGTAGGTGCACGGTTCAATAGAACTGGGTGTTCACGAATTACTTCTTCAAGGATTCCCCAAATATCGTCATCTAAACGTTCAATTTTACGTTTAGCGCTCTTGATGTTTCCAGCGATTTCACGTTCAACTAATTCTTTCATTACGAAAGGTTTGAATAATTCAATCGCCATTTCTTTAGGAAGACCACATTGGTACATCTTCAAGTTTGGTCCTACTACGATTACAGAACGTCCAGAGTAGTCTACACGTTTACCAAGTAGGTTTTGACGGAAACGACCTTGTTTCCCTTTAAGCATGTGGCTTAATGATTTCAATGGACGGTTACCTGGTCCAGTTACTGGACGGCCACGACGACCATTATCGATTAAAGCATCCACAGCTTCTTGTAACATACGTTTTTCGTTTTGAACGATGATACGAGGTGCGTTTAATTCTAATAAACGTTTTAGACGGTTATTACGGTTAATCACACGACGGTATAAATCGTTCAAGTCACTTGTTGCAAAACGTCCACCTTCTAATTGAACCATTGGACGTAAATCTGGTGGGATAACTGGAATAACATCCATTACCATCCAACCAGGTTTGTTTCCTGATTCTTTGAAGGCATCTAAAATGTCTAAACGACGGATTGCACGAGTACGTTTTTGACCTTGAGCTGTTTTCAACTCTTCTTTTAATTCAGCGATTTCAGCGTCTAAGTCAACGTTGTTTAATAACTCTTGAACAGCTTCCGCACCCATTGCAGCGTGGAAACGAGTTCCGAACTCTGCACGTTTTTCACGGTATTCGCGTTCAGTTAATAATTGTTTGTGCATTAATGTTGTGTCGCCAGCGTCGATAACAACGTAGCTTGCAAAATAAATGACTTCTTCCAACGCACGTGGACTCATGTCTAACACAAGTCCCATGCGGCTTGGAATACCTTTGAAGTACCACACGTGTGATACTGGAGCTGCTAATTCGATGTGTCCCATACGTTCACGACGAACTTTTGAGCGCGTTACTTCAACGCCACAACGATCGCAGACTTTCCCTTTGTTGTTGATTTTCTTTAATTTACCACAAGAACATTCTAAGTCTTTTGTTGGACCAAAGATTTTCTCGCAGAATAAACCATCGCGTTCTGGTTTTAAAGTACGGTAGTTGATTGTTTCTGGTTTTGTAACTTCACCATGTGACCACTCACGGATTTTCTCCGGAGAAGCTAACCCAATCTGCATACTTTCAAAATTATTTACATCTATCAAGGGGCCTACCTCCCTTTCTTTTGGAATTGCCCTACGATTCCAATAGTTCTATTACTCTTCGTCAGTATCAAAATTGTCTTCAACGTCTTCTACATCGGCTGCATCTTCTTCAGCTGCGTCAGCTGCTTCTTCTGCTGCTGATAATTCAGCTGCACGATCAGAATACTCATCTAATTGAGCACGTCTATCATTTGTTCTTTCAACGTCACTGAAACGAATTCCTTCGTCTTCGTCCATATCTTCAAGTTTGATTTCTTCATCTTGTGCGTCAAGTACTTTCATATCAAGACCTAAAGCTTGTAATTCTTTTACTAATACGCGGAATGATTCTGGAACTCCTGGACGTGAAATTTGTTGACCTTTAACGATTGATTCGTAAGTCTTCACACGACCAACAACGTCATCTGATTTGTACGTTAGGATTTCTTGTAATGTATAAGCAGCACCATAAGCTTCTAGTGCCCATACTTCCATTTCCCCGAAACGTTGTCCACCAAATTGCGCTTTACCTCCAAGAGGTTGTTGTGTAACGAGTGAGTATGGTCCAATTGAACGAGCGTGAAGTTTGTCGTCAACCATGTGGGCAAGTTTGATCATGTACATAACCCCTACTGACACACGGTTATCGAATGGTTCACCTGTACGTCCATCATATAGAATTGTTTTCGCATCACGAGCCATACCCGCTTCTGCAACAGTTCCCCATACGTCTTCATCTTGCGCACCATCGAATACTGGTGTTGCGATGTAAATACCTAATTCACGAGCAGCCATACCTAAGTGTAACTCTAACACTTGTCCGATGTTCATACGTGAAGGTACCCCTAATGGGTTTAACATGATGTCAACTGGTGTTCCATCTGGTAAGAATGGCATATCTTCTTCCGGCATAATACGGGAAACAACCCCTTTATTACCGTGACGTCCGGCCATCTTATCCCCTTCATTGATTTTACGTTTTTGTACAATATATACACGAACTAATTTGTTTACGCCAGGTGCTAATTCATCACCTGCTGCACGTGTGAACACACGTACATCGCGGACAATACCGCCGCCACCGTGAGGTACACGTAGAGACGTGTCACGAACTTCACGAGCTTTTTCACCGAAGATTGCGTGTAATAAACGTTCTTCTGGTGATTGTTCTGTTAGCCCTTTAGGAGTTACTTTACCGACTAAGATGTCGCCATCTTTAACTTCGGCACCGATACGGATAATTCCGTCAGCGTCAAGGTTCTTCAATGCGTCTTCCCCAACGTTTGGAATCTCACGAGTAATTTCTTCAGGTCCAAGTTTTGTATCACGAGCTTCTGAATCATAGTCGTCGATGTGAATTGATGTATACACATCGTCTTTCACTAAACGTTCACTCATGATAACCGCATCCTCGTAGTTGTAACCTTCCCAAGTCATGAACGCTACTAGAACGTTTTGTCCTAATGCTAATTCACCTTTTTCCATAGAAGGTCCGTCTGCTAGGATTTCGCCTTTAACTACTTTATCCCCTTGTGCCACGATTGGACGTTGGTTGTAACACATACCCGCGTTTGATCCGTGGAACTTAGTGATTTGGTAAGTATCTAATGAGCCATCAGCTGTACGTACACGTACTTCTTTAGCATCAACGAATTCGACAACACCATCACGTTTACATAACAAGGCAACCCCTGAGTCATGCGCAGATACGTATTCCATACCTGTACCGATGAATGGTGCTTTTGGATTTAACAATGGAACAGCTTGACGTTGCATGTTCGCACCCATCAACGCACGGTTTGAGTCGTCGTTTTCTAAGAATGGGATACATGCTGTCGCAACTGCAACTACTTGTTTTGGAGAAACGTCCATGTAGTCCACGCGGTCTACTGGCACTTCTAAGTTTTGAGATACGTAACGCGCCATAACAACATCGTTCACGAAGCTTCCGTCTTCATTTAATGGAGAGTTTGCTTGCGCTACTACGAAGCTATCTTCTTCGTCGGCTGTTAAGTAGTCGATCTTATCTGTAACTTTATGAGTGTTCCAGTCTACACGACGGTATGGAGTTTCGATGAAACCATATTTGTTGATCTTCGCATATGTTGATAAGCTGTTGATCAACCCGATGTTTGGTCCCTCAGGAGTTTCGATAGGACACATACGACCATAGTGAGAATAGTGAACGTCACGAACTTCATATCCGGCACGGTCACGAGTCAAACCACCAGGTCCTAACGCTGATAGACGGCGTTTGTGTGTTAACTCTCCTAATGGGTTTGTTTGGTCCATGAATTGTGATAATTGAGAAGATCCGAAGAACTCTTTAATTGCCGCAACGACTGGTCGAATATTTACTAATTGTTGTGGTGTCACTGTTGCAGTGTCTTGAATAGACATACGTTCGCGAACCACACGTTCCATACGAGATAAACCGATACGGAATTGGTTTTGTAATAATTCCCCTACTGAACGGATACGACGGTTTCCTAAGTGGTCGATGTCGTCTGTTGTTCCGATTCCTTCGTAAAGGTTTAAGAAGTAGCTGATTGTTGCGATAATGTCGCTTGCAGTTACGTGTTTTACGTCTTCAGCAACGTTTCCGTTACCGATCACTTTAATCACGCGTTCTGGATCAGCTGGTGAGTAAACTTCTACTGTTTGAATTGTTACAGGGTCTTTGATTACACCGTCTTCTGATGGATGTAAAGTAAATAAGTTCGCACCTTTTTCAAGTACTTCTACTACTTTTTCCATTACGTCGCGTTCAAGAACAGTTCCTTTTTCAACAACGATTTCGCCTGTTTCAGGATCTACTAAGTTCTCAGCGATTGTTTGGTGTAATAAACGAGTTTTAAGATTTAATTTCTTGTTGACTTTGTAGCGTCCAACTGCTGCTAAATCATAGCGGCGTGGGTCGAAGAAACGAGCTGTTAATAAGTTACGTGAACTTTCAGCTGTTTTTGGTTCACCAGGACGTAGACGGTCATAAATATCTTTTAATGCTTCTTCTGTACGAGATTCATCCATACGTTTATGAACATCTTTATCTAATGTTAAACGTAATGTTTCGCTATCCCCGAAGATTTCTTGGATAAGGTCATCTGAACCGAAACCTAACGCACGAACTAATACCGTTAATGGGATTTTACGAGTACGGTCGATACGTACATAAGAAATGTCTTTTGAGTCTGTTTCGTACTCTAACCATGCACCACGGTTTGGAATTAATGTTGAACCATATAATTGTTTACCGTTTTTGTCAGGTCTGTCATGGAAATAAGCACCAGGAGAACGAACTAATTGAGATACAATTACACGTTCTGCACCATTAATGATAAATGTACCCATTTCAGTCATTAATGGGAAGTCACCGAAGAATACTTCTTGGTCTTTCACTTCGCCAGTTTCTTTGTTCACTAAACGCATTTTCACGTAAATTGGAGCCGCGTAATTTGCGTCGTGGTTTCTAGCTTCTTGTATGTTATATTTTGGAGCATGTAATTCGTAATCTAAGAATTCCAATGACAAGTTACCAGTATGGTCTTCGATTGGAGAAATATCCTTGAACATTTCGCGGATACCTTCATCTAGGAACCATTGGTAAGAATCTGTTTGGATTTCAATCAGATTAGGTAATTCTAATACTTCACTGATTCGTGCATAGCTTCTACGCACACGGTGTCTACCGTATTTCACATCATGATGTGCCAACTCTTCCACCCCTATAAAATTAGTATTGATAAATGTTACATTTTGATGACATTTATTAAAAATTCGTAACAAATGAAGATTTTCGTCGATTTTTAAACAAAAAAAAACCAAAAGAATTGTTTGCTGTCATTTGTGAAAAATGCAAATTCTTTTGTTTTAAGCCTTTATTTGTAAGGAATTGGACAATATTTCAACCCCTCACACCGATTAAAATCCACACTTATTGCGTTATATTATTATACACAAAATCCCAAGTGCCGTCAAGGTCGACAACACTTGGGAAATTTAGATTTTATCTGGTTTTTCGAGGTTAATATGTGCCCTCTTCTACGGATTGATTCTTCACGATTTTCACAATCCGACTTGTTCCAAGACGACTTGCTCCTAATTCGATGAATTTTTCAGCATCTTCAATGCTAGAAATTCCGCCGGCAGCTTTCACAAGAACGCCTTCGCCAACGTGTTTCTTCATTAATGCTACGTGCTCAAATGTTGCACCTGCAGTTGAGAAACCTGTTGATGTCTTAATGAATTCAGCTCCTGCTTT
>QWCW01001140.1_pt1 | contig 10731 bp, 13 predicted proteins | sample 1972691 | NCBI WGS metagenome assembly QWCW01 (sample SAMN09866698, study PRJNA288562) | Human oral metagenome isolate pre2_saliva, whole genome shotgun sequencing... | reverse complement strand
CAACATGGGCGTTGGTATGGCACTTATCGTCGACATGGATGACGTTGACGATGTAGCAGAAGCCCTCTCTGACCAGGGCTTTGAGCCATTTGTCATGGGCCAGATTATCCCAGGCACCGGAAAGGTGGTCTACAACGATGCCAATTAAGCTTGGCGTTCTTCTTTCTGGTTCAGGTACCAACCTGCAGGCTATTATTGACGCCATTGATGCAGGCAAGCTAGACGCAACCATTGAACTGGTTGTTTCTTCTCGCCCTGATGCATATGGTCTGAAGAGGGCGGAGGCAGCTGGCCTGCAAACCCTGACGCTCTCAAAAGAGACGTACGACGATCCATTTGTTGCAGATATGGTTATTGCCACCGAGCTCAAGCGCTATAACGTTGATTACGTTGTTATGGCTGGTTACATGCGTAAAGTGGGCGTTCCTATTCTGAACACCTTCCCTAATCGCGTGCTCAACCTGCACCCGGCGCTGTTGCCAAGCTTCCGCGGCGCGCACGCCATTCAGGATGCGTATGAGTATGGTGTCAAGGTTACAGGCGTCACCGTTCACCTGGCAAATGCTGATTACGACCGCGGTCCCATTATTGCTCAGCGACCAGTTGTGGTTGAAGAGGGCTGGACCGTTGACCAGCTTGAAGAGGCAATTCACCAGGTAGAGCACCAGCTTTATCCAGAGGTTTTGCAGCTATTCGCCCAGGATAGAGTTCACGTTGAGGGGCAAAAGGTTCGTATAGAGTTAGGCAACTAAATGGCGAGAAGTGCCCAGATTAAACTGAGTGACGTAGCTACATCGCGAGTCAATAACCTGAACTTTATAAGGTTTATTGCCGCACTGATGGTTATTGTTTCCCACTGTTATGCAGTTGTTTTGGGTGGCGATGCCGGTAGCTATCTCTTGAAGTTTACTGGTGACCGATTGAGTCCAGGCGGTGTTTCTGTTGGCGTTTTCTTCCTCTTTGGTGGATTTTTGATTGCACGTAGCTGTGAGCACTATCCTGAGGCAAAAAAGTTCTTCTCGGCACGCATTTTGAGGCTTTTTCCCGAGCTTCTATTTGTTGTTATTTTGAACAATCCTTCGGGCGACGTGGTCAATGCTGCGCTGTGGACACTTCCCGTTGAGTTTATCTGCTACATTCTGTGTTTTATCAGCTATAAACTCACCAAGTTTGATAAGAAGAAATTTTTGCTGCTCTCGATACCTGTTTTTGCGTTGGCAGCAGTGTATTACGTGAAGTTTTCTCCGTTGCAGCTCAGTGTTGTACGCGCGGTTCTTCTATTTTATCTGGGTGTTTTGATCTGGGTGCTCAGAGACCATATTACTATCTCGCCTGTTTTGGGCCTTGCGGCGATTGTTCTGTGGTTTGTTATGGTTTTCGGCGGCATCGATAATCTGGCAATGCTGACGGTTTTCCCTATTGCCTGCTTCTGCCTTGCATACGGAATGGGCAACCACTTTAGTAAATTTGGCACAAAGTTTGAGCTTTCGTATGGCATTTACCTTTGGGCTTTTCCAATTCAGCAAGTATTAGTTCAGTTCTTCCCAGCATGGCATCCTTATGTAAATGCACTGGTTGCAGCTTTACTGGCAACTTGTGGAGCGTTTGTAAATCATTTTGTTATTGCTGTGCCACTGGGAAAGTATCTTAAAGAGCATCGCCAGAAGGCTCATGAAGAACGGAAGTCTGCCGAAGAGCAGAATAATGCCGCCAAGAATAAGGAACTTTCTAAAGGCGAGCAGCCCTCTGAATAGTGATGGAACAACTGAGCATTACTATTTTGCTGCAAGTAAAAGCGCAAATATTGTTTGCGTATAAACAAATGAGGAAACAAGCCAAATAAGCGGAACAACCAAGTCTCTAATGGTAATAAAACAATCTGATTTAGAGTGTTTTGCTATTTGCGTAAAGATTGCGCACGCAACAGCAATAGCAATAATTCCAACTATATAAGGAATAAGAAATTGCTGCTTAACTACAGTTTTAGTGGTAAGAAGCATTATGTTTACAAAGAAGACCATAGCTATAAAAAAGTAATAAAGTGCGAGCGCTCCACCGCGGAAGAGGTCAAAATTTGTGCGCTTAAAGATTTTGCTCAAGCTTCGCTTTGCAAGAAGGACGTATGCCGCTATGAGATACAGGACAGCCAGGGGAATATAGACAACTTTAAAGAAACCTATAAGTGCCACATGAACCGTCCTTATCGTTGAGTCTTAGTAAGCTGATAGCCTAACCAGCCGCCAGATTATAGTAGCGCGGTCAGCGCAGTAACAAGTCCAAAGAGAATACCAGGGGCGTTAGCAATCATAATGGGAACATCGCGCTCTTTCTTGAAAGCGCCGTAAACAAACCAAACAATGCAGTTGATCATGGCAACTAGTGGTTGGATGAAGCTACCTTTATTGCCAGCAAGATTATTAGTAATCTGTGGGATATAAGAAACATACATCATGACTGAGAGAATGCTGCCAAATTGACCTAGCTTGTTGAAGAAATTTTCGTCAAAAGAAAGTGCGTGCTTTTCTGTCATGTAAAGTAACCTCCAATGTCTAACAAACAGATTGCTGATACTTACCCAAGTACTAAACAAGATATTCGTCAGTTCGTTGCAGAATAACTTGCATCAATCCATTGACACAGCTCATCAAAGTCAACAGAGCCATCTAAAAGCGCAGAAATCCAATGCTCTTTATTCATGTGATATGCAGGCAGATAACCCTCCTGGTGCAGAAGCATTTCTAGAAGAAATGGATCATCTATTTTCACATTAACAAGATCAAAGCGACCGGGTTCTTTTAATCCTAGCTTTTGACCGGGCACATCGGCAACAAGTGCAAACCACTTGTCCGTAAAACCGCATAGGTTGGAGCTGTCGAGAAGGGATAGTCGGGGTTTATACCGTACTGATTTGCAACGTATTCAAACAGCTTTTCTCGCATAATCTGGCCTCCCTAGTCCATATCTTATTATGATCGGCAGCTTCTCTATGGAGAAGTTGAAATTGTCATTATCTCCAGCACACGTGCCCTAAACAGCTATACTAAATGTGTCTGTGTATGTAATAAAAAGTCCAAGTGAAGGGCGTCATATGAGCCGAGTTTCTCGTAGAGAAGATGAGTTTTATAGCATGTTCTCTGAGTTTTCAGCGCTGATTGTTTCTACAGCAAAACTCTTTGTTTCTTACATTGAATCATTCCCAAGCTCCGAAGATTATGAAGTTCAGATTAAGAACTACGAGACACTCTGCGATGACCAGGTAGGAAAGATTATTTCCACCCTCAACACATCCTTTATCACGCCATTTGATCGCGAAGACATCTCACGTCTTGCCCTGCTTATGGATGAGATTGCAGATGGTATTGAAAGTGTCTCTGCGCATCTCAGCATGTATGACATCAAAGAAATGCGTCCAGAGGCAGTTCAGGTGGCACATCTGATTCTGTTTGCATCGGAGGAACTGCAAAAGGCCTTTGATCGTCTTCCTGACTACCACAAGGATGATTCGGTCATTCGTCATACACGCTCTGCAAATGAGTATGAGGACCAGGGCGATGTTGTCTATCGTAACGCTCTGAGCTCTATCTTCAGAAATGTTGATGATCCAATTGAGGTTCTTAAATGGAAGAGCCTTATGGACAGGCTCGAGTCTACCCTTGACGCTTGCAAGCATGTTGCAAACGCTGTTCAGAATGTCATCGTGAAAAATGGCTAGCATCTTGCTTATTGCGGTACTTGTTTCCGCTCTGATATTTGAGTTCATCAACGGTTTCCACGACACCGCAAACGCTATTGCAACCACGGTGTATACCAAGGCTTTGCCTCTACGCACAGCAATTATCATGTCGGCTATCATGAACTTTATCGGCGCGCTTATGAGCGAGAAGGTCGCTATGACCATCGCATCTGGCCTGGTTGACATTCAGCTCCAGCTTTACGTAATCTTTGCTGCGTTGATGGGTGCTATCATCTGGGACCTCTTTACCTGGTGGTTCTCAATCCCAAGCTCATCTTCGCACGCTCTGATTGGTAGCCTTATTGGCGCAACCATTGTCTTTACTGGCAGCACGGGTCATATTCTGTGGGCGGGCGTCATCGAGAAGGTTGTTATCCCTCTCTTTACCTCGCCACTTATTGGTATGGCTCTGGGCTACTTTATTATGAAGCTGGTATTTGAGATTTTTGCTGATTGGCCACCTAAAAAGGCAAATGGTCTCTTCCACCGTCTTCAGGTACTTTCAGCTGCGTTTATGGCATACAGCCACGGCAATAATGACGCTCAGAAGACCATGGGAATCATCACGTTAGCGCTGGTAACCGCAGGTCTGCACGACCCTTCCATGGGCATTCCTCTGTGGGTCAAGCTTCTCTGCGCAACCACCATGGCACTGGGCACCTCCATTGGCGGCGGTCGCATTATGCGTACCGTTGGCGATGGTGTTACTAAGCTCACGCCAGTTATTGGCTTTGTCGCCGAAACAAGTTCTACCGTTGCAATTGAGATTATGACTGCACTTGGAGCACCAGTTTCCACTACGCAGGTCATCACCACATCCATCATGGGCGCAGGATCTGCTCGTCGTCGCAGCTCCGTGCGTTGGGGTGTTGCGCGCAAGATTATTGCCGCTTGGTTTGTGACGCTGCCAGCCACTATGGCACTTGGCGGACTTATTGCTTTTCTGACTAGCTTTGTTCTGGCATAACCTATGCTCAACGTTGTACTGGTAGAGCCCGAAATTCCCGCAAACACGGGAAACATTGGTCGTACCTGCGTGGTTAGTGGGACTCATCTGCACTTGGTGGGCCCGTTGGGTTTCTCGCTTGATGACAAAAGCCTCAAACGAGCAGGTATGGCCTATTGGCAAAGCCTTAACGTTTCTGTCTACGATAACTGGGATCAATTTCTGGAGAAGAACGGTCTAGCCCAAGCATCTGGTGCACCTGCTGGGGATGCTGCACACGACGTTGTCACCGCGACTGCTAGCTCATCCAACAGCGCTTTTACGGCCAGTAGATCTCCACTACATTTTCTGACTAAGAAAGCTAAGAAGACCTATACTCAGGCAACGTATTGCGATGGGGATTACCTTATCTTTGGTAAGGAAAGCCTGGGATTATCCGAGGAGCTCCTGGCACAGCATGCTGACGAGTGCGAGAGAATCCCAATGCTGCAAGATTCCGAAAGCCTGGTCAACTGTGAGGACTGGAGCCAGAAGCACGATGCGCTGGATGGTGATGACCAATACGCTCATCCAGCGCTTTTACAGCAGGATATCTGCGGAAACTTCATTGACCCTAACGAGTTCTCGGTCAGTGCACTTAACGTTTCAAATGCTGCCGCTATTGTGCTGTATGAGGCACTACGACAGATTGGGTTTCCGGGAATGGATGCTGGGGAGTAGCGGCTTTTGAAGCTTTTGATTAGAGCGGCGACCACCTGTAGCGTGACTAAGGAAAGATAAGTTACAAGAGGTTTCTTGTACAACTTAATAGGACATGGTTAATTACGTCAGTCTAATACACAGAAAGGAGATGTTGTATAGGAAACAGAAATACTCGCAGAAGATATGGCTCTTGTGAGTAGTTGAGCCATGACGATAGGTTACAGGTAAGTTCAACAGCATCTCGAACCAGAAAAAGCTTCTAGATACGTTTGTTGAAAAGAACAGATTTAAGGGAATACGGTATTTTACCGACGATGACGTTTCTGGTGTTACATTTGATTACCATACACTCTAGATATTCATTAAGAAGGGCAACATTAACACTGTCATTGCAAGAGACAACACCATATCAGTGGAAACTAATTTCTACTCGAACATTTCAAGGCTTTTGGGATAGAGCGGCGTAAGACTTGTCAAAAAAGCATAGGTGAATCTTTAAATATACTGGTAAAACAAGTATCGATAACACCTTACTAATGCCTAAAGCATCTATTACTTACTGTAAGCCGAGAAAAAACCGGAATCAATGAAATAGTAGACACGACAATTTATAAAAAAAACTTAATAAAAAGATAGTAAGTGTTACGCATAGTCCGTTGACTTATAAGTCACGGTTTTAATAATGATATGCGGAGGTATTTACTATGATTACAGAGGATGTAGGTCAACGAATTAAAAGATTTCGCAATGAACAAGGACTGAGCCAAGAAAAGCTTGCATTAAAGGCAGATTTAGATCGTACATATCTTGCCGGGACAGAATTGGGAAAGAGAAACATATCTTTAAGGAGTCTTGAGAAAATTATTAATGCTCTAGGTATTTCATTTGAAGATTTTTTTCGTGGTTTATAGTTGTTGACTATAAGTAACATTACAAGTACACTATCAGAGGCATATCAATGGAGATAATGATTCAAGACCCCACTTACGCATCGAGCATGAGATTAGGCGAAGCGTTAATTGATGCATGTAAACAGAGCTCTAATGGGGCTGGAGCATTTGCATTTGCTGAGGAGAACGGCATAGATTTATTTCTAAGTGATGCAGATTTTAGAAATTATATTAAAACCAACAAGTATGAACTTGTTATAGGAACAGATTCTATTACTGACGTTAAAGCCATTGCCAGATTGAGAGCATATTGTAAATCGTATTCTAATCTTACAGTTTATGGCTATGTTCACGATTCAAGAAAATACTTATTTCATCCTAAAATGACATGGTTTGAAACTTCAACAGGAGGCCTATCTTTAATAGGTTCCGGTAATTTAACAGAACGCGGTTTATATCACAATGTTGAAATGTATGCTTATAATACGCTTGGGATGGCCGATTTTACTAAGTTAAAAGATGATTGGGAAGACTGGTTGAATTACTCTATTGCAAATAATCTTGTGTTTGATATTGATGATCCCATAATCGACCATGCTGTAAATCTTAGTGCATCAAAAAAAGTTAAAACGCTTACTGGGACTAAAAGTGCACTAGGAGCATTAGGAGTTACAGGAACAGCAATTACACCTCAGTTGTCTGCTTTATATAAGACACAACCGAAAATAATATCAATAAAAAAACCAAGTACGCCTGCGACTCCAAAAGTCACGAAGACAAAGACGAAGCCAAAGAAGGCTACGACAGTAATTGCTGCTCCTATTCCGCCAGTAGTTCCTGTAGTAACCGCTTCATTAGCGGCTCCAGTTTGGACTGTAGCATCAACAGATAGAGTGTTGATAGCTGAAGTTCCGAAAGCAAAGGAAAGGTGGAAACAAATCAATTTCGATAAGGCTTCTTTTCAAAACTTCTTTGGCGCAACACCAGGCGGGCCAAGAGGAACATATAGAATACTGCTAAAAAATGTTGATGCAGCAGGTGTGTTGGGAACGACTGAATCAAGACCTAGTGTATCGGTTGCTAGTCACAATTGGCGATTTGAGATTAGTGCGGCAAGTGGAATACCATATCCTACAGGTGGCAATAGGCCATATGTAGTTTTCTCCGAAGCGTCTACACGATCTTTCTTGTATGAATTATTGATGCCAGGAGATGTTCGTTATGATGAGGTAGACGATTATGTGAATATGTGGAAAAAAGCAAATTTAGTCACAGGAATAGCGAGAATCTTTACGGATGTGAAAAGTTTACAACCCATAACGCCAAGTTTAGGGCTCTGGAAAGTATGATGATAGAGAAAGATGTAAAAACAGTACATTATTTAGGCAGTAAAGCACGAATGCTGAATCCTATAAAGCAGTATATTGATAGCTTAAATAGGAACAATGGTCGAGTCTGCGATTTATTTTGTGGATCGGGGGTAGTTTCAGAATTCCTTTTACAGTATTACGATGTCTTGGCAGTGGATATTCAAAACTATTCAAAAATATACTGTGAAGCAAGGCTAACCGAGGGAATAAAGAATATCGATTATGATGGTATTATAGCCGAAATAAAAGAATCTAATGCTAGAAGAGTTAATCTCTTGGACTATAAGCCAATTTTAGATTATGAAGATACTAGTATGTCTGAGCTAAGGAATGGAATACTGGAACCAGTATATGAAATTATAGAAAAAGGTTCGCTATTCGCCTATTTTGAGAAACTAGAGTACGCGGATGGAAAGATATCATCTTCATTAATGGACGCATTGAGCGAAGTTGAAGAGAACGTTAATGCAAAACGCAAATCGATAAACTCCACAATTGTTAGATATTATGGGGGTCTATATTTTTCTTATAAGCAGTCAATCGATATTGATGCTATTGCTACCTACGCATTTTCAAAGAATAGTGTTATAAAGTGCAAAATACTAGCTGCATTAATGGGAGCAGCTACAGATGTAGTTAATACAATCGGTAGGCAATTTGCGCAACCCTTAAAGGTACGCAATAAAGACGGTTCTTTAAAAGAAAATCTTGCGCGTAAAATTTTGGTAGATAGGGAAATGGATGTGTTTGACCAATTTGCTAAATGGCTAAAATACTACATGGAACGCCCTAAGAATGTGCATAATTTTGACATTGTATGTAACGACTACCTAGAGGTGTTAAAAAAATTAAAACCCGGTGATGTTGAAGTGATTTATGCAGATCCTCCATATACGCGTTATCACTACAGCAGATATTATCATATTCTGGAAACCATTTGCTTACATGATAATCCCCAGATATCTACGAAGTTTCCTAATGGGAAAGGTGGCTTAAGTAGGGCTATTTATCGAAATGACCGGCATCAGTCGCCATTTTGTATTAAGAGCAAAGCACCTAAAGCGTTTGATGAATTATTTATGTATGCTCAAAAGGCGCAAGCTTCTGTTGTGTTATCTTATTCTCCTTTTGATGAGAGTAGTAAAGCGACTCCGAGGCTACTGTCAATTGAGGAATTAGTTGATATTGCAAAAAAATACTATAACTCTGTAGAAGTGGTATCTCCGGGACAGTTTATACATAGTAGGTTTAATAGACAAGCCAATAACTATGAAATCAACTATGATGCCGAAAGGTTAATAATTTGTAGGAGATGACGGAACGTGGTAATAAAGAAAAAAGAGTTTTTAAAACAAGAAATAGCGAATCCTCATGTATTAATTATGGGCCCTAATGAAATCGTATTGGATGATTTAATTGGATATTATCAAGACAAAGTGGATCTAATCTATATAGATCCTCCATACAATAGGGGGGATGATTTTAAGTACTATAAAGATAGTTGCAAGCATGATGAATGGCTCGATACTATGGAAAAAACCATACTGAGATTAAAAGAATTATTAAGCAGTAATGGTAGTATTTGGATATCTATAGATGACGCTGAAATGGCTTATTTGAAAGTCTGCTGTGATAACATCTTTGGGCGAAATAATTTCATTACAACAATTGTATGGCAAAAAAGAAAGACGAGAGAAAACAGAAAAATTTTTTCTAACAATCATGAATATATTTTAGTGTATGCAAAAGATGTAAATAAATTTAAAAAGAAAAGAAATCTTTTACCAGCAACAAAAGAGTTGATGGATAGATACAAGAATCCGGATAATGACCCAAGAGGACCATGGCAGTCGATAACGCTTTCGGTACAAGCTGGACATGCAGTGGAGTCTCAGTTTTACACTGTTGTGACGCCTTCTGGAAAGAAGCATAATCCACCTAAAGGAAGATGCTGGATATATAATGAAGAGAAAATGCTTGAGGAAATAAAAAAGAACAATGTTTGGTTTGGAAGTAATGGAAGTGGCGTTCCTAGACTAAAGAAGTTTCTTAACGAATCAAAAACGGGAGTTGTCCCGGAAACGCTATGGGATGTCACTTTTGCTGGAACTACTAAGGATGCAAAGCAAGAATTACTTTCCTTGGATATCTATGATGAAGATATTTTTGATACACCTAAACCGGAGCGCTTGCTGTATAGAATAATGCAAATCGCTACGAATGATAATGATTTGGTGCTAGATTGTTTTTCGGGTTCTGGAACAACTATGGCGGTGGCTCATAAAATGGGAAGAAATTATATTGGAATTGATATTGATAAAAAGGTATATAAGTATGCTGACGCAAGAATGAAAAAGATATGCGCAGGAGAAAAGGGTGGAATATCTGGATTGGTAGACTGGCAAGGAGGGGGAGACTACCTTTCTTGTGAATGGAAATAGTATAGGGTAAGGCGTAAATACTTGTAGCTAAAGGAATCGAGAAATCGGTTCCTTTCTTACTTAATGAATCTACCGGCAGATCTTATTTTACAAGGTAGAAAGTTCTTATCAGTCAAGAAACCCCAGCGTATAGAAAAATGCCCGCAGTCTAATGACTACGGGCATTATGTGTAACAGGGTGTTTAGATGGTACTGATACCCTTAAAGGTAGCCTTACGTGTGGAGTGTCTTTTACTCTTCGTCATGTTTTTTACGACGCAGAACAAGGGATGTTCCCAAGAAGGCCGCAGACGCAAGAGCTGTGCCGACAAGAGCTACGCTTGAAGCGTCGCCAGTCTCGGGTAGAGCGCTTTTACGCTTTGCTGGGGCCTGAGGAGCTGCAGGAGTCTCAGGGTTCTTTGTGTAGTAGAACGTGTACTCAAGCTGGTCTGCAGAAACATAACCAGTGCTATCGCCTTGAAGTGTGTAACCGTCAATCTCACGAGCAGAAACATTCTGCAGGTTGAGCGTCTGGCTGCCAATAACATCGTCGGAATGGATTTGCTCGCCGGTCTGTGCGTCAACGTAATGGACGGTATAGCTGTAGCGAGCTTCCTTGCTATACGTGAAGGTCAAGACGTTATTCTCGGCGTTTTCGTCAAGAACCATA
>QWCW01002079.1_pt1 | contig 10738 bp, 13 predicted proteins | sample 1972691 | NCBI WGS metagenome assembly QWCW01 (sample SAMN09866698, study PRJNA288562) | Human oral metagenome isolate pre2_saliva, whole genome shotgun sequencing... | reverse complement strand
CCAGTGAAGGTTGTAGCAGCCAATTCAGCTTGGCTTTTTTCCATTTGTTTCTGAAGCTTTTGAGCTTGCTTCATCATGTTTTGCATGTTCATCATAATATTTTCTAGATTCCTTTCATATCAAGGGTTTAGCCCTTGTTTGTTAAAATTTGATGCCTTAATTTGCCTTATTCTTAAAAATTATCAAAGGCAGAAGCTACCTCTTTTTGTTGAGTTGGGAATAAATGTGAGTATACATTTATTGTTGTGTTGATAGAGCTGTGTCCAAGACGTTTCATAAGTGTGAAGAAAATATAGTCTTTCCCCTCTCCATTTCTAAGACCTTGTGAGACGAGAAAGGCTGCATGAGAATGTCTAAAATCATGATTACGAATCAGTTTTAAATTTTTAGGCATGCGTTTTTTCAGTTTTGTCCTGAAATTAGAAATATCTGGACTGGTTAGAACCTCTGGTGAGTTTTGGAAAATCTGTAAAGAGTCAGTGTTGTCTGTAAAAGCTTTGAGTAGTTCAAATTGCTTTGCTTTCCAACTTTTTAGCTCTTCTACAAAAGCATTGTGAATGTATATGCGTCTGTTAGATTGAGTAGTCTTAACAGTTCCAATATGGACCTCACTATTTCGGTAGTATGCTGAAAATTTTACATCAACGTATTTTTCATCAAGGTTGATCTGCTTCCAAGTAAGTGCTAGTGCCTCACCAATTCGAACACCAGTATACATCAATAACCGATATAAAAGCTGGTATTGATATTCTGACTCCTCAAAAAGTGAATCAAATCGTTTAAATTGTTCAGGTGTATAGTAGGCCATTTCTTTGTGTTGTTGTGGCAAACGACGCAGACCATCACAAGGATTGTTCATTCTAATGCCATTGGTTACAGCAATATCAAATAGTTTATGAACAAAGATCATTTGTTGATTAATGTGTGAATTAGTTAGTGTGCCACCTTTTACGCTAGGTTGTTTTCTTAACCAGTCACGATATTGCTTGATATCTTGAAGCGAGACCTCTCTCATATTAGCATTTTTAAAATACTTAGAGACGTACATCCGATAATAAGATTTTTGACTGTCGATAGTCCCTCTTTTATTACCTCGGATTTCATCTTCTTCTTTGACAAGAGAGTAGAGGTAAGCTACAGAGACTTTGTCTTTGTGTCCCACTTGATGAAGTTTATTGATACGGTAATCAGCTTCATAACGTTCAGCTTCTTTACGTGATTTGAAATTTGTTTTTCTGTGACGCTTTTGACCGCCTGTTATAGCGTCATAACCGTCACTAAGATCCACCTTCCATTTTTTATTTTTTTGTCTAGTTACTGCCATGTGTAATCTCCTTACTCATTAACAGTATCTTCCAGTACGGGATTAATTATATCATGTTTAGCGGATAACTCAACACCTAGAATGTCTTCAATGGTTTTTAAAGGGACACGTCCCACCTTTTTATTTCCATACCACTCAAAGCCATCTTGTAGGAGCTTTTGTTTGGCTTTTCTGATCAACTTGCTAGCCTGTGCATCGGTATATCCTGTAAGGATCATTAGTTCAATTTTATCTACAATTTGAATCATTTACTTATCCTCTTTTTTATCTTTCTGATGTCGTCTAGAGTCCAAATACTTAGCAAAAAAATAGGTTTTGTTCATTAACAGTTCCAAAAGATGAGGGTTATCTGTTCGTGCATACCTCACGAGTGTATTAAACTCTGTAAAGTTGTGTTCTTCTATAATATCAATAACTAAGGATAAAAAATTATCTGTATTACTGTTGACTAAAAATTTATCAAGCTCAAAACCACAACCTGATTCAATATCATTGATGTTATAGGGGGTCTTCTCTGGATTTTCAGCATGAGTAAAATAGTCATACATGCCTTTGGGTGACATTATAGGTTCAACATGGGATGGACCATTTAATTTTTCTTTGATTAGTTCTGATACTTGAGAATAGCTCTTTAAGGACTCAAAGTATAGGGCGCCATGCTTGTGTGCTTTTTTGAACTCACCAGTTTCCTTATTGATATCTTTATCATGCCATGGACTGAGTACAAAAGGTATATGTAACTCTTCAAGGATTTCTAGGTAATTATGGGGTGTACTTTCTTTATAAATCAGGAAAGCCCATTTGTTTGACCGTTTTTCTTTTGGCAATAGTATTATCCTTCCTGTGATTATTGATTATTGGTGTAATGGGGGTCGTAGTAGCCCCATTACACAGTAAAAATGTTATTTGAAAAGGCAGTACACTTGGCTTTCACTACGTGAGCCAGGCACTGCCCTATTATTAACGTTTAGTTCCTTTGAACCAGAGCTTATTTCCCACCCTTAGAGGTGTGGAAAAATAGTAGTTGGGGTTATAATTGGAGATTTCTTCTTTGATATGTTCTTCCATATCTTTCAAAAGTTTTTGAGCTTGTTGAGTTCTAGGCAACTTTAAGAAAATAGAAACCTCTTCTTGACGGATATCGACAGTGCATTTCCTAACGGATTGGTTAAATTCACTCAAAACAGGATTGAATCGTGTAATGGTTTGGTTTTCGATTGTTACGATAGGTTCAGAGTATTCGACTTGTTTAAGAAATTGACGCATTCGGATGGTTTGATAGACTGACTTGAAGTAATTCCAAATGGAATCTTTAGCAATCCGATAAAGTAGTTGACCGATTACCAAAATTGAGGAGATAGCTAGGATAGAGATTGAAAAAACTAAGATGACTTGTTTGATATTATCTAGACTTTCATTGATTAGGATAAAAGAGTTATTATATTGAGATAGGCCACTCAGTTCGATAGCTTGATAAAATAAGCCTAAACAGAACTGTGCTAAGAAACAAATCAAACTTATGATGGTGAGATTTATGATAAGGTTGTAAGTTTTTTGGAAGAATGATTTTTTCATATTTATAAGATACCTTTCTTAGTGTAATAGGTTGGACAGAGCAAAGGTAGGACTTGATAAGGGTGTTCGTTATCGATGATTTGAATCAACCCAGTTCCTTTTCCTATTGGGATGACTATACCCTCAGGGTCAAGATCTGGAAATAGGAATTGCGTAGTTTTCTTATTGATATTTCCAATTTGAATGAGTACATTTAACTGTTCACGAACGGATACAGGGATGGTATTATGGTCAAAACGCTGACTTACCAGCAGTAAGTGAACTTTTGTCGCTCTACCTAAAAGGGCAATTTGGGACATGAGAGAAAAGAAGGAATCTTTGATTGTCTTATTAACACCCTCTGACAAAGCTAGGACCTCATCAATCACGATAGTTAGATGGTCAAAGTGCTGATTTGGATTGTCATATAGAATCTCTTGCCTTTGTTGGATAAGGTTAAGGCAATCACTAAGATTTTCATTGATTTCAGACACAAAATCTGATTTAGAGCGGTTTCGTTTAGGATGGATAACGGCAATGCCATTTTCTCTTGCCCATCGTGATGGGGTATCAAACTTTGGGTCTATTATAATAAGGTCAGAGATCTGTTTGAGGTGACTAAGGAGGTAGGTCAGGGTATATGACTTTCCTGAGCCACTATTGCCGGCAATGGCTAGAGAAGTGACGTTATTATAATCTAGGACAAGATTTTTCATGATTGGAATAATGTCTTCCTCGTGACTCTTAGTGAAGCTGTCTAAATCAGAGATGATAAGTCGTTCGGAGACCCCTTCTTTCCATGGAAAGAAGAGACCACGTTGAACATGAATATCATTAGTGTCAAGAGCCATAAAATAAGCAGAGTTTTGCTTTAGCAAAGTATATCGTGGGTACAATGATGCGTTAGCAATTAAGAAAATTTTTTGGTAGAGGTCGTCATCGATAATGTAACCAGCTGGTAAACGTGGTAGAAAAAGGAAGCCATCATCCATAATCTTGCAGTCAAAACTATTAGTATAGCTTGTTTCACCTTGCATGAGAGATCCTAGTCCCATGTTAAGGCTTTGAAGGAGGTACTGTTCCAATTCTCGTTTGGTCATCATTTAACCTCCTGGAGCCCATCAGCCTTAAAATAAACATTGTAACTAACCTCACAAGCTTGAAGGTTATCAAATGTAACCATGGCCATATAAGGTGGAAGAGTTACCTTAGAGTTAAATTTCACAGTGAATGGAGGAAGTCCTTTTTGTGAAAACCAAGCTTTATAAGCGATTATCTCCCCAGTAGGCTGGTTGTCCTCAAACCGAATCTGTGGTTCTAATTCAGTGCTTAAGCAGTAAATAGCTTGCTTGTTGTCGATATATTCAGCTGCAGTATTGGCTGAGTAGCCAGTTTTTCTGTTACGTGTTTTCATTTGTGTTACCTCTATATAGTTATTTTTGTCTTAGCTAAGAACAAGTTTAGTTTACGCTATTTCACTAAAGCAGACTGTCAGATTTTTTGACAGTCTGAAGAAAATTATTGTGTTATGATGCACACCAATTCCGTAAGCCATTCAGTCAATCGTTCTGTAATCTGAAAAGAAGTCTCTTCAGTAAGAAATGTTGGAAAGAATTGAGCTAATGAGTTTAAAAATATCTCTTGATGTGCATTTACAAAATCTGATATATTTTGTGGGTCTATTTTTTCATCAAGTTTTTTATAGATAGCTTCTCTAAAAAAAGTTTTTTTAAAGCATGATGCAGTCAAAATAGTAGAAATAATAGTTTCAATGAGTTGGAGTTCAAATTCAGAGCTTGGGAAAAATAACTCTCTAGGTGTCTTGTAATTAAGTGTTGCTTGAAAAGCTAATGAGCTTTCAAAGGTTAGATTTCTTCTACCTTTGATGATTTGACCGACAGACGACTCTGCAATGAAAACAAGTTTGTTATCTGAGTTGTAGTAAGCGATTTGATTGTTATAGATCCCCATCTCGTTCATTCTTGTCTTTAGAGATTTGCCCAAAAGTTGGCTGTAAAGTCTTTTAATTTCTTTTGAATAAGTCATTTATTCCTTCTTTCTCGTCTGAGACGGAAAGAAACATGGAAAGTTTGACCGATGAAGGCATGAAAAAGTGCACACCAAAGAAAACGGTGAAACTTTTACATAAACAAAAACATAATGCTTGTCTATGTGTTTATAGTTTCAATCCGTCTACTTAGTGCGCACTATTAGACATGTTTGTTTGAGCTGTTGAATACAGATCTCTAAGATTCTATCTTATTCGAACCTAGTTTTATAACCCAGTGACATAGTTTTATTTTTGTAGAATAATTATTTGTATTTTTGGGTTAATCCGTAGGCCTAGAAAACTATGTCAGAATCTCATGTAAATAGTTTACAGCATCTCAAAGCCTTATTTTTAAAACTAAATCAGGTTTGAATCCTCCATCCATGGAAATCCAAGTACTATAGTTATATAGTTAATTGAATAAGGAGATTGTTGATAGGAGATGTTTAAAGAGTAATGCAAAAAAGCGTTTAGAATTATTGTTTCTAAACGCTTCTAGGTATTAGTAATTAGAATGTATTGTTTTATTGCCTATTTATTATTTTCCCTAATTGTCAAGTCAGTTAGCTCAAACAGCTTTTTTGCGGACTGATAGCCATGAATTCGTCTAGGTCTTTCATTGATAGCCTTTGTATAGTCCTCTAAAAGATTCTGATTTAGAGTATTTTTTAAGTTCAAGTAACGGCGTAATGAACTAACACTATCCATAGTAATCTCCTTTGTAGCATTTCTTAAATTATATTGTACAAACTCTAAAATTGAAAAGCAAAACGTAATGCATTATTCGGGTACATAATGCTATATCCTAAAGATAAAAATGATAGGAGAATTAGCATGGCATTCCAATTAAAATCAAATCGAAAAGAAACTGAAAATAAAACAATCCTCTTCCCACTCCCACTGATTGAAGAAATTGAGAAGGCGATACAAAATAAGGATGTAACTTTTTCAAGTTTTATCATTCAAGCATGTGAGTATGCGCTGAGAGATATGGATGAGTAGAATTTTAATGTCTAAAATACTCTGTTGGTTGACTTTTTCTACAAAAAATCCTAAAATAGGATTATAAAATTTTAGAGAGGTACATTATGGATAATTTGCCACAACAAATCTATAAATTTGCTCAAGTATTTTCAGCAAGCCGAAAGAGAGATATTGAAAAAATATTTTCTGATAATGAGTTCGAAACTAAAAATAGTCGTCATATTTTAAATTGGGATTTTATTTATCGTGATATTGCGAATACTGCAAAATCAAATAAATTAATATCGCCTGCTATGGATATGGGAGCTCTTTGGACTGCGAGAGGAGTAATTCTTGAAGGGATTCTATATATTTTTATGATGAAGCAAAGGTTCGAAGATGTCATTAATAAATACGAAAAACATCACTATCTTACTTGTATAGCACGTTCGAAAAATTCTCAGTTAAACGGGAAAGAAGAAGGAAAATTATCAATTGAATTATTTAACGACCTAGATGATGACGAGTTAAGTGCATCACAAATAGAGCAAGCGAAGAAATTATTGGGGGACTATTATAATTTTATTGATGAGATTAGGGTCGTTACATTTGATAAGAAAACTAAAGAAGTGAGTGTTAATCAGGTAAATGCTTTTTGTGAATTTGTTGATGTAGTAAATATCACCGAATTTGATTTTACAAAACTTGAAGAAGATGGTCGTGAAAATGCTCCAGAAAAACTACTTGTAACACTAAAATCTGCCATACAAAAACCATCGGACTCACAAAAACAGGTTAGTCTTTCCGAACAAAACGAAGAAGAGAATAGTAACTTATGATATTTCTATGTAAAACAGGAGTAAATGATGCTTCAAATTAGTTTTAACGGGGAACGTTTAAAGGAAGCAAGACTTTTTAATAAAAAAAGTATTACTCAAATTGCAGAGTTTTTAAATGTTTCAAAACAAATGGTTTCTAAATATGAGAAAGGACGTGCAACACCTAGTGAGGAATCATTAGAGATTTTGGCAAGGGAACTAAAATTTCCGAGAGATTTCTTTTTTGGAAATGATAATTTTAGTTTAACCTCTACAGGAACTTTTTTTAGAAGTCGTTACACAGCAACTCAAACAGAAAAGTTACCAGCAGAAATAAATAAAAATTATGTAGCTTTGATAAGAGATTATCTTGGAAAATTTATTGATTTTCCCCATCTAGACTGGGAACTTTCTGGTTTAGACTTGACTCCACGAGAGTACGCAAACTATATTAGAAAACAGTGGCAACTGGGTGATAAGCCAATTGACAACTTATCTTTGTTGATGGAAGAAAAAGGTTTTGTTATTTCTAGAATAGATACCCAAAGTGATAAAGTTGACGCCTTTGGTTCAGCTGTTAAAGTAAATAATAATGAGTACTATGTTGTTATGTTAGAAGGAACAGATTATTCATTCTATCGCCAGCAATTTAGTCTAGCTCACGAATTGGGACATTGGTTAATGCATGAAAATTCTAAGACACCCCAAGATATGGGAGCAATAGAATATAAGCAAATGGAAGATGAGGCAAACGAGTTTGCAGCTGAGTTTCTATTACCAATGAATTCGTTTAAGCAGTCGATTATTGGCCATGAAAATGAAATTGAGTATTATAGGTATCTAAAGAGAATTTGGCAAGTTTCGATTAGCATGATGGTAATGCGTTCTAAGTCGTTGAATATCATAGACTCTAACGAGTATACAAGTTTATATAAAAAGCTTAGTTATAGAGGTTGGAGAAAACATGAGCCTCTAGATTCAACAAAATTGATTAGCAACCCCCTCACCTTAAAACAATCTGTAGAACTGTTAGTTGAAAATAGAATTGTAATGGATATCTCAGCAGACATCTATAGAATATATAACAAACTGTTACCAAATTTTTTAATCGAGAAATTATGCAACCTAGAAGAAGGCTATCTTGACGAACTGGATGACAAGTATCCAAATATTATTAGTTTAAACAAAGAACGATTTTTTAGAGGGAAAAAATAATGTGGAGAATGTAAGATGAACGGCTATAATAAGGAAGTACGGAGAAATGTCTTATATAATTTAGAATTTCAAAGGTTGAAAGAAAATCTCAAAAATGACAAATGTTTTTATAAAAATTGTGAACACAAACCAATTGACTCTCATGTTATCCAACGGGGGTTATTAGAAAACAGTTTAGCAGAAAGTAATTTTGTATATGCTTGGACACCACAGAATGTTGCTAGAGGGATAAGTCAAGGAGAAGAAACCTTTTTCGAAAAAATGTCTATAGGGAAATCGGGAATCTTCGAGGGATTTTGTGGAGATAAAGGTCAATCTCATGATGCAAAGTTATTTAGAAGCATAGAAGTGGATGTTGAAGCAACCTCTATAAATCATTATGTATTTTTGTATTCGTATAGAAGTTTAATTTATCACTTGTGGCTCAATACAGGACTCATACTTTCTAAAGACGATAAAATCTCAAAAATGTTAGATAACCCTGTAATTTCTGACTTAGTTCCTCAAGTTAAAGCTATTCCTTCAGAAATTAGTTCGTTCCTACAAATTGATGATGAGTTACCTAAATTTAAAGCATCTAAAGATATTTATGAGCAGTATATTTGCGATGAGGGAGAAATAGGTGAATACTGTAACGATTTTTTTATTAAAGTTCTCCCTTTGGATGGAATATCTATTGATTTTGTAACACTAGGAACAAGGAATTATTGTGGTTCTAATTATCCAATAACACTGGGAGTTTTACCACAATATAAAGACAAGCCTAATTTGTTTTTTATTGTGGCTCATAAGGCTGATGAAGCAAATATATTAATTGAAAGACTAAAAGGCATTACGATAGAGAATCTATCTGAATATTGCTGGCTGATTCAAAATTTACCAATAAAATGGTCGACAAATACCATGTTATCACCGAAACTTTATAAACATTTAGAATCAACGGGAGAACTTTCTCAACTGCAAAATTTTATATCTAGCACAGAAGAATTAGATTTTAACGATTATCAAAATTTTAACCTAATTAATATCTTTAATGAATATTCAAGATGATAGATACATAGTTAGAGTTGTAATAACTTATAGTAGAAAACGCCTCACTGGGTAGTGGGACGTTTTTTAGATTACATAGAAGATACTGCAATTGTCTATTTTTTGTCTTATTGATATAAATTTAAGTGTTTTTAGTTCAATTTAGTTAGTCTAGAAAGGCTTTAAATCAACATTTCTGACGATTACAAGACTTAAAAAATTATAGAGCAAGTCTTGCATGTTCATCATAATATTTTCTAGATTCCTTTCATACCAAGGGATTAGCCCTTGTTTCTTAAATTTTACTGCCCACTTCTGCCCAGAAATAAGTAGTATAAAAATCTTAACTATTATACCATGTTTAGCTTGATTGACAAAGTGGGGAGGAGTATTGGAGGAATTTGTTGAGACTTGATTTTTTCTTGTTCATAAAAATGTTAGAGCAATTACAAATCATTAAATTGTAAGACTTGTTAAAAATAGTGTACAATGGTTTATTGTTAATCCGGTCAAAAATTCGATTGGAGATAGAAAAAGAAAGAGAAGATGACAATGCGAAAAAGAAACATTTTAGTGCTCTTTGTAGGACTAATTATAGGGCTGTATACAGTCTTGGGAATGATCATTATGCTGATGGAGAATATGGGTTGGGCTTATACACCGGAAATAGATGGTATTAGCTATGATGATGATGGAATGTACGCTATAACTAGAAATAAAGGAACGAAAACGTCTATATTAGGTCTTTCAGGTGATACTCTATATTTTAGTTCGGCATCTGGTGATGGCTATCTTTTAAATCGTAATTTTTCTCTCCAAGATGCTTTTGATGAACATTATCACAAGATTAAGTATAATCAACGAAAAGTCAAAAAAGAAATTAGAGAAACTGTCCAACCAGTGATTGATGAGCAACCAAAACCATTAATTAATCTTCAGTGGCTGTTTAATTTAATTTATCAAAGTAGGTTTAATTAGAGAATAAGATAGCATAGAAGTGTTTTGTAGGGACTCTTGCCTTTGCTATTTGAAAGTAGTTTAGGTTGAGTGAAATAGTCGGGAGAGTGGTTCGATATAATAGGTCCATTTCTTGGCTTTCCATGACGGCTAACCTTTGAAAACACCTCATTTTTATGCTACTATGAAAGTTATGGAAAAACAGTTACAAGGCTTGACGCAGATGGAGGTCAAGCGGCGGATAGATGCCGGTAAAACAAATCATTTTAAAGCAAAAACTGGCTCCAGCAACTGGGAGATTTTTAGACGTAATGTCTTTAACTCCTTTAATATGCTCAATTTTGCTATTTTTGTGGCCTTGATTGCTGTTCAGGCTTGGTCGAATCTTTTTTTCTTCGGAATCATTGTGCTTAATGCCTTTACGGGGATGATGACAGAGTTGCGTGCCCGTCGCATGATTGATAAGCTCAATCTCATGAATAAGGATCAGATCCGTGTGGTGCGTGATGGCGAGGTGACTTCTATTGATCCTCAGGATATTGTCTTGGATGATATCATGCTCTTGTCTGCGGGTGAACAGGTGCCTAGTGATGCCGTGGTTGTTGATGGGATGGCTGAGCTCAATGAGGCTATGCTGACGGGTGAGAGTGACCTTATTCTCAAGAAGGATGGGAAGGAGTTGCTCTCGGGTTCTTACCTTGTGAGTGGTCAGGTTTATGCTAAGGTTATTAACGTAGCCGAGGACAATTACGCCAATAAGCTCATGCTAGAGGCCAAGACGCATAAGCCAATCGTGTCACGTATCCTCTATAATATGGATAAGATTGC
>QWCW01000684.1_pt1 | contig 10747 bp, 9 predicted proteins | sample 1972691 | NCBI WGS metagenome assembly QWCW01 (sample SAMN09866698, study PRJNA288562) | Human oral metagenome isolate pre2_saliva, whole genome shotgun sequencing... | reverse complement strand
GACATTGCGCCCCACGGACTACGCCACTCGACGGCCACCCACCTCCTCCAGGGCGGAGCTGACCTGCGCGCCGTCCAGGAAATGCTGGGCCACGCCTCCCTGGTGACGACCCAGCGCTACACCCACGTCGATACAGCCAGGCTCAGCGCCATCTACCAGCGTGCCCACCCCCGTGCCTGACACACGCACCCACGAGCCTGGCGCTTCCAACCCCCGCGTTGTGGGCGGCGCGGTGCCTGCCCGCCCGCTCACAACCGCGCAGAGAGCGGCGCTTGGCGCGTCGTCAGATGCACGACCAGGCCCTACAAGCCCCGCGCCGCCCCGCTCGAGTCACCGTCGCGCCCATGGGACGCGACGAGTTCTTGTCAGCTCCCATCCCAGGGCAGGAGCCGCGGCCGGATCGATAGCACTCAGCTCGCTCTTATTGGTGCTTTCGGTCTGGTCCATCTCGTATGCCCACTGCTGGAGACAGGTAACCAAACGATGCTCAGCGCCAGCGAGGTCGCTGATCATCTCGCGCAAATTGTCAATCTGTTTGTTGACGGGAGCCTCGAAAAAGGAACACAGGAAGCCAAAGGCACCGCCGGTTACTTGCCCCTTGGTGGTATCCGCAACGGACACACTCTCGTCAATCGTTGATGCGGAGCTGCTGATCTCCGTTGAATGAGAACGGATACGGCTGGTATCTACTTTGAGGTCGGCACTGGCCATGTCGATCAGCGCCCCAACGAACCGAGGGTGGCGTCGAGGTTATCAAGGTAACCACGCATGAGACCAACCTTGTCGCCGTAGCATTCTGTGGCTCGCTGACGCACGAATTCGCGCATGTTGTTGCCCGCATCAGCATAGGCTTCCATAATTGCCTGCTCAAGGTCGCTGGCTGACCCTTCGAGCGCTTGCTCATCGATCTCGATGTTCACCATGCGACCGTCGGAATTAACCTCGACCTCGATCTCGCTGCGCGAATCATGACCCGTGATGCGAGCCTTCTGCAAGGCTTCTACGAAGTCACGCGCACCCTGAGCTTGACGCTGGGCCTCGTCGATTCGTTCCTGGAGGATTCGCATTGCATCTTCGGGCGTCTGCCCCATCACATTTACCATATGGTCATCCTAGCCAACTCGACGCCCTCGCGTATGCCCCTTCCCATTTCGCGATAAGTATGTCGTTCGTGCGGATAACAGGACTTATCGACTCGTTCACAATTGGTCCGATGAGGATGCGCGGCGAGTGCCGGGTTCACGCGCGCTTCTCCGCATTCCTCAGAGGTCGTCAGAGTCGGATTCCCTCCGCGCGGGATGTCTGCGCAGGTGGGACAGGATGATAAGTCCTCCCATTGAGGCCGCGCTGAGGACGACGATCCCCGACACGATGGAGGCGCGGATCGTGAGGTTATTGTCGCGATTGAATAGGTTCACTGAGGTGTCGGCGGCACGCCGAGGCAGCGGATGGGCTGCGGTGTCGGGATGGGCGGGGCCAAACCTCGTGCCGATGTCATCGAAAGTGAGCGCGTCGTACGGGGCTGCGATCCCCCATCCGAGTTCGTCGGTACGCGTGTCGGCGGCACCTCGCAGAGCGGTCACCTCCAGGCGGTACTTCCACATGTCGGGGCCCTCATCGGGGTACCGGGAGGCGACGAGGGCTGCGAAGCCACCCGCGTACGCGGCCGCGTAGGAGGACGAGGGCTGTGGTGTCGTCCCCGCATACCCGCCGACCAGGCAATCTGCTTGGTCGAACCAGGTCGTGTGGATGACGGATGCGGGCACGGCTAGAGACACGTGCGAGCCGTGCACCTGCTCGTCTGAAGCAGAGCCGTCGGCATTCGTTGCTGTCACGCCGAGAACCCCGTCGTATGCCGCAGGGTAGACGACCTGACCGGTGGTCTGTTCCTGGTACGTGTTGCCGGTTGATGCAACGATCAGCGAGCGTCCGCGTACCGACTCGACGGCAGCTCGCAGGTCCGGGTCGTCTTCGGGGGTGGACTGGGCGACGACGATGATCTGGGCACCGTTGTCGGCAGCCCACCGGATTCCGCGCGCCAGGCGCTGCACGGAGCTTTCCTCACCCTGTCGCTGATGTGCCCCGGGGGCTGGATCAAGGCCCGTCTCGACGCGCACGGGCAAGATGAGGGATTCGGGGGCCACGCCGACCAGGCCGGATCCCTTCGCGGAGGGCAGTTCACGGGCGGCTATCGCGCCGGCGATGGCCGTACCGTGTTCGCCCTTGTCGACGCGCCCGTCGGTCCCTTCGCCGCTCAGGTCAGTTCCGGGCAGCACGACGGTAGGATCACCGAAGTTGAAATGTTCGTTGTCGGCGGCGACCCCTGAGTCGACAACGGCGACGGTCACGCCCGCACCGCGCGAGATGTCCCATGCGCGGCGCACGCCGACCTGATCGAGGATCTCAGGGGGTGCCTTGATATAGATGGGCGAGTTCTCCGGGCAGGTCTGGTCCGCCGACGTCGCCGTCGGTGCAGGCGACGGGGTATCCGTGGGAGGACCGCTTGGCGTGGGGCGCACGCTTGGCGTCGGCGACGGGTCCGCGTGCGCGACTGAGGGTGCCAGCGCTATGCCCGCCCCGGCCTCGTCCGTGGAGAAGGCCACCGGAGTAACGACGGGAGCCAGGGCCAGGCCCGCTGCGAGGACTCCACCGGCGAGGCACCGGCGCATCCTCCGGGAACGGGAACGCGTGCTCATCACGACAGTCCGACGGACTCGGCGGCGGCCTGGGGGGTCATGTCTGTGCCGCTCGGGATGAGGAGCGCCCAAGCCTCGGGGATGACGACGGCATCGGACTGAGCCCAGCCCAGGGCGTTGATGGATGCGCTTGGCACTGTCCCGAGTGAGTGGATGTAGCCCATGTCGGACACGAAGGCGTAGGCCGCCGCCTGTCCGCCGCCGGACGTGATGGCGACGAGCGCCCCGGAGCCGCCCGCAACGGTCGCGGCGCGCGTCGTGGTGGGGCCGGACGGGGAGGACACTGACTCGGCGTCATAGGCTGCCTGGACGGCGCGTTGCTTGGGCATGACGCCGAGCGTGATTGTCGGGGAGGCGCGGTCGACGGTGGACATGCGCGCGCACAGCGAGGTGCGGGCCTGCGCATCCGCCTTCGGGTCGGCCCATTCGACGTTCGCGAAGTTCTCGTAGGGAGGCCAGTCCTCGCCGATGAAGTCGGCGTGGACGGGTGTGACGTCCTTGAACATGTCCGTCGAGAAGGACTTGGTGGGCGGCGCGTCCTGGTAGAGACGCGAGGCCGTGGAGTTGAAGACTGCGAGTTGGGAGGAGGAGATAACCAGGTAAGAGTTGAGGACCTCTCCGCTGGAGTTCATCTGTTGGATGACGGTTCCGACCGTCAGGTTCTCGTTTTTGAGAGGACCGGGCAGGTCAGTCGCCGGCTGCCCGTGGCCGGGGATGTCGTAGTAGCTCCACGGCTTGAGGGGCGTGCCCGCGGGAAAGAGTTCGGCCCACTGCGGTTCGACTTCGACGGGGTATCCGATCCGGTTTTGGAAGGAGAGCGCCCAGTCGCCGAGGCGACTGTCGGTTTCGTCAATGAGGTATTTCTTGTGGGTGGTCGCGTCCACATAGTAGGTGGTGGTGCCGTGATCGGGGCTGACCAGCGCGGACGTGACGTTTTGCAGCGGAAAGCTGTCGGCGGGAAGGGACTGGGCGACCCACGTGTGGTAGGTGTCGTCGAGGTCGCACGAGAGCCACGTGGTCGCCAGCTGCGCGGTAGCCGGCACGTCGTCGGGGACCTGTGCCAGGCCGATTTGGGCACCGCGCGGAAGATTCATCAGGGACGAGGCACTGGCTGAGATGACCGTCAGGCCGGATTCTTGCGCGAGGAGCCTGACCGTCGTCACGTTCGAGATCGGGTGCAGGACGCCGTTGGCCCAAAAGTAGCGGGATCCCGTGGATGTGACGTCGACGAGCACGTAGTTGGACGCAGTCAGGTCGGGATTGGGGTTGAAAAAGCGAATACCGACACCAACGACGCACATGATGACGGCGACGACTGCGCCGAACAGGAGCGGACGCACGGGCGAGGGCGTGTCGACTTCACGACCGCCTGGGGTTCCCGAGGTGAAGGCGGTGATCAGGCGAACGCGGTTAAAGCGCTGCGCTTCGAGGATGTCTTTGCTTGATGGCATGGGTCAGCCCCAGAGGTAGACGGCCAGGGGAATGAGGACGAAGAGCGACAGGACCGATAGGGTGTCCGCGAGGCGTGTCATGTGGGGGCGCGCACGAGGCCCCACGACGTTTGTGATGACCAGGACCAGGGCGGTACCGACCGCGATGACTGTGATCCACGACAGGATCGTCGCGTCCGCACGGGTGGCCAGGACCGCTGCTATGAGGATCGTGATCAGGCCCGTGAGGGCACCGATGAGCACCTCGACGCGGGCGCGGATCGAGCGAGTCTGAAGGACCAGGGACACTGATCCCAGAAGGATGAGGATGAGGGGGAGGACGATGGACTTCGTCCCCGTGGCCGTCATCATCGAGACCGTCAGGAAGATCGCGGCGAGCGCGCCGCCGACGCGCAGGGACACGACGAAGACAAAGGAGGTGCTGACCTGGTCCATGATTCCTTGGGCCGGGATCTGTTCGGTTGTCTTCGCGTCCAGGATGCGCACCGGGATGTGGGCCAACGCCACCCACGGTGCCAGCTGGAGGAGGACGACGATCAGGGCGAAGAGGAGCGCGGACACGCCGACCTGGGACAGGTTACCGAAGCGAACCAGCAGGCCCGTCGCGGTGACAACTGATCCGACCACGAGGGGCGCGGCGACCGAGATACGGTAGCGCCCCGGCAAGGTCAGGGCCGCGACCGATCCAACGAGAATGCCGACGCCGATCGCGATCCATCCGGCACCGTCCCACTGGGTCTGTGTGAAGCGCAGGGCGGCGGCGGCAGTCAGGACGGGCACCGTGTGTGCCAGGGCGATGCCGCTCGGCCCCGGGTTCTTGCGCGTAACCACGGCGGAGGTGCCCATGACGAGCAGCGCGGACACCACGCCGATTGCGCCGTTGATGTAGTTGAGGAGGGCAACACGCCCAGGCTGTAGGGCGGCGATGGCGTCCGGGGGTGTCGTCGCCAGGAGGATCGCGGCGACAAACACAAGAGCCGCCGCAGACAGGCATGCAAGCGTCCGCGCGTCGCTTGAGGTCCAAGGGGTGGACACCTGCTCAACTACCTGCCCGACTGCTTCCGTGAGGTCGTCGTAGACCATGTCGGCCACGCCTTCACCGAGGGGTTCGAGCAGGAGCGAGGCACCGGCGCGGACACCCTGAGCAGACAGGGATGCCGACTGGTCGAGTGAACGCCCCGATGCGGTTCGGACTGCGAAGCCGTCATTTGTGCCCGTATCTGCACGGGCACCGATCACGTCGACCAACCCCGGCAGCAGTTCCACGAGGGGAACAGACTGTGGAACTGTGACGTCGCGACGCTCCATACCGTAGGTAATCGTCAGCGGAATTAACGCCACTCCACGAACTGTTTTCGTTGCCATAGCAGTTCCTCCCGGCGACATTTGACAGGCTCAGCGGCTCAGTACCATAACCCACATGAGTCTATCTTTCCGGTCAGACTCTGTCCTAATTTTTGAAGAACACTAACATTTTCAGTCAAAACGCGGTTAGTATTCATTTATTCTCATACTCTCGAGCACCCGCACGAGAACCCGCTTGAACAAATGGAGGTTCACATGGCAGACCAGAGGCTTGATGACGGCGCCCTCAAGGAGGGATACGACAAGGTCGAATCTATCAAGGCTGACATCGATGGCCACATCGCCCGCCTTGAGGGTGACCTGTCGACCATCGGCGATAACTGGAAGGGCGATGCTGCCGCACAGTTCCAGCAGCTGATGACTCAGTGGCACGAGAACGCTGACAAGCTCAACAACGCACTCCAGGACCTCGCTGACAACCTGAGGGGCACCGACGCGTCGATGGCGCACACCGAGTCCGACGCGCAGAGTTCGATCTCGGCGATCCTCGCCGGAATGTGATTGAGGAAGGTAGGAGATAGACATGGCTGATCAGCAGGTAAATTACAGCGCACTTGACGCGGCTGCAGCAGACATCAGGAGCGGTTCGTCGAACCTGCAGAGCTGCATCGATGACCTTGAGTCCACACTGAACCGGCTGCGTGCAAGCTGGGAAGGCGCAGCGCAGGAAGCCTACGATGCCGCTCAGGTGAAGTGGAACGAGGGTCTGGACGGTCTGAAGGACGTCCTCGATAGGACTTCCAACGCTGTCGATACTGCGAACTCCAACTACCAGCAGACGGACCAGGCCAACGCCAACCGTTTCTGATTTCTAACACGCCGGCGCCGCGCGCCCGGTGACTTACTCCCCGGAAGTTGGGCTGACATTCAGTTCCTTCTTCCGGGGAGTGTTGTATGAGTTGTGGCTTGGGCCTCACATGTTGTCTGCGTCGGCGTGGACGATGGTGGCGCGCCGCTCGCCCAGGATGATTTCGGTGCCCACAGGCACTTCGATGGCCTTGCCACCAGCCAGCGTGGCGATGCGCCCGTCGGGGGTGCGGATCTGCGTCCCGTTCGCGGAAAACAGGTCCTCGAGCCACGCGCCGTTGGCGGTGGGTCCCAGGCGCAGGTGCGTGCGCGAGAGGGACAGGGTCGTGTCGGGGACGTGGACAGCGCGCGAGCCGTCGTCGGATGCGGGAGAGCGCCCGATCGCCAGGGGCGCGTCGATCAGTTCGCACTGGCCGGAGTCGAAGATGATCCACAGCACGGGACTCGACGAGGCCGGTGCGGGGGGACGAGGGACTGCGCTGACAGCCGTGGGATTCGGGAGGCCACCAGAACGCGCTCGCGTGGGCGGGGCTGCACCGACAGCCGTGGGATCCGGGAGTCCCGTGTTCCGCAGCGCGGGATTCGGCGGCGGTGCAGGTGCGCGGCTGCGCATCGCCGAAGGCAACGGGGCCAGGTGAGGCCTGGGAGCCGTCATGGGTGGAGGAATAGCTGGGCCGACCGAAGTGAAGGAGGGCGCAGCGGAGTGCGAAACCTCGGGAGGGGACGGCAGGGGCGCTACGGGGAGCGACACCTCGGGGGGCGTCGGAAGAGGAGCGGTCGGCTCCGGGAGTTCACCGGGCGGGCTGGACTGGACGCTTTCAAAGCCGCTGGAGGCGTGGGCGGAACGGGCGCGTTCGAGGCTCTCGCTGGCCTGATCAGAGTGAGTGAGCGCAAGCGCCGCATGCGCGCGCAGATCGACCAGGCGAGTACCGGTCGGGCCGGTGAGCCAGGTCCGCCCGTCGCGGACCATAGTCAGGGCGGCGAGGGGTCCGATAAGCGTCACCTGGAGCAGCGCGGTGAGCGCGGTGTAGCCCGCCGCCGCACCGAGGGAGGGCGTCTGCGCATCGTCGCTGTCGCGGATGAGACAGACGCGCATGGCAGCCATGCCGGGGGTGCGTCCGCTCGCACCGAGCATGATAGCGGAAGCAACCACGGCCTCGGCGCTGATGAGAGTGATCGTCAGGGGCGTGAAGTACACGAACCAGGTGGCTCCGATGAGTGTGCCGAGGATGAGCAGGTCAATGATGTAGGCAGCGATGAGGCGTGAAGCGGGGGCGGGGGCGAACCGAGTCGTTGTGGTGTCTGGCATTACAGGACCGCCCTCCAAGCGAACGAAAATAGTCCCGAGGCCACGACTGCCGCGGGGGGAAGTGTGAAGATACTGAAGTTTTGGACGGCATCGAGGATCGTGCCGACGAGGGCGGCGTACCCCTTGGACACATACAGGTTCGCCCAAGCGGCTATCGCGACGCCGACGAGGACCAGGATCGCAACGGGGATCATGGGATACAGGCCGACGGGGCCGCTCCAGGATTGGACCCACGCGCCAAAAAGGAAGGCGCACGCGAGGCTGGCCGCGCAGAGTCGGGGGAGGATGCGTCCGGCGTGGCTGCGGGTGGCGCGCGGAACCGTCAGCAGGGCAGTGATGGCCGCGATGACGAGAATGAAGCCGGGCAACCCTCGGCCCATGCTCATCGCGGGGGTGACCGTGTGGGCCAGGGGGATGCCCCCGACGAGGACGAAGAGGGAGGCGGCGACGAGCAGCACGGTGTTGCGGGCGCTGGTGTAACTCAGAACGGTGGCGATGCGCTCGCCGGTCAGGGTGCTGGGGGCTGACGCGGGGGGCTGACGAATGCGCGAGGCGATGGTCTGGAGGCTGGCGGAGTCGATGAGCTGATTGTCGGGCACGCGCAGCGCCAGGCGTGGGGACATGAGGAACAGGAGGACGCCGATCATGACAGCAAGGGGCGCGATGTCGATGAGGGCGAAAAGCGGGTAGGCGTGGATCGTGACGAGCAGGGTCGCCGCGCCCCACGCGATGATCGCGCTGAGCGCGGAGGGGGTTCCCGTGAGAGAAGCGACGGCGAGGGTGACGATGAGCGCACTCCAGACGCCGACGACGGGGGCGACGGACAGCGCATGAATACCAGCCAGTGGGACGAGGCCGATCATCGAGTAGCCGACCAGTGCGGGCAGGAGGAGGAGCATGATGGGGTGGCTTCGCACACGGCGTGAGCGAAACAGCGGGGTGGTGGCACCGATCATGCAGACGAGCGCGCACAGGCCGCGTGCCCACACCGGGATGGACGAGGCCGCACGAGCCCATGCGGGTCCGTCCTCCGCGTAGGTGAGTTCCCGGAGGGCGGCGTTGCCCAGCGTAGGCAGCAGGCACAGGGCGCTAGCAGCCGCGAGGAGCAGGAAACTGAAGCCGACCAGGGCCAGGACCGGGGAGAGCCACTGATTCTCCTGGCGCGCCGAGGCCTCGTTCACCTGCTGCGCGGACAGGACGCGGCTGGACAGCGCGATCACGGATCCGGCGGCGAGGTCACGTCCGAGGACAGCGCCGCCGCTGAGGGGGCGCCCGTCGGCGTAGGAGAGGCGCACGGAGGGTTCCGTCAAGTCGATGGCGAGCATCGCGCACAGCCCGGCGACGGTGGTCCCTGCGGGGGCAGCGATATCGGAGGTGCCATCGGAGTCAATGACGGTCACGGACACCATGGTGGCGCTCATGAAACCTCCGATCGTTGAGAACACAGCAGTGCCCAGTGTAGTGCACCAACGCTAACCGAAGGTTCAAAATTGTGAGGGTGCTCGGCTAGACTGGCAGCAGCCGTATCGAACACTGACGCGCGCGGCGCGAGGAGAGTTGATGGTGACACGCAAGAATTGGCGCACTGCCAAGATTCCGGAGCATCCCTCCGGCGTCCTTGACCTGCAGATGCCGCCGGAGAAAGCCGAGCCTGCGTCCGTGGGCAACGTCCTCATGATGATCATCCCCATGCTGGGTTCGACGGGCGTCATGGTGTTCATGGCGGTGCAGAACGGCGGGACGCGCTCCATGATGATGGGCGGCGGCATGCTCGTCGCCATGCTGGGCATGGTCGGCTTTAACATCTTTCGCCAGCTTAATCAGCATCGCAACACCGTCAAGAATCAGCGCCACGAGTACCTCTCGTACCTGGCGGAGACTCGCGAGTCCGTACGTAAGGTCGCGAAGAAGCAGCGCGCCTACTACAGCTGGGTGTATCCCTCCCCCGACGCGCTGGTGACGCTGGCATCGAATGGATTGCGCCTGTGGTCGCGTGAGGGCAGCACCGTCAACGTGTTGGCGTTCCGTTATGGAAGTGGCACGCAGCCCCTCGGGTTGGTGTTGAAACGTCCTCCCATCGATCCGCTGACGGAGTTGGACGTCGTGTGCCTGGCTGCGCTGGAACGTTTTGTAGCTGTCCACGACCACACGGATAACGTCGGCAAGTTCTTGTACTTAGGCGATTACAGCCATATCGCGGTCATCGGCGCGGGCGAGAACGCCTACGACGAGATGCGCGCCATTATGATGCATCTGGCGTGCTTCATCGAGCCATCAAAGCTCAAGATCGCGGTCCTGTGTTCCGCGGATCGGCTGGGCGACTGGGAGTGGGTCAAGTGGATGCCGCACGCCCGTTCATCGGTCGTCGCCGACGCGGTTGGTCCCGGTCGCATGATTTCGACGGATTCAACCGAACTGGCCGAGATGATCGGTCCGGACATCGCGATGCGCGGAGCGTACCGCCGAGGCGAGGACATCGCTGAGTGGCCCCACCTCCTTCTCGTGTGTGACGGCGCTGAATTCCCGTCTTCCTCACCCTTCGGCTCGGCGGCCGGGGTTCGCGGCGTGACCATCATGAGCCGGGTCCGCGAGTGGACGCCAATGACATCGCACACGGCCCTGCGCCTCGTCGTCCGCCCCGGGCAAGAACATGACGGCGGGAACGTCGTCGACGTGGTGACGATGGATTCGCTTCCCGAGACGGCCCGCGCCGACCGCTTGACGGCGATTCAGGCGGAGGCTATCGCCCGGCGCATGACGCCCTTTACGTCGCAGCAGAGTCTGGAGGACACCGAGGAACCCGTGGGCCGCTCGGATGTGTCGCGCCAGAAGGACCTCATGGAGCTGGTGGGCATCGGCGACATCCGCGACTTCGACCCGGAGAAGCAGTGGGTCCGCCGCGAGGGGCGTGCGCGCCTCGCGGCCCCCTTCGCGGTGACGCCGGAGGGTAAGCCCGTGGTCCTGGATATTAAGGAATCCGCCCAGCAGGGTATGGGTCCGCACGGCTTGCTGATCGGCGCGACCGGTTCGGGTAAGTCCGAGGTGTTACGCACCCTCGTGCTGGCCCTGGCACTCACTCACTCTCCGGAGCAGCTGAACCTGGTTCTCGTCGACTTTAA